>ORMF010652011.1_pt1 | contig 22674 bp, 21 predicted proteins | sample 1779871 | NCBI WGS metagenome assembly ORMF01 (sample SAMEA104232316, study PRJEB22302) | groundwater metagenome | biome: forest; feature: aquifer; material: groundwater | place: USA | collected 2011-08-07 | depth 5.4 m | reverse complement strand
TTCGTGCCCGACCGGGTAGTGGCCGGTTACGAAGTCGAGCTCGGCTTGCTCGTCGGCAAGCTCGAGGAAGCGCACGCTGCCGCCTTCGCTAATCGCGACCCGCGTGGGACGCGCTTCGCCTTTGGCGGATTGCTTGACGCGGTGCTGAATGCCGATGACTCGCATCGGTTGCCTTTCTGTCCCCGCAGGGACTCTTGGGTTAACAAAGAACAGCACTGGAGAGACACCCGCTGCCTCGCCCTTACGAGCAAAGAAGATTCCGTCTCTCAGTAGAGGAACACGACGCGGATAGTCTTTCGACACCCTAATATTCGTCCCTCTTCTGAATTTTTGAAAATCTAAGTTATACGATATATCGTACAGTTTCAAAAACTCGGAAGAGGGCCCAGCCCTAGTTTTATTTGATACGGTCTCGCAAAACTAGAGCTGGGCAGGCGGACACTCTTGATATCGTCTTTCGACAGCCAAAACCTCGTCCACCTAAGGGGTACACCTGTTGATTCGTTCCAAAGAACAGATAACCATTCGCACCCCTTCAGAAATTTCGATGTGTACGATATATCGTACAAACTTACTATCAAAAACTCTGAAGGAGCCCGAATGCGCGGCCCGCGAGGGAGCGCATTCGGGTTGAGGCGGGACATGGCCGGTTTCGTCATTTCTGACAAAGCTGCTGTCGTCCCGCTAAGGCGGACAATGAAATGATCACCCCGAAAGGGACACAAGCCGATTCGTCCGCCTAAAATGTATAACTCTGTAAAGGAACAAAAGGTGGGGCACTTACGACATCGTCCCCTAAGGAACATACTCGTCTTCGCCCCACTAACGCGGACAGCACATACTCCGTCCTTTATTTAGGACATTGCACCATTCGTCCGCGTTTAGACCTTATACCATGTGTTTTTTATGTTGTCAAAAAATATCATTGTTTTGCGCCGCCCCGTTCTCAAGATACAATGAAGTCTCAATGCGTCAGTCACAACTGTTTACAAAAACGAGGCGGGAAGCGCCCAAGGACGAAGTGGCAAAAAACGCGCAGCTTCTTATCCGTGGCGGCTTTATCAATAAAGAAATGGCGGGCGTCTATTCCTTTTTGCCCCTCGGTCTTCGGGTGCTCAATAACATCTGCGCCGTCATTCGGGAAGAAATGAATGCAATCGGCGGACAGGAGATGCAAATGAGCGCGCTTCAGAATCGCGAGTTATGGGAAAAAACAGATCGTTGGAGTGATGAGAAAGTAGACGCATGGTTTAAGACCACGCTCAAGGGCGGAGGGGAAGTGGGACTCGGGCTTACGCATGAGGAGCCGCTTACGGCGATCATGACGGAGTTCATCCATTCGTACCGCGATCTGCCGGTGCTTGCGTATCAGATACAGGAAAAATTTCGCAACGAGACGCGTGCGAAGAGCGGCATTATCCGCGGACGAGAATTTCTCATGAAAGATCTGTATTCATTCGCGCGCGATGAGAAGGAACACGCGCGCCTTTACGAAAAGGCAAAAGCCGCGTATCTAAAAATATTTGAGCGAGTGGGGCTTGGCGATAAGACATTTGTCACCTTCGCTTCAGGAGGAGTCTTTAGTAAATACAGTGAGGAATTTCAGACCGTTTCGGACGCGGGGGAAGATACTATCTATATAGATGAGTCAAAAAAGATCGCCGTAAACAAAGAGGTTCTCTCCGATGAGGTGCTCAAAGAACATGGCCTCAACCGCGCTGCGCTTGTTGAACAAAAGGCCATTGAAAGCGGCAACATTTTTAATCTCGGCACGCGTTTCTCGGAGCCCTTGGGGCTTTTCTTTACCGATGAAGGCGGGGTGAAACTACCGGTAGTTATGGGAAGCTATGGCCTCGGCCCCTCGCGGCTCATGGGCACGATTGCCGAGGTGCTCTCCGACGAAAAAGGCCTTGTCTGGCCAAAAGCGGTCGCACCGTTTACCATACATCTGGTTGAGCTCTCAGGAGGCGGGGAAGGCGTAAAAACGACAGCTGATATCTTGTATGAAAAGCTTAACGCGCGAGGGGTGTCGGTGTTGTATGATGACCGCGATGTATCGGCAGGAGAAAAATTTGCCGACGCCGAGCTTATCGGAATTCCGTATCGTGTGGTGGTGAGTGCAAAAACTCTTGAGGCAGACGCCGTAGAACTTACGGAGCGCCTAAGCGGAGACACGCGAATGGCTAAAGAAGAGGAATTGTTTTCGGTGTAAGTTGTTTGTCGTTGGTGCTGTGTATGAAGGGATTTTTAAACAAAATCTACCGCGTATTTTCTAATGACATCGGGATTGATCTCGGGACGGCTAACACCTTGGTATATTTGCGCGGCCGCGGCATTGTTATCAATGAGCCGTCAGTCGTCGCGGTAAATCAAAAGACAGGTCGCGTTGTCGCGGTTGGCTCGCAAGCAAAGGATATGCTCGGGCGCACCCCCGGCCATATCATTGCCATACGGCCTCTTAGTGAGGGCGTTATTTCTGATTTTGAGATAACGGAGGAAATGCTCGCCTATCTTTTGCGCCGCGCGGAGCAGGGCGCGAAGAAATTTTTGGGTCCGCGCGTCGTGATTGGCGTGCCTTCAGGCATTACAAATGTGGAGACGCGCGCGGTGCGGGACGCGGCACGCAACGCCGGCGCGCGCGAGGTACACATCGTTGAAGAGCCGATGGCCGCGGCTATCGGCATCCGGCTTCCCATTGGGGAGCCGGTCGGCAACATGATCATTGATATCGGTGGAGGCACCTGCGATATTGCTGTCATCTCGCTTAAGGGTACTGTGCGCTCCAAAAATGTGCGGATTGCCGGCGACCGTCTCAACGCCGACATCGCGTCCTACATCCGAAGTGAATTTAAAATTTTGATTGGTGAGAAAACCGCTGAGGAACTTAAAATTGCCGTGTGCTCGGTCTTAGGCGGCGTGCAGCCTCTTGAAACTCGGGTGCGCGGAAGAGATCTCGTCACGGGACTGCCGCGGGAAGTGGTCATTACGGATGCTGACATTCGGGAGGCCATTTCCTCCTCGATAGATAATCTACTCGACTCAGTTAAGGAGGTGCTTGAGACGACGCCGCCCGAAATTCTTTCTGATGTCATGGAGCGCGGTGCGTTCTTGGTGGGGGGCGGGGCCCTCATCAAAGGAATGCCGGAGCTTCTTTCCGATGTGCTGAAACTGCCGGTCTATGTGGCGGACGATCCGCTCACGGCCGTCGTGCGCGGCACCGGTATTATTCTCGAGCATCTCGAAGAGTACGAGGATGTGCTTATCCCAAGTGACGATGAATTATCTCCGACCGAGTAGCCGAGTGATCTCGCCGCTTGCCCGGCTCGGCATTCTCGCCGCGGCCGCCCTTGCCTTGATTCTTATTCTCGTGTCGATTTTTATACCAACGGCGCTTCCCGCGGCGCTCCACGCGCTTGGTCGCCCGCTCTGGCAAGGGTCGGCGCGCGCCGAACTTGCGGTTTCAAATGCGAGCTCGCTTCTGTTGCGCTCTAAAGGTTCGCTCATAGAAGAGAATCAGGCATTGCGAGAAAAAATAGCAACACAAGAATTACAACTCGCGTCGTTCACGCTCCTGCGGCAAGAAAGCGACGCGCTAAAAGCTCTGTGGGGCCGCCGTCCCGATAGGCAGGTGACTATTGCTTCGGTGCTCGCGCGCCCCAACCTCTCACTCTATGACACGGTAATAGTTGACGCGGGTACTGAAGAAGGCATTCTTGTTGGAAAGAAGGTTTTTACCGAGGGAGACATGCTTGTCGGCACGATTGATCGAATGTATGCTCATTCGGCCGTGGTAAAACTTTTCTCGACGCCGGGAGAGAGAACCGTCGTCGAGGTTGGAGCGCAGAAGATTCAGATTACCGCTGAAGGTAGAGGAGCGGGAAACTTTCAAATGCAGTTGCCACGGGCGATAGAAATACGGGAGGGCGACACGATAAGCGTGCCGGGTATAACGCCGAAGCTGTTTGGCGTGGTTGAAAAAGTTCGTGCGCTGCCCGCCGATCCTTTCCAGACGGTTTTATTCAAGAGCCCGTTTAATATATTTGAACTGAGGTATGTCTTTATTGAGCAATAGTCCTGTCCGTCGGCGCGCCTTGCGCCTTGGGGGAGCGGTGGTGTTTTTTGCGGGGATTTTTATGTTGCCGTGGTGGTTGACGCTGCTTCTCGGCATTTTTCTACTGGTATGGTTTCAAGCGTATGAAGTACTTATCGGCGCGGTTTTCCTCGACAGTATCTATGGAACCGCGACGCCGCTTCTTGGTAATAGCGCGTATCTCTCAACCATCGTTTTTTGTATGATCGCCGCGATAGTTTTTGTGTTACGGGGTCGTCTGCTGTTGTATCATCGCTAATGGGAATCAGGAATAGGAAATATGCCGCTTCGAAATATCAGAAAACGACTCCGCTCAATTTTTGAACGCCGGTGGAATTATGAAATAGAGCCCGATGAGATTTTTCTTGACGCTTCCAACCTGCCTGATTTTGATGAAAGCCAATTCGAGGGCCGCATCGAACGACCTGTTTCTAAAATTTCGCTCATCGCGATTGGCGTGTGCTTTGCGCTTATTGTCGGCATTGGGCTCGTGAAGGCATGGTCACTTCAAATCACTCATGGGCAGAACTACGCCGCTCTTGCCGCCGACAATAGTCTTCGTCACTCGACGATTTTTCCAAAACGCGGGGTTATCTATGATCGCAACGAGGTTGAGCTTGCGTGGAATGAACAAAAAGAGGGCGAAGATTTTCCCAAGCGCCACTACTATGCCGTCGCGGGCCTTTCTCATTTGCTTGGGTATGTGAGTTACCCAAAGAAAGACAACTACGGTGTTTATTTTCAAGACACGCTCATTGGTACAGATGGTATCGAAAAGGAATTTAGTGACCTTGTCGCTGGTATCAACGGTCTCAAGATTATTGAGACAAATGCTCAAGGGCAGATACAGTCGGAAAGTATTGTTGAGCCCCCGCGGGATGGGAGAGACATCGTTCTTTCAATTGACAGCGCTCTAACAAGCGCGCTGCATGAAAAAATTGCTGAAACGGCGGCCGCTTCTCGCTTCAAGGGGGGCGCGGGAGTCCTTATGGATGTACTGAGCGGAGAAGTCATTGCACTCACGAGTTTTCCCGAATATCGGTCCGAGGTTCTTTCGGAAGGAAAAGACCAAAAACTTATTCAACAATACCTTTCCGATATCCGCACCCCATTTCTGAACCGCGTTGTCGGGGGACGCTATACTCCGGGCTCCATTGTGAAGCCTTTTGTGGCTATGGGCGTGCTTGACCAGCATGTGATTGAGCCAACACAGACCATTCTCAGTACGGGCTCCATTAAAATTCCAAATCCCTTTGTACCAGGGCAATTTAGCGTGTTCAAAGATTGGAAAGCGCACGGGTATGTTGACTTGCGTCAGGCGCTCGCCGTTTCTTCCGATGTGTATTTTTATGAAGTCGGCGGTGGTTTTGAGAATCAGCGCGGTATCGGTATTGATAACATCGCAAAATATGTTTCGTTCTTCGGACTTGGGCAGATGTCGAACATTAATCTCCCTGGAGAAGTGGACGGCACCATTCCAACACCGGCATGGAAAGCGGCAACTTTTGACGGTGACATCTGGCGCGTTGGTGATACCTACAATACGGCGATCGGCCAATACGGCTTTCAAATTACACCCATTGAGGCGGTTCGTGCCACTGCCGCGCTTGCAAACGGCGGTGTGTTGCTTACGCCAACGGTACTAAAAGGCGCGCCCGCCGTGTCCTCCACCATACCCATTGTTCCCGAATATTTTCAAATTGTTCGCGAAGGCATGCGGCTCGCGGTGACGGAAGGCACGGCGGGCGCACTCGCGCTTCCTACGGTTGCGGTGGCGGCCAAAACCGGTACCGCGCAAGTTGGTGCCCGAAATGAATTTATGAACTCCTGGGTGATCGGCTTTTTTCCTTATGAGCATCCGCGCTATGCCTTCGCGCTTGTGATGGAGAGGGCACCTGCGGGTACGGCTCTCGGCGCTCCCTATGTCATGCGTCAATTTCTCGATTGGCTTTCCGTGTACGCGCCGGAGTATTTGGCGAGTCCCTGACTCGGTTGACATTGGGAGCCAAGTGACTACAATGAGGGCTCAAAGAACATGGCGGAAGAACAACCATTTCTGACGCGGGAAAAATTCAGCGAGCTTCAAAAAGAGCTCGACTATTTAAAAACGACGCGACGCAAAGAAATTGCGGAAAGTCTTGAGTATGCCCGCTCGCTCGGCGACCTTTCTGAAAATGCGGAATATCAAGAGGCCCGCGAAATGCAAGCGGCGACCGAGGAGCGCATCACAAAACTTGAAGCGACGCTCAAATCGGCAAAAATTGTTTCGTACAAAAAAAGTGACACGATCGGACTCGGTTCCATGGTCGTAATCCAAAAAGAGGGGGAGAAAGAAACGCATAAATATCAACTGGTTGGTTCGGAGGAAGCAGATATGCGCGAAAAGAAAATTTCACATCTCTCGCCCTTAGGCGAAGCGCTCATGGGCAAAAAGAAAGGGGACTCGTTCTCGTTCACTACGCCGAACGGAACGATGAAGTACGACATCATCGATATAAATTAAAAGCCGCTCAGATTTTTTACAAAGTCTTTTACAAGGCCGAACCTTGTTTTTGAGAACCTTGTTTTTGATATCTCAGTGTCACAGCGTAGCTAACTAACGGGGCGCAACGCGGACTTATACAGAACGCGCGTGGATATATTAAAAATCAAAAGGCCTCCTTGTGGAAGGGAGGCCTTGAAGAAAGAACACACATGCCGCCGGTGCTCTGTTAAAGCGGCAGTCACCTAAACCGGGACCCAAAACCAACGGCTGGGAAAGGGGGTCCTGCCAAGTTCTCGGAGGTTCCAACAGGTTTGGGAATCTCATGCGAGGAGGCTGGTCTGTAGCATGCTACAGAGTGACTACCAACCACGACTAGGGCCAGTATACACCACCTCATTCTTTTTGTCAAGTCTTTTCGGTGACCAAAAAGCTAGCAGCTGGGGGCTAAAAGCTATAAGCTATAAGGATGTTTTGGGTGGATAAGACATTTGAAGACATAATGGCCGTGCATAAAGAGCACGCAAAGAAGGGGCCGCTTGTTATTCGCGATGAAAAAACGGCGTCGGGGCGGGTGCATGTCGGCTCTATGCGCGGCGTGGCCGTGCACGGTGCCATTGCCGAGGTGCTCGCGGAACATCACATCCCGCACAAATTTCTCTATGAAATAAACGATTTTGACCCGATGGATGGACTGCCGACCTATCTCGACCAGGCCACCTTTAAGCCCCACATGGGGAAACCTCTCTACACCGTGCCTTCACCTGATGGGAAAGCAAAAAATTATGCCGAATACTTCGGTCAGGAATTCAGTGAAGTCATTAACCAAACGGGATACTATCCGGAATTTTTTCGCACAAGTGAACTCTATTTTTCGGGGCGCATGAACGAGGTTATTCGCACCGCGCTTCTGAAAGCGGAAACCATCAGAAAAATTTATAAAGAAGTGTCCGGTTCGGTTAAAGACAAGGAGTGGCTTCCTATTTCGATTATCTGCGAGCAATGCGGAAAAATGAGCATGACGCGCGCGACAACATTTGATGGTGAAAAAGTTGAGTACACTTGTGTTATAGACGCAGTCGAGTGGGGAAAGGGATGCGGCCACTCAGGAAAAGTTTCTCCCTTTGACGGAATGGCCAAGCTCCCATGGAAAGTAGAATGGGCGGCGAAATTTAAAGTGCTCGGCGTTGATATCGAGGGCGCGGGTAAGGACCATGGCACCAAGGGTGGCGCGCGCGAAGTTGCCGACCGCATCGCGCGGGGGGTGTACGAGATTGAGCCGCCCTTCGATATGTATTATGAATTCTTTCTTGTCGCGGGAAAGAAGATGTCTTCTTCTAAAGGACAAGGCGCTTCGGCGAAGGAGATCGCCGACATCATGCCTTCCACTATTTTTCGTCTTGCTCTCATTGGTAAAGATATACGACAACAAGTGAATTTCGATCCGAAAGGCGATACGCTGCCGGTACTTTTTGATACCTACGACGCTTTAGCGCAAAAATACTTTGACGGGATTAATGACGACCAATTCCGCGTATTTACTTTCATTCATCCCCCTACGCAAGAGGAAAAACGAAACATTGTTCGGGCCTTCTCTCCGCGTTTTTCGCAAGTGGCATTCTTGGTACAGATGCCGCATCTTGATTATCTGAAAGAAGTGGAACGGATGAAGGGTTCTCCGCTCACGGAAGCGGACCGTAATGAGGCAGAACGACGGGCGAAATACGCCAAGATATGGCTGGAGAAGTATGCGCCGGAAGATTTTCGCTTTGAAATTCAAAAAGAAACGCCCGCCGAAGCAAAAAACTTTTCAGAAAAACAAAAAGAAGCTTTGCAAAAAATTGTTCTATATATCGAACAAACGCCAAAGCTCGATGGGTTGGAACTGCATACCAAACTGCATGAAATCAGAAAGGAGACGGGGATTGAAGCGAAGGATTTTTTTAGTGCTTTGTATTTGTCATTTCTCGGCAAGCCAAGCGGCCCCAAAGCCGGCTGGTTCTTAAGCGTGCTTGACCGGGCATTGCTTCAGGACCGTCTCGCTGAAGTAACGAAGTAACCGCTCGCTTTTGTATGCTGCGCGGAAGCCGCCTTCGAGGCGGTCTTTTTCAGCATGACTGTGGATAAATCATCTTGCTAAGTGGGGGGAAGTGGCATAGATTAGAAGTGCAGTGGGAAAAAGTGGGGAACACGATGGTGGAGAACATGGTGCCCACACTCTATAACGCATTGTTGTCTGCGACGAAGCCGTCGCCTTGGTCATGTTGATTGGAGAATACCGACACACTCTTGATACCAAGAAGCGATTATCGCTTCCGTCGAAATTTCGGAAAGAAATCGGCCGAAAGATTGTGGTAACACGCGGTCTCGACAATTGTCTTTTCGTTTATTCGCTTCGGGAATGGGAAAAAATTTCCCGCAAACTGGGTGAGCTCTCCATCGGGCAATCCGACACGCGCGGCTTTAACCGCTTTTTACTTAGCGGCGCGGTTGAGGGGGAAGTAGATGGCGTGGGGCGCATTCTCATACCGGATTTTCTTAAGGAATTCGCGAGCCTTGATGAAGAAGTGGTCATTGCCGGCATGCAGACGCGGATTGAATTGTGGAACGCCGCTTCCTGGAATGCGTACAAGAAGCGCATTGAAAAGCAGGCAGACGCGATGGCAGAGAAACTTGGCGAGATTGGCGTTCTGTAACGAGATGGCACACAAAAGCGTACTTCTGACTGAGCTTATAGAAGGGCTTGCGCTTAAGGAGGGCGATGTGGTTGTAGACGCAACCGTAAATGGTGGGGGTCATGCAGAAGCGGTTGGCAAAAGCATCGGAGCGGGGGGCGTCATTATCGGGATTGATCTCGATACCGACGCGCTCGAGCGAGCGAAAAAGCGCCTTGAAGGAATTTCGTCTCGAGTCATTCTTGTGCAGGGAAATTTTCGTGATATGAAAGACATTCTTTTAAAAAACAATAGTACCGAAGTGAATGCCGTTATTTTTGATTTTGGCTTGAGCTCTGATCAGCTCGATAATTCTGGTCGGGGTTTTTCTTTTCAGCGCGACGAACCACTTCTCATGACTTTTGAAAAGGGGAGTACTCAGACTGCCGCCGACATCGTGAATACAGCGCCAGAGTCGGAGCTTGCCGATATTATCTATCGCTACGGAGAAGAGCGGGGCTCGCGCCGCATTGCGCGCGCCATTGTCGAGGCGCGACGCGACGAGCGAATTCTTACGAGCGGGAGACTCGCGGCCGTTGTCGCAGTCGCAGTGCGGCACCGCGGCAAGATACATCCGGCGACGAAAACCTTTCAAGCGCTTCGCATTGCAACCAATGATGAGCTCTCCTCGATTGAAGAGGGACTTGAGGCGGCGAAGGGCGCTCTCAGAGTACACGGACGCATCGGGGCAATTTCATTTCATAGCCTTGAGGACAGAGTCGTGAAGAGGGCCTTTCGCGCATGGGAACAGGCAGGAAGCGGCAAGGTAATGAACAAAAAACCAATAATTGCGGGCTTGGAAGAAGCAAAAGAAAATCCTCGTGCCCGGAGCGCTCGACTTCGTTTTTTTGAAAAACAAGCATGAAAACGCTCATTGCACAACTGCATCATTTAGAGCGAGGTATATTTTGGTGTTTAGCCGGTGTCATGGTTATTCTTGCGGTGCTTTATATGTATCTTGTCGCTCACTCAATTTCAGAAGTGCTTGCCCGGACCGCCCTTGAGCGACAAATCGCGACCCTGCAGTCTTCGGTCGGCGATATGGAACTGCGCTATGTAGGGAAGAAGGGCACCTTTAATTTTGAGACAAGCGGTATGCTCGGGTACCTTGAACCCACCGAAACAATTTTTGTTACCAAGAAGACGCTCACCGGAAATATTCTTTCGCTTCGCAATGAGATCTAACGGTGTTTTTCGCATACGGGCCATCTCTTTGTGTCTCGTTGGCGCCGCGCTCATCCTGGTGGGGCGTCTCTATTTTGTACAAATCGTGTATGGAGAATGGTATGCCGAAAAAGCAGACCGTCAGTATGTTCAGTCTAACGAGAACCTTTTTGAACGAGGCACCATTTTTTTTCAAGACAAGGATAAGCGGCTTGTTGCCGCGGCAACGGTGAAAAGCGGATTTACGGTCGCGCTTAACCCCACTAAAATCAGTGATCCAGAAAAGCTGTATGAAAAACTTGCGCCGCAGATAACGCTTGAGAAAAGCGCGTTTCTTTTGCGGGCTGGCAAGAAAGACGATCCGCATGAAGAAGTTGCTTCACGCCTCGAGCCCGAAAAGGCCGCACAAATTGAAGAACTGAAGGAGCCGGGTGTCGCGGTCTATAAGGAGCGCTGGCGTTTTTATCCGGGTAGCTCGCTTGCCGCTCAAACGATTGGGTTTGTTGGGTATGATGATTCTGGGACAAAGATTGCCGGGCGCTATGGACTTGAACGGTTTTATGAACAAGTACTTGTGCGCGACAACAGTAATAGATATGTAAACTTTTTTGCCGAGGTCTTCAGCGGCATCGGCAAGGCGCTCTCTTCCGATTCGGCGAATGCCGGTGACATCATCACCTCTCTTGAGCCCTCGGTTCAACTTTTTCTTGAACGGCAACTCAAAAATATCAATGATACCTGGCACGCCAAACGCACCGGCGGTATTATCATTGACCCTAACACAGGGAGTATCTATGCCATTGGGCTTGGGCCAAGTTTTAACCCCAATGAGTTTCAGAAGGAGGCAGACCCGGCCGTATTTCAGAACCATCTTGTTTCTGGCGTATACGAAATGGGGTCAATCATTAAGCCTTTGACCATGGCCGCGGGCCTTGACGCGGGCGTGGTGACGGCAACCACTACCTATAATGACCATGGTTTCTTGGAACTTGACGGCAAAAAAATATCAAATTTTGACGGCAAGGGGCGTGGCGTAGTTTCGATGCAGGAAGTACTCAATCAGTCCCTCAATACGGGCGCGGCGTTTGTGGTGTCCCGCCTCGGTAATAAGCGCTTTGCCGACTATTTTCGTTCGTTCGGGCTTGGAGAGGAAACTGGCGTCGATTTACCAAGCGAAGCGCATGGTTTTCTCAACAACCTTGAAAGTCCGCGCAATGTGGAATACGCGACCGCTTCCTTCGGTCAAGGTATTGCCATGACGCCGATTGGGACGGTCCGAGCACTTTCCGCGCTGGGGAATGGCGGCGTACTGGTAACGCCCCATATTGCCACCGAAATTAAATACGAAACAGGTCTCTCAAAGACACTCAGCTATAACGATGGCGTGCGTGTTTTAAAACCCGAAACATCGGAAGAAATAACACGGATGCTGGTGAGCGTGGTTGATACCGCGCTTCTCGGAGGCACGGTGAGGTTGCCGCATTACTCTGTCGCCGCGAAAACCGGTACAGCGCAAATTGCGAAAGAGGGCGAGCGAGGTTATTATGGAGACAGGTACTTGCATTCTTTCTTTGGTTATTTTCCGGCATATGACCCGCGCTTCCTGGTGTTTCTTTATACGCTCGAGCCCGAAAATACAAAGTATGCCTCACAAACACTCACCATGCCTTTTATTGAAACCGTCAAGTTTCTCATAAACTATTACAATATTGCGCCCGACCGCTAATCGCGTATATGCTTCGTCTTTTTCGCGCTGTCATAGTTTTTGCCATTACGCTTGAGGCACGGGCGGTGCTGAAAAAATATCGCCCGGACATTGTCGCCGTGACGGGAAGTGTGGGGAAGACCTCGACGAAAGACGCGATATACACCGTCTTGCGGGAAGTGTATTTTGTGCGCAAAAGTGAAAAGAGTTTTAACAGCGAAATCGGTATTCCGCTCGCCATTCTCGGCTGTCCGAACGCATGGAATAATCCGCTGCGCTGGCTGCGCAATCTCCTGTCGGGGCTGGGAGTCATTTTTTTCTCAAATCATTATCCCAAGTGGCTGGTACTTGAAGTCGGGGCCGACCGGCCGGGAGATATCAAAAAAATTGCTTCGTGGATGCGTCCGAGTGTGGTGGTGATGACCTGGATTCCGGCAATTCCAGTGCATGTGGAATTTTTTAAAACACCTGCCGACTTGGTCGTGGAAAAATCTCATTTGCTTGCCGCTCTTAAAGAAGGGGGAGTTGCGGTTATGTGCGATGACGACGAGACTGTTCGTAACTTAGCTCTACCCTTAGGTAGTAAACGAATAAGCTTTGGATTTAATCATGGTGCCGATTTTTTAGGCGCAAACGAAAGCGTTCTCTACGAGGAAGGCCGTCCGGCGGGCATGAGTTTTCGCATTGATTATCGCGGCGGAAGCGTGCCGATGATACTACGGGGCGTACTTGGGCGACAGCATCTGTACCCGGCGCTCGCCGCCGCGGCCGTTGGGGTAACTCGCGGCCTTACGCTTGTTGCCGCGGCGCAAGCACTTCAAACCCATGAGCCGCCCCCAGGACGCATGCGCTTGATTCTCGGAAAGAATGGCTCGACCATTATTGATGATTCCTATAATTCATCGCCCAAGGCGGCTGAGGAGGCGCTTCGGGTGCTCGAGGGCCTCACGACTTCCGGGCGGAAGATCGCGATTTTAGGAGACATGCTTGAACTCGGAAGCTTTTCTCCGGAGGAACATCGCCGCATCGGAGTGATCGCGGCCTCCTCCGCGACAGAGCTATGGACCGTGGGGGTACGGGCTAAAATGATAGGGGAGAGTGCGCACGCGGCGGGGCTTCTTAAGAAACACATTCGCCACTTTGATGCATCGTTGGAAGCGGGTGTCGCGCTCGCTAAGACTCTTGAAGAAGGCGATGTGGTGCTCGTAAAAGGGTCACAATCCATTCGTATGGAACGGGTGGTCGCCGCGGCAATGCAGAACCCCGCGGCGCGTGAAAAATTACTCGTCCGCCAAGAAAAAGAGTGGAAGAAAAGATAACTGCTTATCTTTTCTTCTGGTGCTAAAGGCACGCGTCGATGTCTCGCGAAGCGAGACCGGCGCGAGGTGGGACGAAAAGATAACTGTTCTCCAAGGTTCGTTTCCCGAGGTTTAACCTCGGGGGAGTCCTATAAAACAGGAAGAGCCACCGAGGTGGCTCTTTTGAGTTAACGCCCTCGTTTCCCGAGGTTTAACCTAGGGGGAGTCCTATTTCTTTGCACGGCTCCTCCCCCGACCCCTCCGCCGAAAGGCGAAAAGAGGAAAGGAAGTTTTTGGTTTGCGTCGCCGCCGCCACAAAATACCCTAGAAAAATGATAAACTGGGGACATGAAAAAGGTCTATCTGTCCTCGGAAACATCGGGAGCGCCGCTCTCCGGCGCGGTTGAAGTCGGCGACCTCGTATTCGTGTCCGGGCAAATCCACGCGGACGAAAACTGGAAACTCATCGGCACGACGATAGAGGAAAAGTTTGACGCGACCATAAAGCGCATAGAAAAGATTTTGAGCGAAGCGAACTTGAAACTAGCGGATGTAATCCGCGTTCACTTGTACCTTACTAACCTCGCCGAGTTGCCCGCACTGAACAAGGTGTACGGAAACTACTTTAGTCACCCGCTTCCGGCAAGAACCGCCGTCGGTGTCCAGTCGCTTCCGCTCGGTGCGACGCTAGAAATAGATATCGTGGCGGCGAGGAAATAATTATGTTTGACCATGTACAAATCAAGGTGAGTGATTATGCGAAAAGTCGCCCGTTCTACGAGGCTGTACTGCTTCCCCGAGGTTTAACCTCGGGGAAGCTGGGGTTCAATAAGTACGCAGAGCCAGCTGTCTTTTTATACCAGAGACGCAGTTATCTCTTTTTCAGCTTTTTCGTAGCGAGCAAGGACCTCTTTACAATATGGATTGTATTTAAATACATCACGAAAAAGAGCCTCATCGTGCGCAACACTTTCTACCGCATCCATAAGAAAGCCGAAGGATACAGTATCTATAGATGTGCGTTCAAACCCCCCTTTCTTGACTGTCTGTCCTACCAAGTGGGTTAGGAAGAGAGTCTCAGCAAGCAGGAGGTCATGTTCGTCGGCGGTAAGTTCGAGTACCTTCAATCCTGCATCCTGTAAAAAGTCGGTAACATCTTTAATTTTTTCTTTAGTGAGCGATGAATCACAAAGAGCTATACGCAAGTTCTTCAGTGAGTTTCCATGCTTGGTGTAGCTGTATGGCCCAAACATGGGATGGGTCGCAACATAGTGCGGAACTTTTTTCTCTTGCAAAGTTTCAACCGTATATTTTTTAACTGTTGCAACATCAACTACGATAGTATCTTTTCCAAGTAACGGAAGTATTTTATCTATCGTTTCCGCAAAAGCATGGATTGGAACACAAACGAACAGAATGCCTGTTTCGCACACATCTTCAAGTGAAAAGAAGTCCTTCCCATTAGGTTCTTTGCGAGAAGAGTAGACCTTGATGGGAGTGTTCGGAAAACTTTCTTTTGCCAATAAAAAAAGAAACTGACCGAAATCTCCAAAGCCAATAATCCCAACGCTAAGTACATTCATCATAAAATTTGTGACTCTATACAACCACGCTCGAACCTATTTTAGCACCAACCCCTGATGTCGCGCGCTCCGCGCGCGTGGTGGCTTTGTACGGGAGTTGCTCCCCCGAGGTTAAACCTCGGGGGAGGCTTACATAAAGAAAGAGCCGTATGGACCGGCTCTTGGGGTTTTTGAGAAGAGTTGCGTGTAGTACCTGTGGACGATCGCTACAGAGGCAAATGCCCAGCGCTTACCACCCCCGCTCTGCATCACTGCAGTGCTGCATAGGCCGCTATCGGGTCCCCTTCGTTTACATTATATAAAAGTTTGTAAATATATGCAAAATCTATTCTAATGTTCTTAAGAACATTAGAATAGATAACAAGGACATTTTTCTTTCTTGATTCCTTATTCATACTTCGTTATTCTTCTTCAAATGGCCCCATCGTCTAACGGTTAGTCCCGATTTTTCTTTTTGATATTATCAAAAAGAAAAATCTGGAGACACAATCTTTTTAAAACATTTTGGATTTTTGCATTTCTGTTGTAAGTTGTGTGTGGTTAGTGGTTGGTCTGTTCTAATATAGGGCTCCATCGTCTAACGGTTAGGACGGAAGCTTCTCAAGCTTCAAATCGGGGTTCGATTCCCCGTGGAGTCAAAAACTTACACAACAACGCTCCCTGCGGAGCGTTGTTGTGCGTTTTTGAAGCCGCAGCGATGTCGCATCAACAGATGCGACCGCGAGGCGAGGTCGACAAGTACTTACGTATTTGGGCGCAAATGCGCCATAAATACTTAGTAACTTGTGACCATGATAAATCAGTATGCGAAGCATTCCTTCTCGCTTTGAGCTTTTCCTCACTGCCCATTTTCACGGGCCTTCGCCTCGCCGAAGTGGCTTCGGCCACGCAGGCGGGGGTTTTTAAAAATTGAGTGGGCGGCGGGGCGGGTTTCCCCAAAGTGAGGATTTGTGCGATTATCTAATTATGAAAGGAATAGTCTATATATTAAGCAACGAAGCAATGCCGGGTTATATAAAAATCGGCAAAACTAGCACTTCGGTTGAACAAAGGATTTTGGAACTGTCCCGCTCTTCTGCGGTACCTCTCCCGTTTGAGTGTCGTTATGCGGCTCGCGTTGCAGATATGGATCAAGTTGAGGAAGCGCTTCACGACGCGTTTGGCGACCATCGCAAGAATCCGAGGCGCGAGTTTTTTACTATCTCGCCCGAGCGCGTCGTTGCCGTTCTCAAACTTCTAACGCTTGAGGACGTGACACCGTCGCGTGACGCTGGTGTCGAGTCAAAAGAGGATGCCGTGGCTATAGAAGTTGCGCGCAAAAAGCGGGCTGCCTTTAATTTCAAGATGGTCAACATCCCAGTGGGTGCCGAACTAGCATTTATTCGTGATGAAAAAATAATATGTCGCGTAGCTACCGATCAAAAGCATGTGGAGTTTCAGGGCGAGACCACATCGCTATCGTCTGCGGCACAAAAAGCGCTCGGAAGTAAGTGGCAAGTGCAAGGGCCTGCTTACTGGATGTATGAAGGAGAGATTCTAGATGAGCGACGCGGGCGACTGGAGGAAGGAGACGAGGAGACTGACTCAGACGAGATTGAGGCCGCTGGTGATGCTTGGATTCAGAATCAGGTAGATCAAGAGCGTGGGAAGTGAGCATCCGAAAGTGTGAAATGTTGTGGTGGCAGAAACGCCCAGTTCAGCGTATTATTCTGCTCATGGACGGATTTGCAGGAAAGCTAGAAAAACTATTGCAAACCGATACACGGTTTTGCGATCAAGAAGGCAGTTTACTCAAGAATGAGGTCATAGATAAGGCGTACAAAGGCGACGAGAAACTCGTCGCGCTTTTGCTTGACAATACAGACGCGAAGCGGAAGTTTTTTGCCAAAGTGGGCGGGCACGCAGTTTTCAAGACGAGCGACTTTGCGGCTTACATTTCCGACAAGCATTTTCTCAACGATTCTTATACGCAATTTAAAAACAAGATAGGACTCTCACTTGGCGATAAATTTCTCAATGAGCGCAAGGAGGTCGCTCTCGTGTGGCCATACAAGGATTGCGTCTTAGAGGGTGGTATGACAAAGGAAGACGAGAAGCGCAAGGAAATATTTTTTAACGAGACACTGGCGCAGGATGAGATAGACAAATTGTTTGCCCCGAAGGTTTTGACGAACTGGAAACGGTACACGGCGAAAGGACCGGAAAAAATAGGGCAACTAAAACGCGACAAGGACGGCACCATTCGGGAAAATCTCATTATTAAAGGCAACAACCTCCTCGCGCTCCATTCGCTCAAAAGGCAGTTTCAGGGAAAGGTAAAATTGATTTACATCGACCCGCCGTATAACACTGGAAGCGATAATTTCGGCTACAACGATAACTTCAATAATTCAACGTGGCTCACTTTTATGAAGAACAGACTTGAGATAGCAAAACGTCTTTTGTCGAATGATGGGGTGATATGCGTACAGGCTGATGATTCGGAGCAGTCATATCTGAAAGTGCTACTTGATGAGGTTTTTGACAGAAACTTTCTTTCAACTCTTTATATACAGGTACGGTATCCGGAAAAACAACTTGCGAAAGCGATGACCTTTCATAAATTGATAGAGACTGTTCACATTTATTCCAAAAGTGAAAAACCAAAATTGTATCAAAAAGAAGAAAAGTATAACTTTTCCAAATACATCTTTGAAATTAGAGAAAAAAAGAAAAGTGGAAAAACCATACAACTCGGCCCCTACGAGGTAGACATATTTGATAAAGATAGCTATGAGATAATTAAACATGCTAAACCGCAAAATAAGTTACTGAAAGAGATTTGGGCTTCTGGGAAGATACTGGACAGTAGTTCCACGGGACGATTTTTCAGAGACTACTTGGATGGAAGATTCGCTGCCGATGGCCTTGGTGTTTTATATAAAGTTTATGGCATAGGGGAAGGAACTAAAGGCTATCGATATATAACAGGGCCCCAAAGGGACGGAGCTACAAGGGGTAAATATTTTCAGGAAATACCTGCGGGAAGATTAAGTGGCGAGAAGGCAAATGATTTACAAGCAATAGAAAATTACTTTGACTACGCAGGCTATTTTGGAAACTGTCGACATGAGGGAGGGGTGCCGTTTCGAGGTGGCAAGAAGCCCGAAATATTACTGAGGGATATTCTCGAAATAACAACAAAGAAAGACGATATTGTCTTGGATTATCATCTTGGCTCTGGAACTACTTGTGCTGTTGCCCACAAAACAGGACGACAATATATTGGAGTTGAGCAATTGGATTATGGTAATTCCGACGCTGTCGCTAGATTGAAGAACGTAATATCGGGCGATACAACTGGCATATCGGAACAGTTTAATTGGGCAGGCGGGGGAGATTTTGTATATTGCGAATTGATGAAATACAACGAGCGGTTTATTGAGGACATCGAGGCGGCCGCGGACACGAAAAAACTACTCAAGATTTGGGAGGACATAAAAAAGAATGCGTTTGTGAAATACAATGTTGACCTGCAGGCCTTCGATAAGAATGTTGCGGAATTCAAAAAGCTCTCACTTGCTGAACAAAAGAAAGTTCTTCTCCAGACGTTGAACAAAAATCATCTGTACGTGAATCTTTCCGAAATAGGCGATACGGATTTTAAGGTTGGGAAAGAAGATAAGATGATAAATAAAGAATTTTATGGATAAAGATGTAATTTACAATCGATACGGAGAGCCCCGGCTTCGTCTTTCTGATGACGGCAGATTTATCGACTTTGCAGGTCGAAATATCGGTTTTTTAAACGAGGAACACCTCTACAGTTATGAAGGTAGACACGTTGGATGGTATGAAAATGGAATTATACGAGACCACGACGGCCAGTGCGTAGGCTTTGGTGAGGTGGTTACGGACGGCATACATCCACTTCTGCCTCTTAAACAGTTAAAACCGCTTTCCGGCCTACCGCAACTTGCTCCGTTGCGACCGCTAAGAATGCTTCCGCCGCTTAGGCCGCTTAAGAGTTTTGGTTGGTCAGAACTTGACCCTGTGAGTTTATTTTTTGCTAACATATGAAAAAAGATCATTTAGTTAGGGAGAGGGGTGGGGGCAGAAAACCAAATACCAGCCCTATTGTGCCAGAAACTCAGGAATTGTCTGTCGACTTGAGTCTAACGGAAAAGGATTTAAAAAATCCGGGTGTTGCGAGAAGAATTCTTGTCGATAACGAAAACCTCAAGAGAGAAATAGAGACGTTCAAAGAGTCGCTAAAGATTTCTCAAAATAGTTTCGAGAAATTAAGAGAGAAGTATCATCAGGCCGATAAAGATAACGCGGTCTTAAAACAAAAAGTCGCCGTTGATACAAACTTCGAGATCATAAAGACGCTATCCTCTATCGGATTCGGTTCGGCGGTGACTTTTGGGATTAGTGGAAGCTATATTGTTGCAACAATTCTCGGGGTACTATCTTTAATCGTTTACATCGCTGCAGTTATAAGACGGGACATGAAGATATAATATGCCCCAACAATTTTTATATGAACAGCTTGACGGCGCGGCGAAGATGGGTCTTTTCAAGGTGGAAGTACCGGACTTTGTGCGCAAAAATCTGAATCCCGTGTTCGGCTTGCGCCGCTATCAAGAGGAGGCGCTCGGACGATTTTTGCACTGCTACAACAACGAGTACGACGGCAAACAATACCCGCTCCACTTCCTTTTCAATATGGCGACTGGTTCGGGGAAGACACTCGTGATGGCCGCGCTCATCGTATATCTCTATGAGCGAGGACATCGGAACTTTCTTTTTTTCGTGAATTCCACGAACATAATCAGAAAGACCGAGGATAATTTTCTCAACGAAATTTCCGGCAAGTATCTTTTCAACGAGACGGTGGAAATTGGCGGGAAGCGTGTGACGATACGAAAGGTGGATAATTTTGAGGACACCAATTCGGACGACATAAACATCTGCTTTACGACAGTGCAGAAAATGCATGGCGACCTGCACAACGAGAAAGAGAACGCGCTCACGTTTGAGGACTTCAAAAACAAAAGTATTATTCTTTTGTCTGACGAAGCACATCACTCGCAGGCAGGCACCAAACAGGGCGTGCTTGCGGCCAGTTTGGAAAGGCCAACGTGGGAAAACACAGTGGAGAAAATTCTTCGTCAGGATGCGCGGAATCTTTTGCTCGAATTCACTGCGACGATGGACTTCTCGCATAGAGATGTCGTGGATAAATACCGGAACAAGGTTTTATATCGTTATGACCTCAAGCAATTCCGCAACGACGGATACTCAAAGGAACCGCAACTTCTCGCGAGTGATACGGATACGCGAGAGCGGATGTTACAGGCAATCATTTTGAGCCAGTATCGGCAGGAGGTGGCTGGCAAGCACGGCCTAAATCTCAAGCCCGTGGTACTTTTCAAGGCGCAGAAAACGATAGACCAGTCGCAGAAGAACAAGGCACTTTTTCATGAGCTTGTTGGCACATTGTCGGCCCACGAAATTGTAGATATTCGCAAGAGGACGAATGTGGATGTCTTGAAGCAGGCATTTTCGTTCTTTGCCACGCAGGGCGTTTCCGATGCACTGCTCGCACGGAAACTCAAAGACGGTTTTGCCGAGAATAAATGCTTGAGTGTAAATGACGAGAACGAAAAAGACGAATACCAACTACTCATCAACTCATTGGAGGACCCTAATAATCAGATTCGCGCTATTTTTGCTGTGCAGAAGCTCAACGAAGGGTGGGACGTACTCAACCTATTTGACATCGTGCGTCTCTACGACACGCGCGATGGCAAGCGCGGTAAGCCGGGCAAGACGACCATATCAGAAGCCCAGCTGATTGGGCGCGGAGCGCGATATTTTCCATTTCGGCTATCAGGCGAGGAGGACAAGTTTCGCCGCAAGTATGACAAGGACTTGGGACATGAATTGCGAATTCTTGAAGAACTGCATTACCACAGCCACAACGAATCACGCTACATAAGCGAGATAAAGGCGGCACTCATAGAGCAAGGTATGATGGACGAAAACGAGATAGAGGTGGAGCTGAAACTCAAAAAAGATTTCAAACAGGGACGTTTCTATGCATCGGGACTCGTGTATCGCAACGAGCGGACAAAGCGCACATTTGAGAAAGTGCAGTCAATCGCTGATTTAGGTGTTGGGCGACGCAACGTGTCATTCAACGTGCGTTCAGGCAAAGGCGAGGAGGTTGGTGTGTTTGTGGAGAGTACTGTGGCGAAGCGAAAAAACGGACAGAAGAATGGGCAGAAAACTCGGGAGGTGAAAATTGCCGATATTGAGACACATGTCGTGCAGAATGCACTCGCGCACAACGATTTCTTCTCGTTTGAGAATCTGGTGAAGTATTTTCCGGCCGTGCGTTCTGTGCGCGAGTTTGCTACGAGCAAGGCGTACTTAGGCGAATTGAGCATAACATTTCGTGGTTCGGAGGCGGACATCGCGACAATAGGGAGCGAGGAGAAATTTCATGGTATTTTGCGGTTGCTAGAGGAGATGGAGCGGGAAATTAAGGAGACAGTAACCGAGTATCGCGGTACGAAAGAATTTAAACCATCACAATTCAAGTTGGTGTTTGCGGATAAGAAAATAAAGGTGCGTAAAGAGAGTGAGCGAGCGGATGGACAGCACGCATATGTTGCAGATAAGGAGTGGTATATTTTTGATTCGCACTATGGGACAAGCGAGGAGCGTGACTTTCTAGATTTGATGGCGCGACACATAGTAGCGCTCGGGAAGGATTTCAAAGAAGTCTATCTTGTGCGCAACGAACGACAGATGAAAATCTATAATTTCGCAGATGGTCGTGGATTCGAGCCGGACTATCTGCTGTTTCTTGTAAACAAAAAAGGCAAGCGACTGATTTATCAGATCTTTGTGGAGCCGAAGGGAGGGCACTTGTTGGAAACGGATAAATGGAAAGATGATTTCCTTAAGGATATCGCGGTAGAGTACAAGAACAAAGTCTTGAAGCTTGGGAAGGGTACGAAATACAAGATTGTTGGTGTTCCGTTCTATAACAGCGAGAGCGAGAACGAGTTTATGGATAAACTAAAGGAGGCAATTTCTTGAGACCAATTATACCACTTCCTACCAAAAAAGCAAGCATTTTGGCCCCCACTATATGAGCCGTTCGGATTCGACAAGTTCACCGCAAGCCACACTCACGACAATCCGCCCAATCCACCGACCTCAAAGTCCTCAAACAGTCGATCCTTTACGAGGCGTTTTCGGGTTAGAATTGCAGAATGGCCGACGACAAGGACATAAAACAAAGAGCTAAAGAGTTTGCCCGTGAGCACAAGAAAGAAATTGCTCGCGAGCTCACCGACCCCGGTCGTTTCCAACCGGATGATATCCCCGTGTCGGTATTTATGGCCGGTTCGCCCGGTGCCGGGAAGACAGAATCATCACTGCGACTCATCGAGCGACTCTCGGGTGACGGCCATGCGGTGCTTCGAATCGACCCCGATGATCTGCGGGGGCGTTTCGATGGATACACAGGTAAGAATTCATCGCTTTTTCAAGCGGCGGCCTCTATCATCGCGGACAAGATGCAAGATATCGCGATGGATCAGCGCCAGAGCTATGTATTTGACGGGCGGCTTTCGCATCTCC
>ORMF012064338.1_pt1 | contig 22694 bp, 16 predicted proteins | sample 1779871 | NCBI WGS metagenome assembly ORMF01 (sample SAMEA104232316, study PRJEB22302) | groundwater metagenome | biome: forest; feature: aquifer; material: groundwater | place: USA | collected 2011-08-07 | depth 5.4 m | reverse complement strand
TGCGCACGCTGGCGGACAGGATGTCCGCGCTCCATTTCAGTAATTCATTCCAACCGGTTGAGCAACTGGATGTAACCAATGTCTGTACCTTAAATCGCGACCGGAAGTCGCAGCGAAGAAAACCTCCTGAATCCGCTCGGTAACCGGCCCGCGCTGGCCGTCATTGATCTGCACGCCGTCAACTTCCCGGATTGGCGTAACCTCCGCCGCTGTTCCTGTGAAGAACGCTTCTTCGGCATTGAGCAGGTCGTCGAGCCGCAGCGCCCCTGTTTCCACTCGATAGCCAAGGTCGCGCGCGATCTGTATCACTGCGTCACGAGTGATCCCCAGAAGAATCGAGTGACGCTCGTCATTGGTTACCAATCGCCCGTCGCTCACCGTGAAAAGATTTTCACCTGAACCTTCGGCGATGTGACCGTCTGTATCCAGCAGCAATGCTTCATCAAAACCACGGCTGACCGCGTCGCGTACTGCAAGGATCGAGTTAAGATATTGACCACACGCTTTGGCGGTCGTGGGCATCATCTGCGATTGAAACTTAAGCCAGGGAGATACAGTAACGCGCACACCCTTTTCAATGCTCTCCGTGCCCAGGTAGGCGGCCCACGGCCAGGTAAGAATCACGACCTCGACCGGGCATTTAGCTGGATGGACTCCAAGAGTGCTGCTGCCGTAGTAACACAACGGTCGCACATAACAACTGCTGAACTCGTTTCGCTCGACAATCTCACAGATCGCTTCGGCAAGTTCTATTCGTTCATAAGGAATCTCCATCCCGTATACGCTGGCCGAGTTGTAAAGGCGATCGAGATGGGCGTCGAGCCGGAAGACTGCGGAACCCACAGCGGTCTCGTAACAACGCATGCCTTCGAAGACGCCACTACCATAGTGCAGCGCATGCGCGGAGACGTGCGTATTGGCTTCCATCCACGGGATAATGTCGCCGTTCCGCCATACCCATCTGGTCTGATCGAATGGCACTGTCTGACCTCTATGTCTACTTACTGTGCTTTGCGCCTTTGGATCTTCTCTGCGCCTTTGCGTGAGATTGTCGTTTAGTTCTCGCAAAGGCGCCAAGCAAAACTAAAGGCGCTAAGAGAACAATTGAGACTGCCAAACATTAAACCGCCCAGAGCGACTGGTCGGGATCGCTATGAAGCGGCCGATCTTCTCCGCTGATCCAGTCGGGCCGCGTGGGTGCACATATATCGAGAGCCACCGTGTCCTCCAGGGCCTCGGATGAGTGCTCAACTCCCGGAGGTATACAAAGCATCTGGTTCGTTAAAAGCGTTACATCGCGGCCCGGCAGTTGAAAGCGCCACGCACCGCTCAACACAATGATCACTTCTTCGCTGTCGTGATTGTGCGGCAAGGTTACGGCGCCTTCCTTTACCTCGATTCTGGCGACGGCAATGCTCTCGCCCGCGACTACTTTCCGGAGATAAAGATCCGTTACCTCCTCGGGTTTCATTCTGTCCCAATCGTAAAAACCCATTTGTTCCTCCAACCAAGTCTCAAATACTCAAACGGCCATCAACTCTTCGTTGATGGCCTGATAAACCACGCTCAAGATTGTCAACAGGCCATCAGGTAGGGCGCTTCGTTGTAATAATCGACGGAAGAATACCGACACGCATGGCAGTCGTCGCCGGCAACACGCGCAGGTATCGAATCGCCCCTAACCTTCTGGAAAAGACTACCAAAGTCATTCACTAACCAAGGCGCGAGTCATTGCCACCCTCAGCCTCTTTCCTTCTCGCTTCCTCGCTTAATCTACAGCTTTGCTAGCGGATTGTATAATTGATTTTTCTTAGCCTCCTATAAATTCGAGCAACAGGAATTTCATCTTTGCCCGGGGGGCGACGCAGATAATTGAGGTTGTCAGAAGCCCGCGCGTAAGCAAGGGCGACGCTCGAGACAGTCGCCTATGGCATCAAAACAACTAGCGACGCTTGCGAATGTGCCCTCCCTCACGGTCGGGCTTCTGACACACTGGTCCGTTTACGGCTATCTCTCCTCTCGCCTGCGTTTGCACCGCCATTCAGATGTCGTAATACATGCTGAACTCGAGCGGGTGCGGACGTAGTCTGAGCGGCTGAATTTCGCGCTCGCGCTTATAACTGATCCAGCGCTCGATCAGGGCTGGAGTGAAGACATCACCTTTCAGTAAGAATGCATGATCGCCCTCCAGCGCATTCAGTGATTCGTCGAGAGAACCCGGCAGGCTGGGGATTTCCTTCAACTGCTCAGGCGCCAGATCGTAAATATCTTTGTCGAGTGGCTCGCCGGGCTCAATCCGGTTTTGAACGCCATCCAGTCCCGCAAGCAACATCGCCGAAAACGCCAGATAAGGATTACACGACGGATCGGGTGGCCGGAATTCCAGACGTTTGAGTTTCGGGTTGGTGGAGAACATTGGAATGCGAATCGCTGCCGACCGGTTGCGCGCCGAATAGGCCAGGTTAACTGGAGCTTCGAATCCGGGAACCAAACGCTTGTAGCTGTTGGTGGTTGGCGCCGCAAAAGCGACGATGGCCGGAGCGTGCTTCAGCAGGCCGCCAATATAGAAACGCGCCATGTCTGACAGTCCGGCATAGCCGTCGCCGGCAAACAGCGGCTTATCGCTCTTCCACAACGATTGGTGGCAGTGCATGCCTGAGCCGTTGTCGCCGTAGAGAGGTTTAGGCATGAACGTCGCGCCTTTGTTCTGCCGCTTCGCGACATTGCGTACTGTGTATTTGAAGATTTGAAGATTGTCGGCCGTGCCAATCAACGTTGAGTACCGGAAATCAATCTCGCACTGACCGCCGGTCGCAACCTCATGATGATGACACTCAACCTGAATGCCAGCTGTCTTGAGTTTATTGGCGACTTCAGAGCGAAAGTCCTGCAGCGTATCGAGCGGAGGGAGTGGGACATAGCCTTCTTTGTTCCGAATATGATAACCGAGATTGGAATTGCCGTTCTGGCCGTTCGTGTTCCAGATCGCTTCCGGATTGTCTATCGAGAACCCGGCGGAATTCCCTTCGTTTTGAAAACGCACGTCGCTGAAAACGAAGAACTCGGCTTCAGGTCCGAAATAGACTGTGTCGGCGATGCCTGTAGACTTGAGGTAGCTCTGAGCCCGACGTCCTACGCCACGGGGATCGAGCCAGTAACCTTCCCTGGTGATCGGATCAATGACATCGGCAACCAGGCACAAAGTCTTGTCCTCCATGAAAGGATCGATCCAGTAGCGGTACGGATCAGGCACCAGCAGCATGTCGGATTCATGGATTGATGCCCAGCCACGCAAACTGGAACCGTCAAAGCCGAATCCGTCCTCGAAAGATTTTTCTGAAAGTTCCTCGATCGGGAACGTCAGGTGGTGCCAGGCCCCAACCAGATCCGTGAAACGAACATTTACGTAGGCTGCTTTCTCATCGGACGCAAATTTCAGCACATCTTTGACACTCATAACCATTCATCCTTTTCGGTGACCGGAAATTAAATCCACTACTAAGGGAACGACTAAGGGAACGACGGCTTGCCCGGCCCTCACAACAAAGCCGTGAGCCGTTGCTGACAACATGGACGATCGTCTACCACGGCCAGCGCGGCGCGCGAGTGATGCCCTGGCAGCCTAAAATCGCACTTCTTTGACTTCCGTCTGCGCCGCTTTCACTAGACGCAGGAGTGGTTCTCGCGCGATGTTAAGACCTGCACCGCACCTTGAGCCTTGCCTGAGTTGAAAGGGCTACCGGTCAGAAAGTGATGCCGTAGTAGATAAACAGCGCATTGTTCTTACGGCCGGAATTGCCGATGCTGTAGCCCGCATAGAGCGCGCTCGTTTTCGACACCGTAAAGGCAAAACCTGGCGTTACGTAGCCGAAACGATTCTTGCCGCTCAGCCAATCCATCACGAAGCTTACTCTCTTACTGAGCGGCTGCTCGTAACCCGCGATGGCGCCGCCGTTGGTGCCATTTCCGCTGGCGCGGGCCACGAGTCCATACCCACCACCCGTCAGGCGCGGCCCATAGTTGCCTTTCCACTTCTTACTGACGACGCTGTACAACAAACCAAAGGTGTCCACTCCGGCCCGATGTGCGATGGGCGTGTAAAGAATACCCCCCGCTGCCGCCGAGACGCCGGTCTTTTCGTTGCTGTAGAACTGGTACTTGATGTTCGGCTGCAGCTCGACTGGCTGGTCAGGTAACAGCGCCTTCGTAAAAGCCACGTTCGTCCCGATCTCAATATGTTTCCCCACCCCGAAAACCACCCGAGGAACGTAGGTCTGAAACCCGCCGTCCTTGTAAGACTCGAGGTGAGTAATGAAATCGAATTCCACATAAGTCTTCTTCTTCGATACGACATCAGTCGATGGAATATTGAAGAGGGTTGATTGTGCAGTGACGATGTGACTACTCAGCATGATCGTGAAGAGAACGCCAAGCGCTCCCCCGATTGATTTAGCTTTGAGCATGATGTATGTTGCTCCATATCGTCTCCCAGGGGACGATGTTAGTGGCTCATCCGTCTCGCGCCCTTCAAAGCCAGGACAGGTGGGCCATAGTTTTTATTCTTCAACCATCGCGCAGACCGTGCGATCTGATCGCAATGCTCGACCTCCTACATACCAAGATGAAAACTGATCGCTCCGCTACAATCTGGCTGGCAATTCGCAATTCGCTTTCACAAATATCATGCCAACGGCAATTCAGAGGCGCCTGCGGCCGAATACGTCGCTAGTGAATGCTTTAGAAAGCAAAAGAGCGGGACCTTGACTTCAAACTGGCCGCCTGGCAGACCACAATTGTGTTGCACTCCGAATAATGAGGGGGCAAAATTGTCGCCCATGTCGATTGGCTTGAGCGCAGCCCAAGCGTGCAGGTACGAAGCAAGACGGGGCAGTAGCCCGACCGTGAGGGAGGGCGTAACTCACATGAGCCACAACTCGGATAATTCACGATTCTGAGTCTTCGAAGTTGACGCCCTCCCTTACGGTCGGGCTACTGCCCCGCTTGCGGCGCAAAGTGATTAAAGACCAGTTTTCGAGGTGACTTTGAGCACTGCGAAGTGACGAATGAGGGCAAATACCGGGTTATCGACACCAGGAACAGCTGTGTCCTACCTACACTTTTGCGTGCATTTGAAGCGCGAGCCGACAAAACTGTGGCGGGGTGGGGTTGGGTCGGTTAATTCTACCCCTTAGCTGCCGGGAATCCGCGCACCGCTCGCCAACTAGACACCGGGTTTTGAGTTGCCGCAACGGTATATTGATTGCTGGCCACAGCAAGGCACTCATCGCTATTTCACCAGGCCCTGTCGGTGAAGGCGATGACTATCGCAATCCTGCGAGCAATCAGTCGATCAAAATAGGAAATGCATCCCGGAGTGCAGTCCTCGAGAGTTATGCGAACCCACCAAGAAAAGGTTCTTGCACACGCTGCGGTCAGCCTCGCCGGCGTTGAGCAAGCTTCAGATCCAGTCGACATTACCCGGGAATTCCGGCGCTTTCTCAAAATCGAGGACCAGCGGTTAAGAATGGCGGATCGCTGCGGCGCTTCTGGCCACTGGATTGCCAACGCCCGTAGCGCGGTGCTCGACCTCATTGTCGAGCGCGCCTTTCGCGTCGCGAATAACCTGGCAGTGGCCAGTGGGGTTTCTGATAAGGCGGACAATGCCTTGTCAATCATCGCCCTCGGCGGGTACGGCCGTAGTGAGCTGGCGCCGTTTTCCGATCTTGATCTGCTGTTTCTACACACCGGGCGGGGCTCAGGTCGCACGCGCCAGTTGGTCGAGCGCATTCTGCCCCTGCTCTGGGATTCGGGACTTATTGTCGGGCACAGTTTCCGCACCGTGAAGGAATGCATTTCGGCCGCTCGTAGCGATCCGCACCTACAGACCGCGCTGACCAGCAGGCGGCTATTGACAGGCAATAAGCCTCTTTTCGACTCTCTGTCCGCAGCGCTGGAACGAGAGCGCCGCAAGCGAATTGACGCCCACATCGCCGCCGTGCAAAAGGAACGCGCCGAGCGTTATGGCAAGTTCGGCGATGCTGTGTGCCTGCAGGAACCTAATCTGAAAGAGAGCGCGGGCGGTATCCGGGACTTTCAGACTGCGCTCTGGGTGGCAAACGCAAGATATGGTTGCCGGACGCTGGCAGACTTAAGGAAGCATGGCCTTATTTCGGAACAGGAAGAAAGGATTGCGGAACGAGCTTACGATTTCCTGCTGCGCATACGCTATCACACCCACCTGCTAACCGGCCGCAAGGTTGAGCACATCTCGCTTGAACTGCAACCGGCACTGGCCACTGAGTTTGGGTACCTCTCAGATTCACGTGTGCTCGCGTCCGAGAAGTTCATGCGCGATTACTACCGCCGCGCGCAGGACATCTACCGATTCGGCGAATCGGTGATCGCACGAACGAGCGAAAAGGATAAGCGTCCTTCACGCTGGTTCGGGAGGCCGCGCGCCGTGCTCCTGGGCGAGCCATTCACGATTAAAGATGGAAAGCTACAGTTGGAAAGTGACGCGCAGTTCTTTGCGAAGAACCCGCTACGCATGTTTGATGCTTTTGCTCTTGCGCAAGCGGCGAATGTTCCTTTCAGTCATGGAATGCACGAGGCAATGCGTGACAGCCTGGCCGCAGTTAACCGCGACTTTCGCGGCTCAGTCGAAGCTGCTAATGCGTTTCTCCAGCTGCTGCGCCGGCGCAGCCGCGTGGGACATGTCCTGCGGCTAATGCATGAAGTCGGGTTTCTGGGTCGTTACCTGCCGGAGTTTGGCCGGATCAGTCTGTTGATCCAACACGATCTCTATCATCACTACACGATTGACGAACATACGCTAAAGGTTGTCGAGGCGCTCGATGAGTTAGATCGCAGCGAGGACAGTCGCCGCGCGCATCTGCGCGCCGTCTTCGATGAAATAGAAGATCCCGCGCTGCTCTACCTCTCTCTCCTGCTTCACGACATTGGCAAAGGCCAGGGCAGTGGGCACGTGGCCCGTGGCGTCCAGATTGCCGAAGGTATTTGCCGGCGTTTACAGCTCGATGCGAAGGATGCCGCTAAGGTAGTGTTGATAGTAAGGCACCACATCACGATGGCTCATATCTCTCAACGTCGCGATTTGACTGAGCCTCATGTCGCGACAGCATTCGCCGCCCAGATGGAAACCCTGGATGCGCTGAACATGCTGTTATTGCTGAGTTATTCGGACATGAATGGCGTTGGTCCGGGCGTTTGGAGCGAGTGGAAGGGTAGTCTTCTGTGGGATCTTTATGAGCGCGCCCGCCTGCAGATGGCCGGGAGTGAGGCGCCCCCCCATGGACCCGCCAGGATTGCCCAACTTAGAGAAAAGATTATGGCTTCCCTCGAAGGTCATTTGCCGCTGAGCGACGTGGACCGCCATCTCGCGCTGCTCCCGGATCGCTACGTCCGCACTGCCAGTCCTGAGGCGGTTGCCAACCATCTCCGATTGATTGAAGGACTTGAATCAGACGCTTTGAGATGGCAGTGGGTGCAACACGGTCGCACGATCACTGAGCTGACAGTCTGCACCCGCGATCGTCACGGTCTGTTTGCCGATATTGCCGGCACGCTAACTGCGCAGGGCATTGAAATCTTGAGCGCTGAAATCAACACCCGCGAGGACGGTGTGGCGATCGACGTTTTCATGTTGCGCGCGGCGGCAACTCACCATGCCATCGAGGAGCGCAGGTGGACCAACATCGAGCGCGCCCTGCGCGCGGCCATCAAAGCTGAAAGCGACGTGGCCGTGCTCGTCGAGAAATGGCGAACGCAGCATGCCCCTCGTCGTCGCGCCAGAGTTACAAACGGGCGGCGGCGGGCATTACCAACTGTTGTTTGCGACAACAAAGCGGCGCAGTCCGCCACAGTCGTTGAGGTTCGCGCTGCGGATGAACCAGGATTGGCCTACAAGATCGCCAGCGCGGCCACCGCCCTGGGTTTTGAAATCGTTTATGCCAAGATCACCACTGAAAAAAGCGACTCCTTTGATGTGTTCTACGTTACCGACGCTGAAGGCATGAGACTCTCAGCAACAGCAATGCAAGCACTCGAGTTAGCGACGCTTGAAAGACTTCTCGGGACCAAACGCCTCGAGCAGTTCCAGGCCATCACGGCTGCGGCCGACGTTGGCCCCAGCCGCTCTGCTGACTAACCTGGCAGCTTGTTGAAGAAAAGGAACTTTCGTGTGGTTTCGCGCGCCTGATATTCTTCGACAGCCCTGTCGGCAACCTTAAAAGGCTCGTCTATAGCGCCGTTTCCCCGCGCTCGCCCGTGCGAATCCGAATGACATCTTCCATCGGAACAACGAAGATTTTGCCATCACCAAACTTTCCTGTTCTGGCGGTCTTCGTGATTGCCTCGATGACGGAATCTTCAATGCCTTCGGGGATGATGACTTCGATCTTGATTTTTGGGATGAACTCGATCTGATACTCCGTGCCGCGATAGGTTTCGGTATGTCCCTTCTGACGACCATAACCCTGAACCTCGCTGATGGTCATCCCGGCGACACCAACTTCCTGGAGAGCGTTTCTGACCGCGTCCAAAAGGTGCGGCCTGATGATTGCTTCAACCTTCTTCATCTATTTATCTCCTAGATTCGTTAGCTTTCAGCTCTTCCACCGACACTAGTCGCTGGTCGTTTGATCAAGCCTCGGCAGGCGCCATTCCCTCAGGGCCCATTTGCTCAGGTGCAAAGTCCTCGGGATAGCCAGGCAGTCCAAACTGGGGCACGTCGAGCCCCTCAAGTTCAACATCACGAGTTACGCGCATAGCTTTGATCTTGTTCACGACCGAGAAGACTACAAGGGTTGCGCCGAAGGCCCACACTGCGCACAGGGTCGCCCCCAACAGTTGGGTGACGAACTGTCGCGTGTCACCATGGAGCAGACCCGTAACACCTTGGCCGGCAGTTCCCAGGTAAGACGCGGCGCCGATGCCGTTCCAGCCAGCACCGTAAGTGCCATCGGCAAAAATCCCCACGCAAACCGCTCCGAGCCAGCCACAGTAACCATGTACCGAGATGGCGCCGCAGGGATCATCAACCTTGATCACCCTTTCATTGAAGAGTACTCCTACACATACAAGGACCCCAGCCAGGATCCCGATCACGACGGCGGAAGTTGGCGACACGAAAGCGCAGGGAGCAGTGATCGCTACCAGCCCGGCAAGCATTCCGTTACATGCCATGGTGATATCCGGTTTGCCGAAGCGGAAGTACCAGAACATCATAGCCGTAGCCGCGCCGGCCACCGCCGCGAGATTTGTATTGATCGCAATCACAGAAATCCGCAGGTCGGTCGCGCCCAGGGTCGAACCAGGATTGAAGCCCAGCCACCCGAACAGAAGAATGAAGGTGCCGGTGACTACAAACGCAAGATTGTGTGCCGGGAACGGTCGCGGCTTCCCGTCTGGCCCATACTTGCCAAGGCGAGGGCCCAATATCACTGCCAGGGCCATTGCGCAAAAGCCTCCTATTGCATGGACTACGGTCGACCCCGCGAAATCTACATAGCCGTGGGCGAGGTGCATCGTGGCGCCGAGCTGCGAAAGCCATCCGCCGCCCCAGACCCAGCAGCCATAGATGGGATAGAGAATTCCGCCGACGAAGAGTTCGCAGAGAAGGAACGACCAGAAGGTTATCCGCTCACAGATCGCGCCGACGATGATGTACCCGGCTGTCTCCATAAAGACAACTTCAAAGAGCGTCAAGCAAAGACTGCCGGCGTCATAGCCTGGGCCACTCAGAAAGAAGCCTCTGCCGCCCAGAAATCCCCACCCGCCGCTGCCGATAAGGAAGTGGTTCAGCGTCGGCGTGCCGCCCAGATTCGCTGGCGCTGCATTTATCGCCACCGCTCCGAACTGAAACGCATATCCGACTGCATAGTAAGCGAGGAAGGCAAACACGTATGCTGCAAAATTCAGCATCATGAGATGAGCGGCGTTTTTCTTCCTCACCAGGCCGCAAGTTAGGAGAGCGAATCCCGCTTGCATGAAGAGCACTAGATATCCAGTGAGGAGCGTCCACGAGAAGTTGGTTGCGATGCGCGTATGGCCAACGGAGTCGGCTAGCTTCGCGGCCAGTGGCTCTTTCGCCAACTGAGCCTGGTATTCGTCGTAGGCCTTCTTTTTCTCAGCATAGTCCGGCGCGGTTTTGTCGGTGGGCTCAGTAACAACAAAGGCATTGCCGCCGGCATCCACCGCATTTGTCTTATCTCCGGTGGCAATCCCAGCCGGATCGCGCTGAGGCTCCTCAGCACTTAGAGACTGGACCCCCAACCCGCCCAGCACTAAGACGGCGAGAAGCATCGTAACGCCACGCAAGAACAGGGGTCGACGCAACGAGAACCTCAAGGCACGCCTTGCCATGTTTCCTTCGACAGCTCTGGCCTCTTTCATTTTCCCCTCATCCTCCTTTGAAATAGTTGCCGACAAATCGGCCAGTTACGATCCAAACACAGGCGATGAAAAGCGACGAAACGAAACTCAGCCAGGCAGCGCTCAGTTTCTAATGACTGCTTCAGTCGGCCGACTGTGCTACAGGCTCAATTTTGATCGATCCATGATCGCCAGCGAGACCGGGCTTTTCTTGAAAGTCCATGCCGCCGGGCCTGGCCAGAGAGGAAATAACATATTCGGGATAAGCTGGAATTCCATGCTCATGCAGGTCGAGACCATAAGTCTCACCTTCGGCAGAAACGCGAAGGAGCCCGATCGCTTTGATTGCATACATGACCGCCAGTGACACCGCAAAGGTTGCGGCCGTAATGATCAGACTTCCGATGGCCTGGGCCTTCAACACAGTCAGTCCGCCTCCGTAGAATAGTCCCGCCAGAGGCGCCGAATTGTCGGCCGCCAGTGGGCCCGTCGCCCCGTACTTACCGCAAGCAAAAAGGCCCAGCGAAAGCGTTCCCCAAATACCGGCGAACCCGTGTACAGGGACCGCCCCGATAGGATCGTCAATCCGCAACCATTCCAGGAACTCCACACCCAAGACAACAACAACGCCAGCAACACCGCCGAGCATGACAGCGCCAATCGGGCTGACCCAGTAGCAGGGACAGGTGATGGCAACGAGCCCCGCCAAAAAACCGTTCACGGTAAAACTCACGTCCCATTTCTTACTCAGAACATAGGCGTAGGCAAGAGCCGTTAGGCCAGCGGCGCATGCAGCCAGGGTCGTGTTCGCCGCGACGCGTCCAATCCCTTCGAAGTCCATCGCCGAGAGCGTACTGCCGGGATTAAAACCGTACCAGCCGAACCAGAGGATCAGGCCGCCCACCGCCGCGATCGTCAAATCGTGAGGCAGCATCGGCCCGCCCCCATCGCGCTTAAACTTGCGACCCAGACGAGGGCCGAGGGCTATCGCGCCCGCGAGGGCAATAAAACCACCGATCGTGTGTACGACGGTCGAGCCGGCGAAGTCGTGGAAGCCGGTCCCCAGCGAGGGTAAAAATTTCCCGTCGCTTCCCATAGTGGCCAGGAATCCATCCGGGCCCCAGGCCCAGTGACCGATGATTGGATAGATAAAGCCAGACACGGCCACGCTATAAAGCAGGTCGCCCACGAAACTCGTGCGCCCGATCATCGCGCCCGAGGTAATCGTCGAACACGTGTCGGCAAAGGCAAATTGAAAAAGCCAAAAGGCCAGGAACGCAACTCCGGTAGACTCATATGTGGCCGGCACGCCTTGTAAAAAGAACCAGTGGTAACCAATAAAGCCGTTGCCGTGGCTGAACATAAAACTGAATCCGAAAGCGAAAAAGAGCACACCGCAAAGGCAGGTGTCGACGATGCATTCCATCAATACGTTCACCGTCTCGCGCGAGCGGCAGAACCCGGCCTCCAGCATCGTAAAACCCACCTGCATGCCGAAAACCAGAAACGCGGCCAGGAGCGTCCATACTGTGTTAAGCGGATTGACGACGTCAGTAGCCTTGACATCGCCGTCAGCGGCAAATGCCTTGAGGCCAACCAGCTCCGGAAGAAAGGCCACGCCCGCGATTAGCAAAATCACGCCCAGCCCTTTCCCAATCAAAAGTAACCCGCCGTACCGCCGCCATTCGGGATCACGGAGCCGAACGCCCAACCGCGACATTTTTTGGGAAAGTGTCAGTCTCTTCTTCTTCATAAGCATCTGCGAGTGCCTCCTCAAACTAGCGCCCTGTTTGTGTGATCTCTGGCTGCCACTAAAATCGGTTGATCGTCACCACATCCAGGAATTAAAGTCAGTTGTCATCGATTACAGTGCTGCGCTCTTCATCCACTACTCGCGGTCGCTCCCTTGGCTTTATCGCAGCCGAGTTGTTTGAGCATGACCGTTAGGTCGAGACTAAATTTGTTCGCTTGGATCAAACTTGCGAAGGTTCACGCAACTTCGAAACTTGCGGGTTACAATCCCTGTGCCAGCCGGCCATAGACTGCCCCAAATTTTCTTTCCCACTGAGTAATAGCGATAGATATTGACTTAGGACGAATCGGAAGATTCTCGGGCGACGAAGTAGGTGGGCGGCGCTTAGTCTGTGCCTAGACATTTTTGTCAGCAACTCGGAGCGGTAACGACAAAACTGTACGCGTGCCCGAGGTTCGAGCAAGCCATCGCTCAGCAGCTGCGAAAGAAGTCGCGTCTCGGAGTCTGCGTTAGCCGGCGACGAATGAAAATAGCCCAGCGATTTATCGCTGGGATAACGGGTCGCGGGCATCTTGCCCGCCAGCGCGCCAAGCGCGCTCAACCGGTCATAATCGAAGCGAACGAATTATTCGCGCTGCGCGCTCATAGCGGACAAGATGTCTGATGCGCTCCGACGCGTCACGGACTAAAATCCTTCAGCTCTTTATCCCAGCAGTAGACTGCTGGATACTATCATTCGTCCGCTTTGCGGACTGATAGACCGACCTTTTGTGCAAAGCCTCGTTGAGCAGGTATTCGTCAGGAGAATTAAGAGGAGTGTGCAGTTTGTCGCTGACCCTAAACCATGCGAGTACGCGTCCGGCTGGGGAACCACCAAGGCCATCGAGCGTTATCAGGTTCAGCTTTGGTTCCGCAGTGGACAACTGTTGTCCGTTCGTCAGCAATAAATATAGGCGCCCCTCGGAACTTGATCTTACCATCTTGTCGGAGAGCCGCCCTTGAGAGACAACTTCGTTGGCCGTGTAGCCGTAGCTTGATTAGAATTCTTTAACCGGTTTGGAATTCTTACCAGATATTCCTAATTGTTACCCGCACAGTACGGCCCCGCCGTTCACGTTGAGGACCTCGCCCGTGATGTGCTGCGCCCACTCAGAAGCGAGAAAGACAATCGACAGCGCCACGTCATCAGCGGTCGCAATCCGGTGCAAAGGAATAGCCTCGATAAGCTGCTCCTTAAACCCGTCCTCGCCGAACACGCCTTCGTTTAGATCAGTGTCAACCCAACCAGGAGCGACGCAATTAATCCTGATTTCCGGGGCCAGTTCGACCGCGAGAGATTTGGCAAAACTGATCTGACCGCCTTTTGAAGCCGCATAGTTCGAGTAGCTCGCCTCACCTCGCTGCCCTGCCGTCGAGCTAACGACAATGATCGAGCCGCCACCAGCTCTTCTCATGAGTGGCACAGCCGCGCGGCACACGGTCCACGTGCCTTTCAGGTTTGTTTCGATAACCCGATCCCACAGTTCTTCCGACATCTCTTCCAGGGGCGCTCCTTCCCAGATACCTGCATTGGCGATCAGGAGATCAAGCCGGCCGAAATGATCGAACGCCGTCTCGGTTAGCTCTGTCGCTTGCTGAAAATCGCTGACATCGGCACGTATCGCTAAAGTTCTAACGCCGAGTTCACTGCAAGCGTGGGCAACATCTTCAGCTTCCGACTTGCGTTGCGCATAGTTGATAATGACGTGGGCCCCCGCTTCAGCCAGTCTAAGCGCTGTGGCGCGCCCAATGCCGCGGGATCCACCCGTGACGATCGCTACCTGATCGCGCAACAGAGTTTCCGGCAGTGCCACGGTTTGCGTTAGTGGTTGGTCAAGTAAGTAAGAACTCATTTCGCTTCTCCTCCGATGATGAAGTCAGTACCACCCGCGTGAGCGGGTGGATCGAGGTCAAACCCGACGACAGCGCCTGACCCACCCGCTCACGCGGGTGGTACTGACCTCATGTCTCAACAAACTGTGACTCCAGCCGCAAGCTCGGCCTCATCCTTCTCAAATAAATGTGGACTGATAAGCGACGCCAGCTGATCTGTCTCGGTCAGAAAGCCATCATGACCATGCGATGAGGCGAGTTCTTCGTAGCTTGCATCAACTCCGGCCCACCGCATCCGCTCGCTGAGATTAAGTATGTCTGTTGCGGGAAAAAGCCAGTCAGAAGAGATACCAACCAGCAAGACGCGCGCTACTATTCGACGCAAGGCTGCAGCTTCTGACTGATGACCTCGTGCCAGGTCGAAAGTATCCATGGCTTTTGACAGAACCAGGTATGAGTTGGCATCAAAGCGATCAGTGAAACTTGTGCCTTGATGGTCAAGATAACCCGCGACGTCATATCGGTCGTTCAATGAACGGCTGGGGTCTTCACCATTGCGGTTGGGGTTTCGGCCGAAGCGCTCCATGAAAAGCTCCGGAGATTTGTAAGTGCAAACTGCGATAGCGCGCGCCAGTGCCAACCCCTTCAGAGGTTGAGCATCGTCACCGTAATCACCGTTACGCCACGCTGGATCGTTGCGGATGGCCTGGCGCTGCAGATGGTTGAGGGCCAGTGCCATGGGTGACAGCGGCGCGGCGCCAATCGCGATACATCTTTCGACTCGCTCGGGGAAATCCACGGCCCACTGCAGGGCCTGCATACCGCCAATAGAACCACCAATCACCGTGCGCAGCCGCCGCACACCTAAAGAATTCAGCAGTTCGGCCTGGGCCCGAACCATATCCGCAATGGTGACCAAAGGAAACTGGCGACCGTAGGGTTTGCCTGTTCGCAGGTCGGATGAACGCGGCCCCATCGAACCGTAACATGATCCAATAACATTTACGCCAATCACGCAGTAACGCTCAGTATCAAAGACCGAAGCGCGCCCAAACATCTTCGGCCACCAATCAGCTATGCGCGCCGATCCTGACATGGCGTGACAAACGAGGATCGCATTGTCGCGCTCTCTGTTTAGTCTGCCATAGAGCGCATAACGCAGAGTCACCGGTTGTAACTGGGAGCCACACGCAAGGTGAAAAGGCGTGTCGCCCGCGATCATACAATCATCTTCAATAGTTGGCTGGAGAGCCGCGCTCATCTTTAAACCTCTTGGATTAGTTCAGAGTTCAAGCTTTAGCTTGCGTCTGTAATCAGCAACCTAAAGGTTGAACTCTAAACTCAGACAGCATTGCTTTGAGTACCCCCTGCCAAAGTAAAAAGCCTCCCGCGCTAAATATGCGCGGAAGGCTCTTAAAAGTTCTCGGAGTCTAATCCAGCCCTTTAGCAGTTTTTTACGTGGAGCAATTCGCTTTAAATCGCCACGCTTCAGTTGTCAAAATACCAAAAACAGTCTAAACGACGGTACCCTCGGATTGTCAAGCCCTCTTTCTATGATCCGCGCCGTCTTAAATACTTTAAATAGGACCCAACGTTTCCTTTATAGAGAGTGTTACGGTTACCAAAGGTCCGGCGGGCTCGCTCAAGCTAATACGCCGACATCCGTAAGCAGCTCTAAACCTTCCCCGTCCAGAGCGCTCCTGACTGCAGTTGAATGCCCGGCTGCCTCCGCCTCCGGCAGCAGCTTACGCCTCTCGAGTTCGCGGAGGATCTTAGTTGCGCTAAATTTAACGGTCTCTCGATTCGACTCGATCACAACTTCCGGGGCAAACGGCTCCTCGTATGGATCAGAGACGCCTGTGAAACCCGTCAGCTCGCCAGCCAGGGCCTTCTGGTAAAGACCTTTCACGTCCCGCTCTGCAAGTACTTCGATCGGACACTTCACGAAGACCTCAATAAATTCTGCGCCGTCCGCTTCGATCAGCCATCTCACTTCATCACGTACCCCGCGATAAGGTGAGATAGCAGCCGATATCGCCGCCACGCCGTTTCGGGAAAGCAGCCGGCAGACATAGCCAATGCGCCGTATGTTTGTATCGCGATCCTCCCTGGAAAAACCCAGGCCTTTTGACAGGTTCGTCCGTATTTCATCTCCATCCAGAACCTCGACGACCATGCCGCGTGCGCGCATCTCTTGTTCGAGTACTCCCGCGAGTGTTGTCTTCCCTGCCCCTGATAGCCCAGTGAGCCACAATGTGAATCCTTTTCTGTTGTGCATTTACTGATTCCTTCGCTTGCCAAATAGCGATGCCGATTGACTCCCTCTCCGTTTGGGAGAGGGTTGGGGAGAGAGCGTTAGTGTCGAACCCAGCTCACGCCAAGCCCCCTCTTCCCCAGCCCTTCTCCCACAGGGAGAAGGGAGACAATCAGAACCAATGACTTCATTCGTCGCTTAAGCTTCTGCTCCAACCAGTTGTTCGGTCTCAATCGCTCGCAGCGCTTCGATTAACACCCGCGCCACTTCAGATCTGATGAATTCAACAGGCGGAACTTGTCCAACACACTGAGCATCTCGCGCACCTCATATCTGAAAGCCGTGATGTGAATGAGCCTCTCACGCTCACTCATAAACTGTGAACCGTAAGCAGAAAACAAACAGTTCACGGTTCACGGTTCACTCTTTCAGATGTATTCCGCACTCGGTCTTAACCCTTCCCCGCCAGCGACCCGCGCGAGGATCTTCACCAATTTGCACGGGTGTGGTGCAGGGCGCGCAGCCGATGGACGGGTAGCCGTGGTCGTGCAGCGCGTTATAGGGTACGTCGTACGTGGCTATGTAATCCCAGACGTCGCGGGCGGACCAGGCGGCGAGCGGGTTGATTTTGATAATTCCAAATTGCTTATCGCGCTCGACCACGTCCATTTGCGCACGTGTTGGTGATTGATCGCGACGAACGGAGGTGACCCAGGCCCGCAGCCCACGGAGCATTTCTTTCAGAGGGTCGACTTTGCGCAACTGGCAACAGAGATTAGGCTGACGCTCCCACAGCCGATCGCCGTATTCGCGAGCTTGATCACTAAGCGAGACGCGCGTGGCCCGGCGTTCAAAGCGAACGCCGAAACGCGCTGCTAATCGATCGCGCAAGGCGTAAGTCTCAGGAAAAAGCAGATCCGTGTCGAGATAGAAAATGCGCGCGCCCGGACGAATGTTTGAGAGCATGGCGATAATCACGCAGCCTTCAGCCCCAAACCCAGTAGCGAAAGCGATATCCGGTCCAAACTCCTCGCCCGCCCAGCGAAGTATGACTTCCGGCGGGGCCGTCTCGAACTCATCCGAGATCGCCTTTAACTCTTCATCCGTCGTTTCCTGTCCAAGCGACAGAGCACTAACTGACATCTCAATTCCCTTCAGGAAGCCATCGCGAACACCGATTCCAACTCTTCGTCTTTGATGTTCTCAAGACTCTGCTCAAACCAGTTGAGGCGCTCGCGCAGCCGGACTACCTCGCCGACAATGATGACCGCCGGCGCCTTCATACCAACCCGTTCCGCCTCAACCGCAATCGTTTCGAGTGTGCCTGTCACTGTTTGTTGGCCCTCATAAGTTCCCCAACGAATGACCGCCGCAGGCGTTTGCGCCGAACGTCCGGCGGCCGTCAAGTCTTTCGCTATACGACGGAGATGCGCAGCGCCCATTAAAACGACGAGGGTGTCCACTGATGCGAGATTCGCTAGAGCACTGTTCTCAGGCGCGCCGTCACCACCGCGCGCGCCCGTGAGTACGACCACCGAAGATGACAATCCGCGCTTTGTTAGTGGGATCCCTGCGTAGGCTGGGACCGCCAACGCTGAGCTGATTCCGGGCACCACCTCGAATGCCACGCCGGCGTTACGCAGGGCCTCCGCTTCTTCCGCACCACGACCGAATAGAAAAGGATCGCCGCCCTTGAGTCGCACGACACGCCGTCCTTTCCGGGCGTGCCTAACGAGCAAGCGATTGATCTCGTCTTGCGGCGTCTGCCGACCGCCCCCGACTTTGCCAACGTAAATATGCTCAGCGCCGGCCCGAACGTTAGATAGCATTTCCGGATTGACGAGATAGTCATAGATAACCACGTCGCAGGACGCCAGCAGGTCGCGCGCTTTGACTGTAAGAAGTCCCGGATCGCCTGGTCCGGCGCCAACGAGATAGACGGTGCCGAGCCTGGCCCGATAGTGCGCGGTCTTCTCTCCATCTGAGTCACGCTCGATGGATTCAAATATGCGCTGCACCGAAGCCTCGATCACAAGCGGGTGGGCCGATAGCGGTTCGGTAATTCGATAGCCGACGCCGGAGTAATGGCTGGCGGCTTCACGAACCTCGATCGGAATGTCACCGCGCGTGTGTCTGCCGGGTGAAAGAAAATAAGGGTGGACGGTAATCTCGTGTGCTCCGCGCTCGACCAGTCTGCCGAACCCTTCACGGATATTCGGCTGTTCGATCTCCAGAAAGGCAGCTTCGATCAGATCAAACCGGCCGCGCTCGCCAATGCGACGGGTGGCTTCGCGCACGTCTTCGTTTGCTTCATGGCGACGGCTGCCGTGGCCTACAACCAACACTCCGCGATTTATTTCTTTCATGCGGCCGCTCCTGCCTCGGCAAACGTCCTTTGCGCGCAGTAACTGACAAAGCTTCGCGCTTCTTCGAGAATTGCTTTAGCCCTAACTTCGCCAGGTGTCTGAAGAAGACCGTCGGTTTGTGTTTTGAGCCCATCCTCCTTCAACGTTGCAAACTTTGATGAAACGCCTTCCCAAACCCCTTGAGTCTGACCCGATAACACAAACAGGTTCTCGAATTCCCAAAGCGCCTCATCTGCCGTGAACGGATCCACCAGCCGCTCGTATAGCGGAACGCGCGCGGCAGCGGCCGCCGCTTCATACGCCGCGATGACTGAGTGCTCGTATTCCTTGTGATAAATCAACGCTTCCGCCTGGGCCAGCCACTCACTGGCCGCGTCAATCGTCGGTATCGTCTCCGCAACTGTCGAGCCGGCACATTCACCCTTGATGCCTTTCTGCACAGCAAAGCGCTCATGCTCGTGTCCGAAGTCCTCGTAGAACGAAGGATCTTTTTCGAACGTAGGAACTTGCCGCAGCGGCTCGAGAATCTCTTTTAGGCGTTCAATCCCCGTGCGCACAGCGAAAGAGTCAAAGTCCTCGGCCGGCAATCTCGTTTTTTCGTAAAGTTCCAGCAGAGTTTCCGTTACCTTCACGCAGTTCTTCGCCGGGAACTTGCCAATTAGCGCGCCGAACTGGGCGTCATCTCCGCGGGCACGACCACCCACCGTCACAAAGTGCGCGGGCACGCTGCGGTCGTCCTTTGAAAGCGCCGCCGCATAGAATCCGATGTTGGCGACTGAGTGATGCGCACATCCGTTGGGGCAACCGGAGATCTTCACGCGCAGCGGGCGCGCCAACTCGGAGTATTTCGCCAACCCATTATTGAAAGCGCTGCTGATGGCACTACCTAAACCTTTGGCTGAGGCAATACCCAGGCGGCAGGTGTCGGATCCCGGACACGTGGTCACATCGGTAATCGTGCCGGCGCCGCTCTCGGCAAGTGAGACTTCAGCAAGAGCGATGTAAAGGTCCCAGAGACTTTCTTCACGCACCCAGGGGAGATAGATGTTCTGTTCGATCGAGATTCGCAGTTGATTGGATGAAAACCGGCGGACGATGTCGGCCAGACTACGCGCCCGGTCGGCAGTCAGATCACCAAGCTTGATGCGCACATGAACGCCGCGAAAGCGAGCAAGCTGGTGTTCGATTACCGAGTCGCGCACCCAGGATTGAAAGTGAGGGTCATTCGTGCGCGCATCCAGCACCCGTAAAACTGACGATTGGGCAGCAGATTTCGGGAAAAAGGAGTCGATCTCCTGTAGGTACGGATCCAGCGGCATGGGACCGACCCGTTCTCGTTCTTCGTCCAGCGCTGCGCGGAACGCCTCCCATCCCAATGTCTGGATAAGGAATTTCATCCGCGCTTTCATTCGTGCTTTGCGCTCGCCATACCGGTCGAAGAGCCGCAAAGTAGCCGCCGCGAGATTGAACAGATCTTCTACGGGAAGAAAGTCTGTGTAGAGATGCGCCAGTTGCGGCCCGGCACCCAACCCGCCACCCAGATAAACTCGAAATCCGCGGCGAGGCTGGCCACTCTTGGTCTGGGTGACGGCCCATAATCCTATATCGTGAATTCGCAACCCGGAGTGGTCGTCGGCGCAGCCTTCGAAGGTGATCTTGAACTTTCGTCCCAGGTTCTGGTTGTATTTGTTGCGCACCAGGTAACGAAACAGAGCGTCGGCGTACGGTTGAACGTTAAAGCTCTCTGTGGCCGACGTACCTGCGCGATAGCACGCAGTGATGTTGCGCACCGTGTTTCCGCAGGCTTCGCGAGAAGTGATGCCGGCCTCGGCCAGGAAGCGCAGGAGATCGGGTGCTTCTTCCAGCCTCACGTAATAGATCTGCGCATCTTCCCGGGTGGTGAAATGAATGAAACCACTGCCAAAACTATCAGCCGCGTCCGCGAGGCGCACCAATTGATCCCCGGTTAAGAAACCCCCGGGGATTTTGATCCGCTGCATTTGCACGCCCTCCTGCCGTTGGGCATAGGTGCCAAAGTGCAAACGCAGCTTCTGCATCTTCGTTTCGTCAACTCCGCCCGCGCGGTATCTCCGGATTTGCTCTTCATAGTTGGCCAACTCTTCGCGGACTTCCGCCAGCAAAGTTTGCGGCTCGGTCTTCCCAATCTCGCCAGTTAATTCGTTCATTCGATTTCTCTCAATCGCTCCGCCCAAGTAAAGAAGCCCGTAAAAACAAAAAAGCCGCTCGAGTTGAGCGGCTGCGGTGTACCAAAATGGCTTAGATTACTAAGGTATACACTCGCTCCGCCCGCTGAACGGACAACACATACACATACAGCAGCAACCTGTTGCGATGCTCGGCGCGGTCGCAAACCTAATTACAGATTCTTTAGCGAGTTTGGAATTCATTAGCAATTATTCGTGGCTATTTATACCTTGAGGACGTGACCGGGGTCAATCGAATAGTTTTTATGCCTCCATGAACAAACTAAATGATGGGCCAGCGGTGAAATCCGGTAATGTCTTGATTTCGCTTTTCTTTGCGCAATCTCCGCGGCTCTGCGGTGAACAGTCCTTCAAATGCTTTCACCACAGAGGCGCAAGCACGCAGAGCGGGCGCAGAGAAATTCAAACAAAGACGTTGCGTGAATTCCAGGAGGCTTACGGTAAACTTCGAGTGGCTGCAGGTCAAAACCAGGGCCGACCGTCTGTATATGATTCAATCAGCTCAAAGAATTGAAAACTATCATTATGCTATTCGGCATCTGGCCGGCGCGGCTGAAGCCCTAACCAGAGCTGGACGCGAGGTCATTTATCTGAACATCGGCGACCCACAGGTTTATGGCTTTCGCCCTCCTGAACACATCGTCGAGCCAGTCATCCGTGCCCTCAAGAATAGTTTCACCGGCTACACGCACTCGGCCGGCCTTTCCGAAGCCAGAGAGGCAGTCGCCAATTATGCGACCCGCCTGGGAGCACCGACCGGCGCTGACCAGGTGCTCATCACTTCCGGCGCATCGGAAGCAGCCGACATCCTCCTCACTGCGCTCTTGAATGAAAACGATGAAGTCTTGCTTCCAGCGCCGGGCTACCCGATCTATCCGGCGATCCTCAGCAAGCTGGGAGCAGCCACGTGTTATTACCACCTTGATGCCGGAAGTGCTTGGCAACCGTCGGTTGATGAGATGGCTTCGCTAATTAACCCAAGAACGCGAGCCCTCGTTTTGATTAACCCAAACAATCCAACCGGCTCGATAACTTCAGACGAAGTTACCAAGCAATTACTCGAGCTGGCCTGGAGAAATAACCTTCTCGTCATTGCTGACGAAGTTTATCGCGAGCTCTGCTTCGAAAAGCCACCAACTTCAGCTTCAGTAATGGCCGAAACCATGGGCGTGCCTTTGGTGACCCTGGAGAGCTTGTCAAAGACACATCTCGTTCCCGGTTGGCGGACTGGTTGGATGCGCTTCACTCATGCAGAAAAGATGGCCGAACTCGTCCAGGCAGTTTATCGCCTCGCCGGCGGGCGGCTCTGCGCGCCCACGCCCACACAGTACGCAGTGCGGCCGGCGCTCGAAGGCGAGCGAAGTTTTCAGCTGGATTTTATCGGCGAGCTTAGAAAGAGACGGGACTTTGCGGTCCAGTGTGTGCGAAATATTAGAAGCTTATCGTGCGACGTGCCGCAGGCAGCGTTCTACCTGATGATCAAAGTGGATAACCTTGGCGAGCGCACCGATGAACGATTCGTACTGGACTTGTTGGAAGGAACGGGCGTCCTAGTGGTGCACGGATCCGGTTTCGGCGCAGATCCACGGCAAGGTTATTTTCGCATGGTCTATTTGGCAAATGAGGCGACGCTCAAAATTGTCTTCAGCCGGATTGATCGCTTCCTTGCCGACTATGGACAGGCTCGACGTTAACGGAGCGCGTCTATGAAGCAGGCGTCGGAGTCAAGAAGAATTTTGAGTAGACTGGGCCTGGGTCGCCAGGGCCGTGGGGCGGAAAGCGACCAGGTGTGAATACTCAAGGTTAATTTGGCTCAAGGTCTGAGTTAGCAT
>ORMF011103375.1_pt1 | contig 22705 bp, 27 predicted proteins | sample 1779871 | NCBI WGS metagenome assembly ORMF01 (sample SAMEA104232316, study PRJEB22302) | groundwater metagenome | biome: forest; feature: aquifer; material: groundwater | place: USA | collected 2011-08-07 | depth 5.4 m | reverse complement strand
CTCTTCACGGCCGAACGCGGCAAAGGGGCTTTTCTGAATGGAAAGCGCATCCGGGTTTCACCGACGCCTAAGCTGGCCAACGGTCTTATGGCTACGGGTTTTCCTTTTCGCGCGCGCGACCGTTTTGATGAATACATTGAATCGCTTCGCCGCATCACGCTCGCCAGCACGGGTGTCCGGCGCGGAGGGTCCGCAGCGCTGGACCTGGCCTATGTCGCCTGTGGACGTTTCGACGCGTTCTGGGAACTGGATCTGTCCCCATGGGACATCGCCGCAGGAGCCGTTATCGTGGAGGAAGCCGGAGGCGTGATCAGCGATATGTGGGGCCGGCATGAATTTCTTAAAAGCGGCGACACACTGGCCTCAAACGGGCGTATTCACGGCGAGCTGGCGCGTATTACAGGGTCTGTCTTTTCTCACACGGCCAAGGATAAGCTTTGTCGCTCGATCTGACCGATGACAAAATGTGTTTCGTTTGCGGGAAGGAGAATCCTTTCGGACTCCGTCTTAAATTTGACCATCCCGCCGACGGACGCCTGACCGCCATGGTCCGGTTCACCAAGGAGCACCAAGGCTATAAGGACATCGTCCACGGCGGACTCATGACGACCGTTCTGGATGAAATGATGGTGAACCTTGCCTGGGTCGAAAAAAAGCCCTGCGTGACTGTCGAGATCACGGTCCGGCTCAAAAAAGCCGCCCGGGTGGGGGAGGAGATATTGTTTGAGGGGCGCCTGGACAGGGAAGAGGGGAAGCTCCTTTTTGCCTCCGCAGAGGCGCGAAACACGGCAGGGGAGATCCTCGCTTCAGCCACCGCCAAATGCCTGAGAATTCGCTCCGTAAAGGGATAATCCTTGAATCGGTTGTGCGATAGCGGTACACTAAAAAACGTTTGAAAGGAGCGCTTAAAATGCCTTATATCAGCCTCCGGGTGGCCGGAAAACTCACCCGCGATCAAAAGACAGCCATCGCTAAATCTTTCGCCGAAACCCTCGAAAAAGTAGCCGGGAAACCCAAGAGCTCGACCTATCTTGTTTTTGACGAGGTTGAGCGTGACAGTTGGGCCGTCGGCGACTCGCTTCTGGGATAAACCCATGCCCATCGAAAAGCAGCTCTCGGTCTTCATGGAAAATAAGCCGGGGCGCCTTTCCCAGATCTGCAACGAACTCGCCAAACAGCAGATCAACATCATGGCCATGTCCGTTCACGACACGATCGATCACGCAATTGTGCGCCTCATTCTGGACAATCCGACGAAGGCCCTTGTTATTCTCGAGGAGGAAGGGGTTTATGTGATCCCGCAGGATGTCGTTGTTCTCAACATCGACAATCAGCCGGGCATCATCTCCAAGATCGCCCAAAAGCTCTACCGTGCCGACATCAACATCGAATATGCTTACTGCACTGCCACCAAGAACCAGGAGTTCGGCTGTGTTGTCATCAAGACAAAGGACGCCGAGCTCACGCATGAGATCCTTGAAGAAGAAGGCTGAGTTCCGGCATTTTGCCGCGCTCGCGGCCGCCCTGGTCTTCTTGACCGCTTCGTCCGCGGTCTACGCAGAAGCAAGGCAGCCTGCGCTCGTCACCGAAGTCCTGACCGGTGATAGTGTGCGGCTCAAGGGCGGCAAGATCCTCCGCTACGCAGGCCTCGAAGCGCCTGCGCCCCAAAACAAGATCCTGCTGGTGCGCGAATACGGCAAAGTCTCGCTCGACTTCAACAGTGCGCTCGTGCAAGGAAAAGCGGTTGAGATCGAATGGGATTCTCAGATCCGCGATAGGCGCGGTGACCTCATCGGCTACGTCTACCTGCCGGACGGCACGTTCGTCAACCGCGAAATTCTAGAAAAGGGCCATGCCAAAGTCGCCATCACGCCTCCAAACACCCGTCACGCGGGAATGCTCCGGGAGGCGGAGCTTGTCGCAAAGCGGCAAAAAGCAGGGCTGTGGCGCGAGGAGCCCAAAAACCCGTACCTTAAGAGCGAATTCTTGGGCGATCGGACCACAAAAATATATTATCTCCCGAACTCTCCGGAACTTGAGCGTATTCCCGGGGGACACGTCGAAACGTTCCGGTCGCGCATCGATGCGGTGAAGGCCGGTTTCCGCCCGTGCGACACCTGCCGGCAGGACGCGCCGACAGAACTCTAATTTTTTTTGGGAAGGGTGTATGATGGGTATACTATCAACGTACGATTTCCGTTCCAGCAAGGAGAAGGCATGGCTACTAAGGGCACTGTGAAGTGGTTCAGTAATGAAAAAGGTTACGGTTTTATCACGCCTGATGGCGGCGGTAAGGACGTTTTTGTGCACCACAGCACTATTCTAGGGGACGGGTACAAGTCACTTGACGAGGGTCAAAAGGTTGAGTTCGATGTGACGCAGGGGCCCAAAGGCGAACAGGCAGCCAACGTAAAAAAGCTGTAAGTATAATAATTAAATAAAGATATGACATTAAATACCCGGGAGCAGCTGTCTCCCGGGTATTTTGTTTAGCGCTAAGGATGACCGCCGCTCCCTTGTAAACGACATTTTTTGATGCTATACTTCGTACCTCGACACCCTTTAGGAGGATTGACACTTGACGGAAACAAAAACAGGCTTCCAGAACCGCAGGGAGTTTTTCAGACTGAAATTCGCGACGCCTTTACGTTTTAAGAGCTACGCGGTAAAGAATGCCGTCGCAACGCTGGCGCAGGCCGATGCGGTGGGGACTTCTCGGAATGTAAGCGAGTCGGGGATCCTTTTCCAGACGGAAAACGCGCCCCCGCAGCTCTCCAGCATCCTGTGGCTCAACCTCGACATTCGCACGCTTAAGATCTGCCAAGAGATCGAAGAGCGGGCGCTCGTGTTCAACAACGGCCTTCTGGGCCGCGTTGTCCGGGTCGAAGAGGATGCGAAGAACAACGGCTACGACATCGGCGTCTGTTTCTTGACTCAGGGTCAAAAGAACTCCCGTGAAGTCCAGAAGATCCTTACGGAGATCTCTAAAACAGGCTGATCCTTCCTTTTTCAAAGCATAAAAAACCCGCTCAAGATTATTGAGCGGGTTTTTTATTGGCCCAAAAAGAGAAAGGGGGAGGGCTTAGCGACGACGAACCCGGCAAGGGAGGCTGGGTTGTGAGCCGATCTTTTTCTTTGCTTGGCCCTCACCCTCGATGCCGACGATCAAAACGGAATAATGGTGGTCCTTACCGGCGAACGGATGGTTAAAATCCAATAAAAGCGTCTCTTTACGAACCTCGCGCACGGTTGCCAAAAACTTGCCGTCACGCGGAGATGCGAGTTCTCTGCCCACAAAATGATCCTTTTTGGGGAAGCGCGCCTTTGACATCTCGATAACCGACTTGGAATCGGACTTGCCGTGCCCATTTTTAGGCCCAAGCACGAACGTCTTGCGGTCGCCGACATTCAGGCCACGCAGTGCCTTTTGGAGAGCCGGAGCCACGTCGCCGCGGCCCTGGATGTAGCGTAGGGGTTTCTCTGCGCCGACGCTCTTAACCAGGCGTCCGCCTATCGTGAGGTCGTATGCGATCATGATTCTTTTGCCGTTTGAAACCATATGGACGAAGCCGGAAGAAAGCGTCCGGCACCTTTCGTTAAGAGTACAAAAGGTTCTCTTGCAGCTTTGTTCCTACGCAAGAGCCTGGCCGTTCGGGAGGTGAGTCACTATAGTATCACGTCTTCAGCCAAATAGCCACGCCTAAGACCCAAATTCGCCTCAAAACGACCCTAAAAATCGCCTTTTTATTGAAGATTTCGCATAGCGGACGCCTAACTGGCGCCCGAATGAACATCCTGTGGACAAACCCCTTATACGCTCTCAATGTCCTATAATGTATATTATGTTAAGTATTGTACAGGGAGAAAGGGTTCAGTATGAATCGAGTCAGGCTGAGCGGCGCATCCACTGCAGCCGGGTCCCCGTGCCGCTGCCGGAGTCTTCTAGATTCTCATCGTAATGAACGTGTGCGTTGCTGTCTATGTCGAACGCATCCCCGATCACAGCCCCATAGATGTCCACATTGGAGTCCAGAAAAAAGTCGGCGTCGGGGGCGCTGATGGTGCCGGCGATATTCGTATTGCTGCTCATGGTGATGGAGCTGCAGGTGCTTAGCCCGACCAGTTTGAACTGGGAAACCGCGCTCGAGCCGATATTCAGGTTGATGTCGCAATTGGAGTCCATGACGACCTCCCCCGCTGAATAGATCGTCAGGCTTGCCCCGGGGCTGATGACGATATCCGAGTTGCTGTCCATGGCGATGGGGCTGTTGGTGTCCCAAAGATACAGGGAAACGCTTCCGGTGATCGTGATAGTGGCGTTGCTATTCGTGTCGATCTTACGGTAACGCGCGTTCGATCCGACGGTGCCGCTGCTCAGCGTTCCGGAGTCCGGAAGAACTTGCAGAGCGCTGATGATAGAAGCATATTTGGTGTCGTTATTCGGTATCGTCGTCGTGCTGCCGGGGGTGTACGCGCCGGTGACCTGGGTTTGATCCCCTGGGGTCATCCCGCCGGAAGCTGCCGCTGAGCCCGCATCGCCGCTGATCTCAGCGTTGCTGTCGAGCGTGATGGCCGGCGTCGCGGTACTATTGGTGACGACGTCGCCGTTTTCGGCGATGTTCGCCCCGCCATAATTTCCGACCGTCGAATCGAAGCTGTCGGTGCCTGCGTTCGAATCAAAATGGACCGTGCTTTTGGCGCTGATGGCTTTAGTAAATTCAGGACGCGGCCGTAACTGCGCGCGCATCGTCGCGGCGGTGGCCGCTCCTCCGCGGTTGGTCAACGAAGAGACCGAGGTGATGGTGGGGTTGGAGCCCGTGAAATCATCCACTGTCACCGTGTAGTCTCCGACGACGTTTCCGGAAGTATCCGTAAAACCCGTCACGGTTTTTGTGCGTGTGGCGCCCGACGCGGACCATCCGGTAAAGTCATTGCCGCCATAATTATATTCCCAGAAAGCTTCTTCGAGGCCGGCCTCGGCCAGCGCCTCAGCTCTCTGTGAGTTGACCGAACTTCGCACAAGCTTCTTTTCGGAGGTTAAAAGGTCCACGTACGACAGCGTGATCCCGAATAGCAGCGCAGAAAACGCCACTACGGTCACAAAAACAAATCCGCTTTGCTGCGATCTCGATGCGCGTTTCATCGCATATCTCCTGACTTATAATTTGTTCCTCAACATCACGTCCGTGTCCACTGACGTCGTCTGGGACTCTCCGATCGTTGTCCCCTGTGCGCTCATTTGCACGTTCACGAATTCCAGGGCCGTTTTCTGAGCAGCTGTCAGCGATCCAAGCGCTGTCCCGCCGCTTGAAAATGCCAGCGACAGCATGCGGCGGGCGATGACCTTGTTGGTCCTGTCAACGCCGCCCTCGCGCTGACTTGTCCCGTTCAACACGTCCAGCGAGCGGACCAGCGTGTTCGGCGTGACCGTGGTATCAAGACGATAGGTCACGTAATCAAAATCGGCGGCGACGTCGGTCACATCGCCGGAGGCGTCAATAGACGGCAGCTTCAATATCAGGATCGAGTTACCGGTCGTATAAGCCCCGTGGGTGCTTGTCACCTCGATCGCCTCTCGGATATCGCGCGTGAGCCGCTCCTCAGCGTAGCGAACGGACCTGTTCGTATCGAAATACATGCGGGCCTGGTACATTTCGTTGCGCACGGCGTAAAAAGCCCCGTAAAAGCCCCCCGCCAGCACCAACGTGAGCCCCACGGCGCCCATAAGCTCTACGATCGAAAAGCCCCTCTCTTGCCTCATGATCCGTTCACTCCCGATCTTGAGATATACGTCGTCAGTTTTTCGCTGATCGTCCGGCCGTTACGGGACCTCCACTGCACGGTCAGTGTGACCTTCTTCATATCGCTCCCGAGGCCCGCGGCGACGGATCGGGTGCCGGTGCCGCTGGTCAGCTTCGCGACCTGAGCATTGGTGAACGTGCTTGTCGCGCCGTAGCCGACAAGGGTGTCGAAACTCGTACGCCGAAGCGTTTCTATCTCTTCTTCGAGAGCGCTCAACGCGTAGATCTGACTGCGGTCATCGGTCGACATGAGGATGCCGTTGTCCAACACGATTCCGATCGATGAAATGACCAGAAGGCCTATTGCGGCCGATATCATCACTTCGACCAGTGTGAAACCTTTTTGGCGCCTCATCACTGGTTGTAGCTCTCGATGGTCATTGCCGACGTGCCCAGGTCCATACCCGGCGGCGCCGTGTTGGCCAGATACGAGGCGTTGTTCAATGTGAATGACGTGGGCGAGATATCGATCTCCCCCCGGGCTAAGATCTGCCCTGTGACCGTCATACTGGCATGGTTGCCCGTGTTGACGTTGAAATTCCCCTGAGCGTACACGAGGCCATTGATGGTCAGATACGCATCCGGCGAGGCGTTGCCCGTCGTTGTATAGGTAATATTTCCACCGGCCAATATAGCCGGGTACTTCACGGTCCCGGACTGTGTCGGCGCCGTGATCGTCACATAGGGATATGCGGAGCCTGAGCTGTCGACCAAGATGTTACCGGAGGCCACCAGACACGCGGTCGTGTTCTGGGTCCCCCTGATCGTAATGTTGCCATTGACATAAATGACTCCCCCCGTCGGCGCTGACGGGATCGGCGAAGCGGTGGTATAAGTTATGTCCCCATCGACATAAGTCACATTTAGGCCGGTTAAATTGGCTTGTCCAATCGCCTGATAATAGGCAAAACTCACTGTTGGGAACGTAACCGAAGACGTGAACGGCTGCGTCTGTGTGCCGCTGACGGTCGCGTTCGTGCCGACATCAATATCGCCGACCGAATCAATATCACCTGTCACGGCCAGCGATCCGCCGGTTGTCGGACCGTCCAGCTCGAGTTCTCCTCCGGCGTATAGGTCCCCGGTGATGCTCCCCGGCGATGAAGCGGTGCCTGAATCGATCTCTACATCGCCGCCTCCGGCGAACACGTAACTGAGCGCTGAAATGCCCGGGGCTGTGACCTCAGCTTTGACCGTTCTCGAAACCCCTTGCACAGTACCGACCGACGTCACCAGTGTCCGGCCGCCGGTCGTTGAGACCGTTGCCGTGAATGAACCGTTATCAAGGGCCGTCGGGCCATAAGTGCCAGTCGTGGCCCAGGTGTTCCGGAGTCCTGCAAAAGCCCGCGCCAACCCTGCCTCGGCAAGCGACTGCGCCTGGGCTGATTTTTCTAATCGCCGGACGAAATGCATGTCCTGGGATGTGATGCTAAAAATAGCGCCGCCCACGAGCGTCATCATAAAAAGCGCGACAAGCGTCGTGACAAAGATCGTCCCCGCCTGGTCCTTTAAATTAGTTTTCTTCGAAGTCTTCATAATTGCCGTCCCTCCCGAAACTTATTTTCCGGTATTACGGGGCTCCTCCTCTGCGTTGAGAGAGCTTGTGTACGTCGTTCCCCGATATACCTGGGAAGCTGTGAGCTTAATTTCAAGACGCTTGGTCAGCGCGAGACCGTCCACGAGAACCCTGAATATTCCGTACGTGGATTTTTTTGTAAAGTATCCGCTGATCTCGACGAACGCGGACTGTCCCGGCCACGTGATCTGGACGTTGTCTACGGAGGGCAGCGACGTATACGGCGATGCCGCCTGCAGGATCGCCTGGAATTGAACATACCGCTGGTTTGTTAGAGCCACCAGTGAAGACGGGCTCGTGGTCCTTGGTGTGACGGCGCTCCACGCCGTAGCTCCGGTCATGTCTGAGTTGGCGGAGGTGCGCACCTTCATCGTAAGCGTGGATCCCGCGGGCAGCGTCGGAGACCACGTAAGCTCTCCGTAATTGGGGGCGACGACCGCCGTGTCGTAAACCTGCGAGGTGGCGGTGCCGCTGTTGCTCCAGCCCGCCATCTGCACGGAGCCAAAAGCGGCGTTTGAGGTTGTCCAGCCCGGCGATAAGACAGACCAGGAACTGGTCACGTTCGCACCGGTGTCTGAAATGCGATAAGAGTGGATCGGCGGCGTTCCGGCGGTCTGTATCCACGCCTGTCCGCCGCTGCCGGATTGAAGGTTCATGCTGATGAGAAAATCAGGCGCGCTGCTTCCAGAGGCGATGTCGTACTCCATCCAATTGGTCCATACCTCATAGCCGGCATGAACCGTTTTTGAGGTCGCTGTCCCCGTCCCGACAGCACCTGCGCCGCCCGAGCCGCCCTCAAGAACTTCGGCATTGTCAAAGTATAGCTGCGTGGTGCTGCCCGTAAAATTCGAGGTCCCGTCCCCGTCCGCCTCACGCCCTTCGCGCAAGCCGAAATAGGCGGAATTGATCACCAGGTCCGACGAACTCGAGGCTACAAATTTAAACCGGACCATGTTGGCTGAGTTTGATAAGTATTGGCCGTTGATCACCGTTCGAACGCTTTGGTCGCTGCTGATCAGCTCATCGTGTTGACCGTCAGAAGGAGGGTCCTGCCCGGAAAGCGTCTGATCGGCCGCCTGCCAGTTAGGCGTCAGTCCTTGCGTCTCGCGGCCGGCGATCGTCAAATACGGATTCGTCCCGATGGATTCAGTGTTGGAGTGCGTCATATTGTCAAAGTTAGATTCAACCCAGAGGTCATAATAAGCATCGAACGTAATAAAATCACCGGCCGTGTTCGAAGCGTAATTCTTATGCGTATTCCCGCCCCAAACCGCGTTCGTAAAGCCCGTTGTCACCTCGTTGGTGGCGGTGTCACCCGAACTGTCGGAGGGCGTCAATTCTTCAGCTTCGCGCAAGCATCCGCTCGGAGAAAACGCAAAAGAGTCTATACCCATGCCGTAATTACTTGAGGAGGCGTTCCTGCTTGTGGTCTCGAAGCGTACTTGATGAGTCCCTGAGCTCAGCTGGATGCTCCCAAAACTCGTGTTAGAGCTTCGGGTCGTGGAAGCGCTGTAACCATCGAACGTCGCATTGCTGGGGACGATCTCGAATGTGGTCCCGCTTCCCGCCTTAAAGATCGTTCGGGTGGTGCCCCCGGTCACGGTTCCGGTGGTCGCCGCAGTATCCAAATTGGCCTGCCGCGTGGTTGTGCTTGAGCTGAACGTCGGGATGGTTGTGCGGCGAAGTTCATACACGCCCGCATTGTTATAAACGTGATAAATAACGGTCCGATCCCAGGAGATGCTTCCGCTCGAAAGGGTCAAATATCCGCTGGCATTGGGGGTGGCTCGCGGAAGACTGAAGGCTGTATAGGAGGATGCCGTTGAAGGGTAAAAAAGGATCTTATTCCCATCGGAGAGACGTACATCCTCTTTCACCCGCTCCATCGTCTGTTCGATATCGACACGGAGATTACTGCGGACACTTTCCTCTTTCCAGGTCTTTGTTGAAAATGTCCAGGCGCTGATAACCGTTAAAAGAAATGCTCCGCTAACGGCAAGCGCTATCAGCGATTCAATAAGAGTGAATCCTTTGGATTTCAGACTTTTAAAATTCACAAATCACCCATTGTAAAGGACGGTCGTGATCTTCTTTGGCGCCGGACATAAGACGCCCCTAAAATAGTAATAAACTTCAATGGTTACCTGTGTCAGATTGGCGTCGGAGGCGTAGCTTGTGGTGACCGTTGTGAAACGCTGATAATCACCCGCGTTGTCGGGGTCGCCGTCCCTGTCTATCCGCGTTCCCGTTGTTTCATCGAGGGCAGAAGTTATTGACGCAAAGCCCAGCGACCTCAGGCGTCCCAAGTGGTTCTTCGCAAGGTTCTCAGAGACATAGGCATAGTCAGCCCGCTTGGCAACAGTGACCCCCTGGGTCATTACCGCCAGCAGCGAAGCCACCCCAATAGAAAAAAGGAGGACGGAAATCATGAGTTCCACGAGCGTGAAACCACGCCGCGACGAGAGTCTCATTTATTATGCACCTATTATCAACACTTATTAAGTTTACTATTATTCCTACTAAAAGTATATCATAATTAGCTCGAAATACAACGTCTGCGCTATACACATGGAGGACATAAAAAAGCCCCCTGAGGATGTGCATCCCCGGGGGGTGTATTGAGTTAGAGCTTTAGAACGTTACCTTGACCTCAGAAATGTACTCCGAAGCTGTGGCGTCATTCGGGGAGAGGTATTGATCCCCCGGAATGAACCAGTTGGCCATCAGCGTGAACGTGACATCTAAGATTAGCATCCAGCCGTTTGTTAGGCTCCTTTCTTAAAAAGCTTGCTGAACACGTCAAAATCAATATCGACCTGAACGGTGAACGTGTCGGCAAGATTGCGATTGTTGTAAGTGTCGAGCGCGAATATGACGCTTACGTTGTCCGAGAATTTCCAGGAAAAACCATAGTTCCACGTGCCGTAGGCGCTTTCCGTTCCCTGATACTCGACCGCGACCCACAGGTTGTCCGAGATCTCAGGCAGTGATCTTTCCCATGCGCCGAAGAAACCGTCATTATCTTTCTCCCCATTGCCATCCAGTAGGAGCTTGTCATTGCCATTGAAATAACCGGCTGAGACGCGCCCCAGTGAGAATTTGTCGATGTAAAACGTCTTGGCCGCCTTGAGGTAGGCGACATTGAAATTGGTCAGCTCATTGTCCGTGCCCACGTCATAGATGCCGCCGGCGACAGCCGGCGAGAACTCGAAGATCGCGTTTTCCGGTACTCCGATTTTCGCATTGAAATACATCGGGGTGTCGTCGAGGGCCCCCAAGCCGGATTTATGGTCGAAACCGACTTCGGCGTTTAACTTGTCGAAGGGAAGTACTCCGGCCGTCAGACCCATGTTAGTGACGGTATCCGGCCGATTCTCAGCCGCGTCTCTCTCGACAGGCACATATGCGTCACTGGTCAAGTGCACTACTCCATACGGCTGGACATCTGTTGAAGGAGCCCAGATATGGGTGGAGGCGGTGGCGAAACACACCGCCGGACTTAACAGAATTCCTGAAACTATAATGGCGAATAATACTCTTTGCTTGATCATGAATAGGTCTCCTTTTTATGAGGAAAGTGTAGCACCGAGTTGTCACATGGACGTTACACATATGTTACGTTTTGTTACGCGTAAGTGATGTATCCAGGAGACCGACTTATCGGGTCGGCCGATGACCTTAGAGCCTAGAAGTCGTTCACCCCTTTCTGCGGCATAGTGTAGGTCATCAAGCTCTCTGTTTGAACTTACCCCCACATCATATCGGCACATGTTAAAACCATGTTACGGACGAATCAATTCCTTATTACCCTCCCCCGGCTCCTGTGGAGGTCCTATAAACATGTTGGGCGAAGCAAACATCCAGCACGGCAAGGCCGGTCGAGTCAAAAACAGTGATATCTTTCGTTGAAGTGCGGACTTTTTTGTGCCCCGAGATGACTTCCGCAAGTTCAGCCCGTACGTGGCGGCGCGTCAGGATTTTTTGCGAAAAAGGCACATTGATCTCACCGCTGTGGGAAGCCTGCTCCCACTCGTCCACGACGATCTTGGAAACGAGAAGAAGCTTCGGGTCGAGTTCCTGCTTCCCTTTTGCGTCAGCGCCGATGGCATTGATATGCGCGCCCGGCTTGACCCACTCCCTGCGGACGAGCGGGCGGCGCGACGATGTGCACGTGACGATGATATCCGCGTCTTGCACCGCAGAACGAAGGTTTGTTTCGGGACGAAGAGATGGAAATTCTGTCCGCAGATCATTGCAGAATTTTTGTGCCTCTCCCGGGAAGTAACCCCAGACAGAGATCTCAGTAAAACGGTAGAGAGCCGCATGCGCGCGGAGTTGGTAGACGGCCTGAAGTCCGGCGCCGACGAGGGCGAGTTTGTGCGGACGCGGATTGGAGAGGAACCTTGCGGCCACTGCGGCGGCCGCACCCGTGCGAGCTGCGGTGATGGCATTGGCCTCAAGGATCGCAAGCAACAAGCCCGTCCGGGGAGAATTCAGGAGTATCGTGCCGTTGACGGTCGGCAGGCCTTGCTTTCGATTTTGAGGGAACACGGATATCCATTTGATCCCGCAGGCGGCGCCCTCTCCTGCTGCCGCCCCGGCAAACGCGGGCATCGCCCTGAAGTCCCCCAGGGGAAGGTTGAGATACATTTTTGGAGGCATCGATGTTTTGCCGGCCGCGACAAGCCGGAACGTCTGGAGCGCCAACCGGAACGATGTCTTTTCGTCAAGGATCCGCCGGACGGCCTTCTCGTCAAAATAAGGGATCACGATCTTTTTCGATCGTCGAGAATGCGATTGAGCCGCTTGGCCACGCCGTTCCAGTCGTCCTCCTCGCGCAAGCGGAGACGGTGTCCCGTATCTCCGGCAGCAATGGCGTCGAGCTCGCGCTCAATGCGTTCGATAGGACCCGAAAAGCGGTGGGAAATGACGACCGCCAACGCAAAAATAACAAGGGCCAGGGGCGGCAGCGCCAGAACAAGGATCATGTTCACGCGCCCTATCACGGGCACGAGATTTGCCAGCACCGCCTCCGGAAAGGCCATTTGCCTGGCGATCAAAAAAAACACGAGGTGATACAGACAAAATCCGACGACGAGCGCCGGTGCGACCATGGCAAATATCACGATCGAAAGATACCTCATCTGGATCTGGTGCCCGGTGAACCAGCGCTTGCGTGTTTGGGTGGACATTGTTTTTTCCATCGTCATATCTCCGTATTGGCCCGCGCAAATACCGTCGAGGGCCCCCTTGTCTTTTTGATCTTGACTAAAAAATCTCCAAAATCAGCGGCGCTTTGCGTCCCCGTGTTGTCCGAATCCGTCATGATGGCGATCGCCGCGATCTCCCGGCGTGGCTCGGCGCCAAAAAGCATTTTGTAATCATTGCGGATATTCCGGTCTTCGTGGCGCCAGCCATCCGTGCCTGCGAAGCCGGATGCGATTACAAAAAGCTTAACGTTGCCCGAAAACGGACTCGACGAAGCGGTGCCGACGGCGAGCTTTTCGTCCCAAATATATTCGATCACGCGTGTGTTGAAAAAATTAGTGCCGGCAAAAACCACATAGACGCGCGCTGCAAAATCGTCCTGCGACCGATCGGCGAGCCTCTCGCGGCGCTTCGTCGGAAATTTTTTTACGCGCCACCGCCAATCGAGGAAAAGGTCGGGCAGCGCTTTGGCGCTCATTTTAAGAAAAAGCCCGGACGAGGCCCCCTGGCTCGATGACTCAAGATAGGTCGTGCCGGGCTCGCCGACCACACGGTAGGCGCTCTTGCCGCGAAAGACCTTTTCTTCCCAGGGCCGCAGCGAAGCCTCGTTCTCGAAAGGATAGCGCGTGATCACGGTGTAGGGGCTTAAGGACGATGCGGACGGAGCCATAAGGCGTGAGGACTGCGCGGTCTGTGACGGCAAAAGAGCCCTGGCCCATTCGCGGACGTCGGCGCTGAAAAGTGCAAGTGCCAGCGCCGATTCGAGGCCCAGCATCAAAAGCAGCAGTTGAATGCGCGAAGAGGATCTCAAGGAGCGCACCGGTTGGTGATCGGCATACGCCGGTCCCGGCCGAACGCGCGCGGTGTAATTTTGACGCCAGGCGGCGCTTGACGGCGTTTATACTCACTCGCCTGTACCATTTTGGAAAGTTTCAAGGCGACGGGGCGAGGAACTCCGTGACGAACGACCTCGTCGATCGAGGCATTGCGTTCGACGTACTCGCGTAAAAAGCGGTCAAGCACAGGATACGGCGGCAGGGTGTCTTGATCTTTCTGATTCGAGCGCAGCTCGGCGGTCGGCGGCCGACGCAGCACGCTGTCGGGGATCACGTTTTTGGGTGACAGACGGTTGCGGTATCGCGCAAGCGCAAACACAAGGGTCTTGGGCACATCCTTGATGGGCGCAAAACCGCCGCACATGTCTCCGTAAAGCGTGCAATAGCCGGTGGCCATCTCGCTTTTGTTGCCCGTGGCAAGGACGATGTGGCCGAATTTATTGGAAAGCGCCATCAGGACGTTGCCGCGGATGCGCGCCTGGAGATTTTCTTCAGCCAAACCCGGCGGCAGCGAACCGAACTCGCCTCGAAGCATCCCGGCATAATCGCGCATCAGCGGTTCTATGCCGATGTTGAGGCAGCGGATACCGAGATTTTCGGCCGAACGAAGCGCGTCGCGGAGCGTGCCTGTGGACGTGAACGGCGACGGCATCGTGACACCGAGAACGTTGTCCGCGCCGAGCGCATCGGCAGCAATGCAGGAAACCAGCGCCGAGTCGATCCCGCCGCTTAGCCCGATAAGGGCTTTCGTGAATCCATTCTTGCGTACGTAATCACGCGTCCCGAGAACAAGTGCTGTGTAAACTTCCTCTCCCCTTCCGGGTAGACGGCCGGGCCGTTTCGAGGCCTTGCCTGAAAAGTTGACAAAGCAGAGGTCCTCCTCGAATCGTTTGGCGCGTGCGATCAGTTTCCCCGAGGCCGCTGCAGCCATGCTCCCGCCGTCAAACACGAGCTCGTCCTGTCCGCCGATGAGATTGTGGTATATGACCGCCGCGCGTGTCTTTCGAGCAATTTTGGCGACCAGCGCTTCACGGACCCTTTGCTTGCCCGCATGAAACGGCGAGGCCGAGATATTGACGATCAGGTCCGCCTTTCCATCAAAATGGCCCAGATAAACGGCGCTCTTGGTCTCCCAGATATCCTCACAGATCGTGAGCGCCACGCGCGCACCCTTGACCCCGACGATCTGGGGGCGGTCGCCGCGCACAAAATAGCGTTTTTCGTCGAACACGCCGTAATTGGGCAATTCCATCTTGCGGTAAACACGATCGACCCGGCCGTTGGATAGGAATGCGGCAGCGTTATAAAGCCCGTTTTTGTCCCGGTCAACAAAACCGACGATCACCGCAATGTCTTTTGCAAGCGGAGCCAGTCTCCGGAGCGCGCGTAAGTTGCCGTCGATAAAGGAACGGCGAAAAAGAAGGTCTTCGGGAGGGTATCCCGTCACGGCGAGCTCGGGAAACGTGACCAGATCTGCGCCGCCGGCCTTGGCCGCGGTGATCGCATCGGCGATCCGGCGCGCATTGCCGTCCAGATCACCCACGATCACGTTGATCTGCGCCATGGCCACGCGAAGCCGGAGCGGCATCAATCGACCTGCGCTTTCTGCAGCCGCGCGCTGTAGTCAAAATAAACCGTCTTCCATTCCGTAAAAACATCGAGCGCGGTCGGGCCCGCCTCACGAAAACCGTTGCCGGTCTTCTTCACGCCGCCGAAAGGTAAATGGGCTTCGGCGCCGATCGTGGGGCTGTTGACGTACGTGATGCCTGATTGGATGTCAGTGATCGCCCGAGCGGCGCGGTTGACGTCGCGTGTATAAATGCTCGAGGAAAGTCCGTATTCCGTATCGTTGACGACGCGCACGGCCTCTTCGTAGTTTTTCACGCGCAAAACGCACGTGACGGGACCAAAAACCTCCTCGCGCGCAATGGTCATCCCGGGCAGAACACCGGAAAAAATAGTGGGCTCATAAAAATTGCCGAACCGCAGATCGGCGCGGCGCGAGGCGCGGCCGCCGAGCACCAGCCGCGCGCCCTGTCTTACAGCGCCGCGGACATAACTGTCGATGCGCTTAAGCTGCTTGGCGTTGATGACGGGCCCCACCTCGACGGAAGGATCGACGGAGGCGTTGCCGAGCTTTATTTTTTTTGCGCGGTCGACCAATGCGTCCAAAAACTTCTTGTAAATTTTTTGATGGATCACCAGACGCGACGTGGCCGTGCAGCGCTGGCCGGCCGTCGCAAAAGCGCCCCAGAGAGCGCCCTCGACCGCCAGATCCAGGTCGGCATCTTCGAGGACGATCTGCGCGTTTTTTCCACCCAGCTCGAGCGCGACACGTCTGAGTGAGGCTCCGCATATCGACGCCACGCGTGCGCCAACGTCCGCAGAACCCGTAAATGAAAGAAGGGCGACATCCTTGTGCCGGACAAGCGCATCGCCCGCCTCCCCGCCGAGGCCCGTGACCACGTTCAAGACGCCATCCGGGAGACCTGCCTCGCTCAGGATTTCGGCAAAAAGAAGCGCACAGACCGGTGTGTCTTCGGCAGGTTTAAGAACGAGCGTGTTGCCGGCGATCAGCGCGGGATATACTTTCCAGGAAGGAACGGCGATCGGGAAATTCCACGGAGTGATGAGGCCGCACACTCCGACAGGGCGGCGGAACGTCAGACAGAGCTTGTCGGGTAGTTCGGAAGGCATGGTTTGCCCGAAGAGCCGCCTGCCCTCTCCGGCAAAATAATACGCAGTATCGATCGCCTCCTGAACGTCGGCGCGGGTCTCCTTGAGAGGCTTCCCCATCTCGTGGGTCATGAATTTTGCGAGCGCGTCTTTTCGCTCTTCCAACAGCACCGCTGAACGCAAGAGGACGTGGGCCCGCTTGGGGGCAGGCATTGTCGACCAGACAGGAAGAGCACGCCGGGCTGCCTGGACGGCGGAGTGGACATCTTTTGGCCCCGAGCGCGGCACCCGCGCAACGATCTGGCGGCGGTCGGCGGGGTTCCGGTCTTCGGTCAGCCGGCCATCCAGCGCGGGGACGCGGCGGCCGTCGATCAGATTTTTATGAACGTCCATCCGGCCTTTCAGACACCGTCAACGGGATAGCGTCGTAACCGTGCAGCGGTCGCGTTCGAGAGAAAGTGATTCGAGCTGCACCGGCGCTATCGCGCGCTCAGCCAGAGGCCAAAACGCCTCGAGGAGCGACCGGTCGTCGATCAGGACCCCTTTAAGAAACTCCACGTCGGTCCCGAGGTCTCTCGATTCCATGGGGCGCACCAAAGACTTCTCAATTTTTTCGATAAGAACGCGTTCGAGGTCTTCATTTTGAGCGGGAAATGTGACCTGGAGCACGTAATTGTGCCCGATGACCCTCTCTCCCCGGGAAAAGCTGGCGCTAAAATGAAAATCCTTAGAAAAAAGAGTTCTCATCCGGGTTATTTTTTGCCGATGATGTTCATGAATTCCATGCGTGTGCTGCGATCGGACCTGAAAGCGCCGAGCATCGTGCTGGTGACGCAGGTGGCGTTTTGCTTCTCGACGCCCCGCATGGCCATGCAAAGATGGACCGCTTCAATGATCACAGCCACACCGAGAGGGTCCAGCGCCTCTTTCAGGCAGTCTGCGACCTGGTGCGTGAGGCGCTCCTGGACCTGGAGCCGGCGCGCAAAGATGTCGACGATACGGGGGATCTTCGAGAGGCCGATGATCTTGCCTTGGGGAATGTAGGCGACGTGACATTTTCCATAAAAAGGAAGCAGATGGTGTTCACAAAGGCTGTAAATATCGATATCTTTCATGATCACCATCTCATCATACTCTTCGTCGAAAACGGCGCCGTTCAGCACTTCGCGGACGTCGCGGTGATAGCCGCTGGTGAGATAATGGAAAGATGTTTCGACGCGCTTAGGGGTCAGCTTGAGCCCTTGCCGGCCGGGGTTCTCCCCTATGGCGGAAAGCAGCTGTCGTGTGAGTTCTTCAATGCCCGGCTTCTTCTTCATTTCATTGATTATAGGGTGGTGCGGAGGGGGTTTCAATGATAAAAAACCGCCCCTTCGGAGATTTCCGAAAGGGCGGTTTTAGAGACCTTAAGACCTGAATTACGTGAGGCGAGCGTGCTCGGGGTTGATGAGCGGCTGCTTCTTCGGGATCCAGAACGTCACGAGGTCGATCGCACCAGCGCCGAGACGATGAATCGCGCGGCGGATACCGATCGCTCCACCGGCGACGACGCCGGTAAGCTGCTCGCCAGTGGTCTTGCCCTTGGCGGCTTCAGCATGCGTGTTGTCCAGAACCTCGCCCCAGCCGGTCGAGACGTTACGGCTGCCCGACTTCACGTTCTTGACCTGCTCGGTACCAACTTCCCCATCGGCAAACGCGGGAACCGAACCCACGGCCACGAGCATCATGATTGCGATCGCGATAGATTTCTTCACCCTGAATTTCCTCCTTAGACGTTGATGAGTGCATATTACCCGTAAATCCGCGGCAATGGGTTATTACCCCAAGCCTTATGCGGAAGTATAGACCATACCCCGGCTAAAGTCAAAAAGAATTATTTTGTTTAACTATTCTTAACATTCTTAACGAAAATTAACAAATTGTAGGTCAAGCTCAAATTCCTTCTGTCTGAGGGCCGCCATCGTCGCCTGGAGATCGTCGATCTTGACCGCCTGGACACGCACTTGATCCGATTGGATCGTGGCTTGGACCTTCAGCTTGAGTTCCTTCACATGTTTGACGATCTCCTTGGCCTTGTCGCTCGGAATGCCGTTCTGGATCGTGACCACCTGTTTGACCGAGCCTCCGACCATGCCCGTCTCGACCGTTTCGAATTTCAGCGCTTTCAGTGAGACGCCGCGCTTGATGCACTTGGTTTGCACGAAATCGACGAGCGTCTTAAGCCGGTATTCGTTCTCGGTCCTCAGCGTGATGGTCTTCTCGGTCTTGTCGAGCTCGATGGTGCTGTTGGAACCCTTGAAGTCGAAGCGCTGGGCAAGTTCCTTGGATGCCTGGGTGACCGCGTTGTCGACTTCCTGTATATTGACTTCCGACACGATATCAAAAGAATGGTCTTTGGCCACAAATCGCTCCTTTTTAGCTCGCCGCGTAACGGCGTGTCAGTGTAAACACATAAAGTCCGGCCATAAAAGGTCCCGAGAAGGCTTCCACGCAGGCCAACAGTTGGAAACCCGCGACTGGCCGCGGGATCAGGTCCCCGTAGCCGACTGTCGTAAAAGTGATAAAACTGAAGTAAAAGCATTCCAGGAATCCGGTCCGCGTGGCGCGAGCCATGTCCGCTGACGGTACCGGGACATTCAAAAGGTAATACGCGACGCCAAACGCCAACACGATCAGGAACGCTGACAGAATAACGCGGTTTGGTTTTTCCGTGTATCCTGAAACAAGATCCATCATGAGCGAAGGGAAATAGCGCGCGTCGCGCGTCTTGAAAAAATGCCGCCGCTCCATGGTCAATTCCCGGTAAGCCGCCCAGCTGCCGTCTTCGTAAAGCCCTTTGTCGTAGAGGTGGTGTTTTAAAAGCCTGTAAGATTCGTACGCCAGGATGGTATTGGTCTCCGATAGCGCGCATTTATGGGGATCGTCGGGGTCGATAAAATTCCTTTTTTTTAGATGCTTCGCCCCGGAGAGGTCCGAGTTCCAAAGGACCGCGTCATAAAGGATCGCCCCCATCAGATCGACCTCTTTGAACTGAGCCTCGACAAAGTAAGCCCCGCGCAGGTCGGCGTATGAAAACGAGCAGTGATTGAGCGCCGCGCGCGTAAAGTTGCTGTTCTTCATGTCTCCGCCGACAAAATCACAGCCATGGAAGCGGGCGCCGATCATGTCCGCCGACCCGAGATCGCTGCCCACAAAAAGCGTGTCGGACAAATGCGCCTGACTGAAGCTGGACCCGCGCAGGTTGAGATGTGAAAAATCAAGCCCCCTCGCCTCCACTTTTTTTAGGTTGAGCGCGACGGGATCGGCGGGCATGTCTTTTAAAGCATCGACGAGAACGGTCAGCCAGCGTTCGCTGTCGACGAGGTGGCTCCAGCAATATTCGGAATAGCTGAGCGCGGATTCGGCACACCCCGCCGCAAACGTACAGCTTTTGAAATGTGCGGTCGACATACGCCTAGAGGATCTTCTTGAGAGACGTCCCGAGTTCGCTGAGATTCCGGACGACATGGACGCCCCGCTTCTCCAGCGCGGCCATCTTGTCCTGCGCCGTGCCGCTGGAACCCGACACGATGGCGCCTGCGTGGCCCATGCGCTTGCCTTTGGGAGCGGTCGCTCCTGCGATAAAGGCGGCGACTTTTTTCTTCATATTCTTCTGGACGAACTCCGCGGCGTCTTCTTCCTGGTTGCCGCCGATCTCACCGAGCATGATGACGGCCTTGGTTTCAGGGTCGGCTTCGAATAGTCTCAGCGCATCAATAAAGCTCAACCCGATCACAGGGTCGCCGCCGATGCCGATGCAGGTGGTTTGGCCGAGGCCGACCTGGGTAAGCTGCCACACGGCCTCGTAAGTCAGTGTGCCGCTGCGCGAAACGACGCCGACCTTGCCTTTTTTATGAATGTAGCCGGGCATGATGCCGATCTTGCATTCGTCAGACGTGATGATGCCCGGGCAGTTGGGTCCGATGATCGTGACGCCATTCTTCCGGGCATACTCCACGGCACGCACCATGTCGAGCGTGGGCACACCCTCTGTGATGCAAACGATAAGTTTGATACCGGCATCGATGGCCTCGGTGAGCGCGGAAAGCGCAAACGGCGCCGGCACATACACCATCGACGCGGTGGCGCCGGTCTTCGAGACGGCTTCTTTCACGGTATCAAAAACCGGGATCGTCCCTACCCGCGTGCCGCCTTTTTTGGGGGTTACGCCGCCGACGAGCTTCGTGCCGTATTCAAGGCATTGCTGCGCGTGAAAACTTCCCGCTTTGCCGGTAATGCCCTGGCAGATGACTTTCGTGTCGCGGTTAACGAGAATGGACATGGGAACCTTTTTTAAACCGGGCGGCTTCGCGAACCGCGGCGTCCGCAGCGTCTTTGATGGTCACACACGAAATGATCTTAAGTCCGGAGTTCTTGAGGAGCGCTCTTCCCTCCTCCACGCGGGTGCCTTCCAGGCGCACAATGAGCGGAAGCCCGAGCCTGATCTCGCGCGACGCCTGGATGACGCCTTCGGCGATCACGTCGCATTTCATGATACCGCCGAAAATATTGACGAGGATCGCTTCGACACGGCTGTCCTGAAGAATGAGCTTGAAGGCCTCGCGCACTTGGTCGGCCGTGGCTCCGCCGCCCACATCCAGGAAGTTGGCGGGTTCGCCGCCGGCGAGTTTGATCATGTCCATCGTGGCCATCGCAAGGCCGGCGCCGTTGACCAGGCAGCCGATGTTGCCGGTCATCGACACGTAACTCAAACCGAACTCCTTGGCTTTGCGCTCGCGTTCATCGTCTTCTTCGGGGTCCTTCATCGCCTTGATATCATCATGACGAAAAAGCGCGTTGTCGTCGAACACCATCTTCGCGTCGACCGCGTACACCTTATTGTCGCCGGAGATCATGAGCGGGTTGATCTCGATGATGGCAGCGTCTTTCTCCACGAAAAGCTTCGCGAGCTTCGCGGCGATGTCAGCTATTTGGCGAACAACCGATCCTCCCGTGAGGCCAGGTTCCGCCTCTTCAAGGAACAGAGGCTTAATGATCTTAAAGATTTCGTCAGAAACGGGAAGCGCTGAGGGGGAAAAATGGATCTTCTTGATGGCGTCGGGGTTCTTCGCGGCGACTTCCTCGATCTCCATGCCGCCCTCTTTGGAAAAAAGGATGACGGGCTCCCCATGCGCGCGGTCGATGACGATGCCGAGGTAGAGCTCCGTCACGATGGGGATGTCTTCGGTAAAGAGGACGGACTTGACCGTCTCGGAATGTCCCGCCGACTGATATGTCGAGAAGGGCTTACCGAGAAACTTCGAGGCGAACTCTTCGGCTTCGCGCGCGCTCGTCACGCGTTTCACGCCGCCGGCCTTGCCGCGGCCGCCCATTTGAACCTGCACTTTCGCGAAGCAGGCCGGGTTGGCAAGCTTGGCGAACACGGCGGGCGCGTCCTTGGTCTCAAATACAACCTGACCAAGCGACGCCGGAACCGCGTACTGCTCGAGCAGCTGGCGGGCCTGGTATTCGTGAACCTTCACACGCCCACCGCAAGTCCGAGACGCTCGACTTCTTCGACGCCCTGGCGGACCTTCTTGGCTGACATCATCATGCCGGTCTTCTCATCCTCGGAAAGCGTGATCTCGACAATCCTCTCGACGCCGTTCTTGCCGAGTTCGGCAGGGACCCCGAAATATAAGTTCTGAATGCCGTATTCTCCTTTGACGAAAGCGCAAACCGGCAGCGCTTTCTTTTCGTTCTTAAGGACCGCTTTGACCATCTCGCAAACCGAGGTGGCGGGCGCGTAGAACGCGCTACCGGTCTTGAGAAGCGCCACGATCTCGGCGCCGCCGTCCTGCGTGCGTTTCTCGATCGCGGCAAGTTCCGCCGCGGGGATAAGGTCTTTCACCGGCTTGCCGCCTGCCTTGGAATGGCTGGAAACAGGGACCATGAGATCGCCGTGCCCGCCGAGCACCACCGCTTCGACGTCGCGCGGCGTCACACCGGTCTTTTCGGAGATGAAGTAACGCATGCGCGCTGCATCGAGAACCCCCGCCATGCCGAACACACGGGAGTGCGGGAAGCCAAGTGTCTTTTGGGCAAGGTGCGTCATGATGTCGAGCGGATTGGTGACGATGATGACCTTCGAATCAAGAGCGTACTGGCGGATATTGGTGCAAACCTCGCGGATGATCTTTGCGTTGATCCCTAAAAGGTCTTCGCGCGTCATGCCCGGCTTGCGCGGAAGACCCGCCGTGACGACCACGATCTCGGCGCCGGCGATATCCTTGTAGTCGTTGGTCCCGAAAACACGGCGGTCGTGGCCCTCGACAGGCGCGGCTTCCATCAAGTCGAGCGCTTTGCCCTGCGGCATGCCCTGGACAACGTCGAACAATACGACGTCTGCGATCCCCTTCTCGACGATCCTCTGAGCGGTCGTGGCGCCGACCTGGCCGGCGCCGATCACAGCGACAAACGGTTTTCTAGATTGCATGGGGTTTTAAGCCTTTCCCGAAGGTGTTCGTTATTGGAGGAATTTTCCGAGCGCTTCGCTGATACGGCGCGAATCCGCCTGGCCTTGTAATTTTTCACCCATATGCTTCATCATGCGCCCGAAATCCTTCTTCGAG
>ORMF011508640.1_pt1 | contig 22706 bp, 17 predicted proteins | sample 1779871 | NCBI WGS metagenome assembly ORMF01 (sample SAMEA104232316, study PRJEB22302) | groundwater metagenome | biome: forest; feature: aquifer; material: groundwater | place: USA | collected 2011-08-07 | depth 5.4 m | reverse complement strand
CGGATGGCGAAGCGATGGGATTCTTCTCGCAGATGCACAAGAAGGGTACGCGGGATGAGTTTTGCTGCCGGGTCGGCGCTATAGAGATCTGCGCGTTTGCGCTCTGGTCCCTTGGCCAATGCGGCCACGGGAATTGTAAGATTTCTCGCACGAAGGACTTGTTGAGCGGCATGCAGTTGGGGTGATCCGCCATCAATCAGAAGCAAGTCCGGGTACGGCCACTCGGGATGGTTGAGGCGGCGATCCAAGATTTCTTTCATCATACGCGTATCATCGGGAGTGGGTTTCCCGCGGACTTTGAAATGGCGGTACTGATTTGAATCAATTTTTCCGTTGGTAAATACCACCATACTCCCCACCGCATCTTCTCCCGACACATGGGAAATATCGTAGGCCTCGACACGGTGGGGGAGATAATACGAATGGGTGCGACTGGTGACTGTGCGAGGTTGGGCGCCAAACTCGTTGGTGGTGAGGAGGGCGACATCGCGAATGTGTTCGAGGGCATGGAGCGTGTCGCGGATTTGTGCCGCGCGTTCGTAGTGTTGCTGTTTGGAAGCCGTTTTCATTTCACGGTTGAGGGAGGCGATGACGCGCTCGCGTTTGCCTTCTAGGAACAGGCGGAGTTGAGCAAGAGATTTTCGATATTGCGCCATGGAAATTGTTCCTCCGCATACGCCGGGGCACAGGCCGATCTTGGCGTCGAAACAGAACCCCCCCGACCCCCCTTTAAACAAAGGTGGGTGGTGTCGTCGTTTCCCCTCCCCTTTGTTTAAAGGGGAGGAAGGGAGTGGTTCGGTGTGAAAGGGAAAAATTCTGCGGATGAGTTTTATGGCCGTGTAGGCCGTCGCCGCGTTGGTGTACGGGCCATAAATATACTTGAGCTTTACTTTTTCTTTATGCGTGGGGCGAGTCACGATCACGCGCGGGATGGGTTCGTCGGTAATGGCAATCGACGCAAAGGTCTTGTCGTCCTTTTCTAAAATGTTATACGGTGGAAGGTATTTTTTGATGAGTTGGGCTTCCAGGAGCAGTGCTTCCAGGGCTGAGCGAGTAGTATTAATGTGGATGCTGGCGACCTGGTCTACCATGGCCTGGATGCGATTATCGTGGGCTTTGAGAAAATATGAACCTACCCGCTTTTTAAGCGATGTGGCTTTGCCGATATAGAGGAGTTTGCCGGCACTATCCCGGAACATGTAGACGCCGGGGGCGTCGGGCAGATTTTTGACTTTGGTTTTGAGCGTTGACATAACACGAACACCACGAATGATTGATGCGTCTGTCCGCCTCTGGCGGGAATACCACGAATACGAAGGAAATTTAGTATACCATAAAATACAGTATTCTTTCATCTCTTCATCTCCTTACCTCTTCACCTCTTGTTTCTGTAAAAGAAGAAGCGGCGCACCGAGGACTGGAGGGTCCTGGTGGCCGCTTGCCGAAATCCGACCTGTCCGCCCGCCGGCGACGATTGGCGCTCAGGCGCCGGTCGTCTGCTGTGCAGGGGGTTGGTCGGTGTCGGAGTCGACGTGGGGCTGGTGCGGGCAGGCTGGCGGATGGCGTCTGCTCGTCGGCAGACTGTCCGCGATGGCCTGTCGCATGGTAGGCCAGTGGACCCAGTCGCGTTCGAAAATCTGCTGGGTGGAGGGCAGGATCCGATCCTGCAGATCCTCCCAGCCAATCGCCGGACCAGACCGCTCCGGCATGGCTTCGACGAGGTCCATCGAGGGGGCGCTGAAGATACCATTCAGCCGGTCAATATCGTCGATCGTCCACATGTGCGGGGGCTTTCCCATCATCGCGAAGGCCGTGATGGCCGTCGCGATGTGGCCCATCATGCGCTGCTCCTCAAATGCTCCATTGCATGCGTCCATTCTGGGATTCTGGTTGATCAACTGGGCGAGCGAGAATTGCTTCTCGACCAGATTGATCCCCTCAATCCCGAATGCGAGGATCGTCTCCATCACAAAAGCGCTGGCCAGCGGGAGCCGCGAAAGGTCGTGCCAGGAGATAACAAACTCTCCACAGCATATCCACACCCGCTTCAAGAGGTGGGGTCGGATTGATGCGATGAATTTCCGGACGCTTCTGTCCGGATATGCGAGCTCAAGGGCCTTGAGAGCCACGCGAGCCGCATACACCGCTTCGTTTCCTCTTCCTACTTGGCTCGTGAGCACTTGGTTGTGCTCAGAGCCGTTCTCGTGAACGATGGGGTACAGCAAGTGCCTGACGGGGTCATACGCGGACAGGGAGCCAAGTTCCTCAGACTTGCTCCGGAAGTCGGAGTCGTGAAACAGGACGTAGTCAACCATGCCGGTGCCGTTGCCGAGCTGTGCACGAAGCGCACAGCACGCAGCTAGGACGTTGATGCCCTTGCCGCCGTGCAGCATGGGCGCCTGACGGCCGGTTTCCCGGAGGATGTGAGAGGCTTCTTCGATGGTGGAGAGTCGCGCCAGGTGCGCGATCTCCGGCGAGAAGCTCTCCATCGCCTTGAAGACATCCAGTACCTGGACTCCCCACTCCAGAGCATTCTGAACGCAGATCCTGTCCGATCCCTGATCGGACACCATGATGAATTCCCGTGGGATTTTCCGCTCCTCGATCAGGTAGCGGAGGACCGTGTTGGGAACTTCAGGGCTGGTCTCCCGCATGGGAATGATGATCCGCAGCTTCCCGCTGCGGATCAGCTCGTCGATGCGGGGCTGGGCGTTGCCTAGATCAGCGCTCGACGGCGCATAGAAACCTTCAGAGGCCTCCTCTTCCCACACCCGGACGCGTTCGGTGTCTCGCCGACTGTCGCGGCCGGCTCGGGTTTCATGGACAGCGAACAATGCCTCTTTGAGGGCGTGTCCCGTGAGTTTGTTGGGCAGCATCCTTGCTCCTTTCCATGATCTGTTCAGGATCATGGTTTATATTTCATGTAGTAAAAGTACGCGTGATACGACGACAGTGAAAGAGAAAAGATTTTTTCTCTTCGGCTCTTGTCGCATCATAGGCGAAACGGATTTATTTTTTTCTTCGTTTGCTCCAGCATATTGGCCACGAGCAAATTCCAGCTTACGAAGTTCGGGGCTGCCAATGGTTTTCCAGTTTCAGCATCATAATTTTCATGCATACCGCCACTTTTTTGTAAATCAAGCCAACAGAGTTTCATTACGCGTTCGGCAATCTGTGCTGCTTCTTTTTGAAATCCGTAATTCAGGAGCGCATGCATAGACAAAAAATTGGCAATCGGCCACACCGGCCCTTGCCAATTCGAGTACGGTTTGATGATGTTTTTGTTGTTGTACTCAGGATCATCTTTTGCCAGCGTCCGTAACCCAAAGCGCGACCACATTTTGTTTGCATTCAGCCAGTAGCGTTTGACCATGATTCGCCCCTGCGTACGGGGAGCAATGCCGGCCCATAAGGGAAGGATATTCGAATACGTGTGGCGCTGAATGAGTTCACCAGTCGCCGTATCGCGGTTAAAAAAACTCTGAGCGGTTGGACTCCAGAGCCAGCGCAAAATATTGCGTTTGATCGTCACAGCCCGCTGTCGAAACACCCGCGCTGTTTTTTCTTTCCGCAGTTTTTTTGCGATCAAACTCATAGCGATGTATTCTCGGTACAGTAATGCGTTGAGATCGGCGGCCAATACCGAGAAGCGAGGATAGTCCAAGGCCGCCACGTTGTTATCAGCCCCAGACTCCATGCTATCGGTCCAAGCCGCCAAGCCGTACTGTGCATGCCAGCCGTTTCGTTCTCGGAACGTGACAATTTTTTCCAATGTCGTAATGTGGGGCTCTATCCAAGAAAAGTCATTCAGAAAGCGCGAAGCAAAAAACATGCCTTGCGCTAAAAACGGCTTCATGTGATTCAGGCGTTTGTCGGTTCCTTTAGGAGTGATCAAGCCGGGCGTAAAGCCGTTTTTTTTGTTGGCATACTCCAAGTAGTTCAGTGCCCAGTTTTTCAAATAGATCGCTTCGGACGGAATATCGTTGGCTAAGCTCATGCCGATAAAAAAGGCATCCCAATCCCATTGTTCACAGTAGGGGCCGGCTGGCACGAGATAATCATGCCCAAGTGCACCGGTAGCCCGGCGCTTCACTTCGGACTTTTTGGCCAAAAAGCTTGCGCGAAGCCTTTGCTCGATTGAGGTGTTCATATGAAGGCCTGAATATCGTAGCATGACTCTTCACCCTTGTGCAATATCCGAAAACTGCTTACAATACCATAAATATGATGACGTTTGCAACCCCTGACCCCCAATGGATTATCAAGCCTTGGGGGCGCATGAAAACCTTTGTGTTGAATACCCCAGCCTCTGTTTTGGTTGAAAATGGGGCATTCGTTGTTTGCGCGGGCGGGCGGTGTGTACCCATTAACGGAGAAGGGGTGGATTGGGGAGTCCAGAACATTCATTGGGATTCCCAAGACCCCTGCACGGTGAAAATATTGGAAGTTCTCCCCGGGCAGCGTTTGAGCGATCAGCGACATCGCCATCGCAGCGAACAATGGGATGTGTTAACCCCGGGCGCCATGGTTGATATCGAGGGCGAAAAAGAAGGCGCTCGCCATATTGAACCCGTTGTAGGGGATTGTATTGTCATTCCGGTTGGTTCTTGGCACCGGCTGGGATGCCGCAATGATGCTGTGGGCCCAGTTATAATTCTTGAGATATCCACTGGACCCTTTAGCGAAGATGATATTGAACGCCGCAGCGATGATTATGGAAGAAAATGATATAGTTATTGACAAATTCTGTACTTACTATAGTAAACACAATACCTTATCATGTCAATATATTATTGACAAGCCCCGTCAGGGCGAGTATGATGCGTGATATGGATTACACACCTTTCTTGCATCATCTTGGCCTTGATACCAAAGCAAGCACTGTTTATTTGGCACTTCTGGCTCTTGGACCTTCGCCTGTTCGGGCCATTGCAGCCCAAAGTGGGGTTAATCGTGGGACCACTCATCAAATATTGCGGCGGTTGATTGAACTGGGGCTTGTGAGTTACTACCATAAGCAAAAACGGGAATATTTTATTGCGGAAAGTCCGGATAAACTCTTGTCGTTATCACATCAACGAGTGGAGGAGGTAGAGGAAGCGCACACTGCGTTAGAGAGGGAATTACCAACCATTCAAGCTATCGCTTCTGCCTCTGATGCTACCATTGTTCGCTCGTACGAAGGCTCTCAAGGAATTCGCAGTGTATTAGAGGATGTGTTATCGGTGATGGATCGAGAACATGATAAAACATACCGAACGTATTCTACGCTTCAAATCCGCGACTTGTTGTATCGCAGTTTTCCGAATTTTACCAAAGAACGGATCCGTCGGGGTGTGTTCGTGCGAGTGATTGCTATTGGGGAAGGAGGCGACCATCAGCAGCAGTCGCAACGACGATGGCTGACAACGCAAGAGCACGCGCCAACGTATCGCATTTTGTATCACGACCGCATTGCCCTGATTAGCCAACGATCGAATCAAGAGAGTTTACGAGCGGTGGTCATCCAAGACCCTGCGATGTATCAAACCGAAGTATTGATATTTGAAGAATTATGGAAGATGCTTCCAAATCTCAACGAACCGCAGTAGTCGTTCTTGCGGCCGGGAAGGGGACCCGGATGAAAGGAGAGAGTTCCAAAGTGCTGTCCCCGTTGGGCGGTAAGCCGATGGTGCGCTATGTGCTAGATGCCATCACTGCCTCTGGTGTGTGTACGGCGCCCGTCATTGTCGTTGGCTATAAGGCTGAGGATGTGCGCGCTGCGGTGGGTGAGGGATATACATATGTGCATCAACTAGTGCAGTTGGGAACAGCAAACGCTGTGGAGGTGACACGCGATGTATTAGAAGGTACCGTGGATCAGGTGATTGTGTTGTATGGTGATCATCCATGTCTGACAGCGCACACCATTCAACAATTAGCTCGTGTACAGAGGGCGGATTGCGTTGTGACACTACTGACGACCGTTGTCGAGGATTTTAATGATTGGCGTGCTCCACTCTATGATTTTGGTCGAGTGATTCGCGATGAGCGTGGCAATATTCTGCGGGTTGTGGAAGTGACGGATTTAACAGAAGAACAACGAGCGATCCGAGAAGTGAGTTTAACGATGTCGTGTTTTCGAGCAGATTGGCTTTGGGGCCATCTCCAGCAGTTAAATACCCGTAATGTCCAACAAGAGTATTACCTCGCTGATTTAGTCGGGCTTGCGGTGAACGAGGGAAGTTGTGTGTGTGCGCTTTCTATTGACCCCAAAGAGAGTATTGGTGTGAATCGTCCAGAACATCTGCAGATCGCGGAGAAGTTTTTGGAAGAGCGGGTATGAGGATCATCTGCGATATTGATGATGTGTTGTTGAATGCGGGGGCTGTGAAGCGTGCCCTCTCAACAAGCGCTATCGATCTTGGAGTTCGCACGACGGATTTTTGGAAGGCGTATCGCGCGCTGCGCGAACACGGGGGGTTTAGTCCAGATGCCCTTGCGAAGGCGCTTCCACGGCAATTGAGCCCCAAACGCAAAGCCATTGCCAAACGATACAGTGCGGTTATTGCGCAAATCGACCGATATGTATACCCTGAGACAACAGCGTTTGCTCAGTGGTGCAATAGAGCAAAGCATACATTGGTGCTGTATACGTATGGTGAACCGCGAACACAGCGAAAAAAAATTAGTGCGTTGAAGCGGCTGTTTCGTCACTCCAGGGCAGTGGTGACAACCGATCGACTCAAGTGCCGCGATATTAAAAAAGCGGTGGGTGGGGCCAAGTCATGGGTGTGGCTCGATGATTTTAAATGCGTACCAGTAGAAGACCCGGCATTTCGCGGCGGAACACTCTTGTACATCCGGCGGAGGAAGTCACAGCCCGTACTCAAGGGGATCGCAACGGTAAAAAATTTGAAAGAAGCGATGAGGGTGATTGATGGAGTGAGGGAATAATTAATGGTATGAATACTTTTTTTGACCAGCTTCGAGTCCGTGCGACGCAAGGATCCTTGCGCACCATCATTTTTCCGGAGTCCGATGATGCGCGGGTGCTTGAGGCTGCAGCAATTCTTGTGCGGGAAAAAATCGTGAGGCCTCTTTTTGTCGGTACGCATGAAGACATCGCGAGAATCAATGCGCTCGGGCTCGAGTGTGTTGAGATAGAAGAGGATCGTACAGGTCAGCTCGAGAAATTACTATTGGAATTGCGTTCATCGAAGGCAGGCACATCGGATGAGTTGACTCAAGAGATGGCACGTGCACTTTCGCACGACCCGCTCTTCTACGGCATGTACTTGTTGAGACTTGGGCAGAGTGATGGACTGGTCGCGGGTGCCGCACGAACAACAGTAGAAGTTCTTCGAGCCGGTCTTTGGCTCGTGGGGAAAGCCGATGGTATCCAAACAGTTTCGAGTTCGATGTACGTGCTTGTGCCCTCATTTCGGGGTACACAGGGCGACGAAGTTCTGACGTTTTCTGATTGTGCGGTTGTGCCTCAGCCTTCGGCCGAGCAGCTGGCGGACATCGCTATCGCAGCCGTAGATGCACGCTCCGCAATCGTCGGTGATGTTCCTCGCGTGGCACTTCTTTCATACAGTACCAAGGGGTCTGGTGGTAACAGTGGTCCATCCATCGCTGTAGTGCAGAAAGCGCTAGAATTGGTTCGCGGCAGGAGGCCCGGGCTTGTGATCGACGGCGAACTGCAAGCCGACGCTGCGCTGGTCCAATCAATTTCTGAGCGAAAAGCGCCAGGAAATGTGATTGGTGGTCAAGCGAACGTGTTGATTTTTCCTTCCCTTGACGCTGCGAATATCGCCTATAAGTTGGTGGCGAACCTTGTCCCCGGAGTACAAGCGTTCGGGCCCATCCTTCAGGGGATGAAAAAACCTGTGAGTGATCTCTCGCGCGGAGCGCGCGTTGATGAAATTGTTAATATTGCTACCATTGTTGCTTCGCAGGTATTACAACCTGTCATCCTCGGGCTTGACCCGAGGATCCAGAAATAAAAATAATCGTGGATTCTCCCGCAGCGTGCGGGACCCCGCCTCGGCGGTGGCCGATCAGGTCGGGAATGACAACGGGCCATATGCAAAACAGTACTCAAACAGAAAATTACTTGCCCGAAGACCTCGTTCAAAAAATGGATGCGTACTGGCGTGCTGCAAATTATCTCTCCATCGGACAAATTTATTTATACAACAATCCTCTTCTGCGGCAAGAGCCTTCACAAGATGATATCAAGCCGATGCTCCTCGGTCATTGGGGAACGTCACCCGGCCAGAATTTTATCTATGTGCATTTGAATCGGATCATCAAGAAAGATGACTTGAGCATGATTTACATTTCCGGCCCGGGACATGGTGGGCCGGCGCTGATTGCCAACACCTATCTGGAAGGCAGCTACAGCGAAGCGTATCCGAACATTACTCAAGATGAAGCCGGGATGAAGCGGCTTTTCACGCAATTTTCTTTTCCCGGCGGAGTGCCCAGCCATGTTTCTCCGGAATGCCCTGGGTCCATGCATGAAGGGGGTGAATTAGGGTACTCACTAAGCCATGCGTTCGGCGCGGTGTTCGACAACCCCGATCTCATTGCAACTTGTGTCGTGGGAGATGGAGAGGCAGAGACGGGACCCCTGGCCACCGCGTGGCACTCGAACAAATTCTTGAATCCCAAAAATGACGGAGTCGTATTGCCCATCCTCCACTTGAACGGTTACAAGATTTCCAACCCAACGATCTTCGCGCGCATTTCAAAGGAAGAGCTGGACCAGCTGTTTCGCGGATACGGGTGGACACCGTATTTCGTGGAGGGAGACGATCCAATGACAATGCATCAAACGTTCGCCGCAACGTTGGATATGGTTGTCGCTGAGATACAACGCATTCAAGTTGATGCCAGAGAGCGAGGAGTTGCAACACGGCCGCGTTGGCCCATGATCATCCTCAGAACTCCAAAAGGCTGGACCGGCCCCAAAGAAATTGATGATCAACCCAACACTGGCACCTTCCGATCGCATCAGGTTATTTATGCTGATCTTAAAACAAACAAAGAACATTTCGCGCAGTTCGTCCAGTGGCTCAAAAGTTACAAGCCGGAAGAATTATTTGATAGCATGGGTCGGTTGAATCCCGAGCTTGCAGTGTTGGCACCGTCGGGTTTGCGGCGCATGGGGTCAAACCCGCACGCCAACGGTGGCCTGCTCCTTCAGGAGCTCCACATGCCCGACATCTCACAGTACGCCGCGCCGCTCAACACCCGCGGAGAGGAAGGCGAAGGGGCGACAAGAGTATTCGCGCGTTTCCTACGAGACATTATTAAGGTCAACGATCAAGAGAGGAATTTCCGTGTGTTTGGTCCGGACGAAACTCTTTCTAATGGCCTCGGCGCGATCTTTGAGGTGACGGATCGTCAAATGCTGACGGACCAAACAGTCCAAGATGAATTTACGAGTCCTTCGGGGCGAGTGATGGAAATGCTAAGCGAGCACCAATGCCAAGGCTGGCTGGAAGGATACCTCCTCACTGGGCGACATGGACTCTTTAACAGTTACGAAGCGTTTATCCATATCGTGAGCTCGATGTTCAACCAGCATGCCAAGTGGCTAAACATTACCTCGCGCATTCCGTGGAGGAAACCCATCGCATCACTCAATTACTTGATTACGTCCCACGTATGGCGCCAAGGCCACAATGGATTTACGCATCAGGATCCGGGATTCCTCGACCACGCCTATGTTAAAAAAGCCGACATTGTCCGGGCCTATCTGCCGCCGGACGCGAACTGTTTGTTGACCGTCATGGACGGGTGTCTCAAGAGCAAGCAGAAGATTAACATTGTTGTGGCTGGGAAGCACCCGATGCCCCGGTGGTTTTCGATGGATGAGGCCATCAGTCACTGTGCAAAAGGGATTGGTGTGTTAGAGTGGGCGAGTAGTGAAAACGGCGGGGAACCCGATGCGGTCATTGCGTGCGCTGGAGATGTGCCGACCATGGAGACACTCGCAGCAGTGTCCATTCTGCGGGAGCATGCTCCGCATGTGAAACTTCGCATCGTCAACGTGGTGGACCTCATGACCATGCGACCACGCAAAAATCATCCCCATGGCCTTGGTGATAAAGAATTTGAGTCATACTTTACATCCAACAAGCCGGTGACGTTTATTTTCCACGGATACTCGTCGCTTATTCATCGCCTGGCGTACAGCCGCCCCAATCACCGAAACATGCACGTGTATGGGTATCAGGAAGAAGGCACAACAACGACCCCATTTGATATGACCGTGCTTAATTCCATCGATCGGTATCATATTGTTCAATACGTGATTAACTCGTTGCCGAATAAAGGGGAAGTGGAAACACGTTTATTGGAACTAATGGAACGCAGGCTCACTGAGCATCGGCAGTATGTTGTTGTTCATGGCGAGGATATGCCGGAAGTCAAGCATTGGAAATGGACGGCAGACTCAGTAAATCCAGTAAATTCAGCTAGCCAGTAAATCCAGATCAGTAAATCCAGCACAACGTCAGCGATCCGAGCTGGCTTTACTGGATTCACTGGACTTGCTGGCCTCGCTCGCTACATATGTGCGGTATTGTTGCTTACATTGGAAATAAACAAGCTCAGCCAATTCTCTTGCAGGGACTGCGGCGTTTGGAGTATCGCGGGTACGATAGCGCGGGCATTGCTCTTTTGGAAGGCGATCGGTTGTTTCGAGCGCGCAGCGTGGGGCGCATTGATGCATTGACGTCCCAGTTGAGCGGAGTGGAAAATAGCTCGACGATCGGCATTGCACACACGCGCTGGGCCACCCATGGTGGCGTGACCGAAGGCAACGCCCACCCACACCTTGATTGCAAAGAAGAAATTGCCGTTGTTCATAATGGTATTATTGAAAATTTTAAAGAACTGCGCCAGAAACTTACGGGGCACATCTTTCGATCCGAAACGGATTCGGAAGTGCTGGTGCACCTCATTGAGGATCATTACAAAGGAAATCTCCGCGAGGCGGTAATGCAAGCTCTTGGGCATGTTCGCGGCACCTATGGAATCGTCGCTATGCATTTAAAGGAGCCGACGCGATTAATTGCGGCGCGCATGGGAAGCCCACTTGTGATCGGTCTTGGACACGATGAATATTATATTGCCAGTGATGCGTCACCGATGCTGGCGTATACCAAGCGTGTCACATTTTTGGACGACGGGGAAATCGCAGAGGTCACCCGCCAGAGCGTTCAGACGTACACGCTCAAAGATGAAGTGGTTGACAAGCATGTAGAAGAAATTGATTGGGATGATGAACAGGCGGAGAAAGGGGGCTTCCCGCATTACATGCTTAAAGAAATTTTTGACCAACCCACCGTACTCCAGGATGCCATCCGCGGACGCATGAATTTGGAGGAGGGGACCGCCCATTTGGGCGGCATCAACATGACGGATGATCAGATACGATCGATCGAGCGCATTGTGCTCATTGCCTGTGGCACCGCATCATACGCGGCGATGATTGGGAAGTATGCCTTTGAGCGGTTAGTCGGTATCCCTGTCGAAGTTGATGTGAGTAGTGAGTTCCGCTACCGTGACCCGATTGTGAATGATAAAACGCTCGTGTTTGCCCTTTCTCAATCGGGTGAAACTTTGGATACTCTTGCGGCGCTGCGTGAAGCAAAACGAAAAGGAGCGATTGTTCGCGGCATTGTCAACGTGGTTGGCTCCACGATTGCACGGGAAACCGATGGGGGCACCTACATCCATGCGGGCCCGGAATTGGCCGTGGCATCGACCAAAGCCTACACGAATATGGTTGCCGTGATGTTGCTATATGCGATTGAGTTTGGCCGACTGGGGCGCATCCCGATTGGTGTGGGCGAGAAACTGCTGAAAGAGTTGCAAGAGATTCCCGAAAAAATGAAACGTATCCTGGAACAAAATGATGCCATTGCTAAATTGGCACAGCGGTACGCAAACGTGAAAGACATGCTATTTTTAGCTCGGGGCATTAATTTTCCCGCAGCGCTCGAAGGATCACATAAACTCAAAGAAATTTCGTACATTCACAGTGAGGCGTACCCAGCCGGCGAAATGAAGCATGGAGCCAACGCGTTGCTGTCACCGGATTTTCCCGTGCTCGCGATCATTCCACAAAACGCGTTGTATGAAAAAATGTGGAGCAATCTTGAAGAAGTTCGGGCGCGCAACGCGCCGATTATTGCTGTGGCAACCGAGGGAGACACGACTATTCAAGAACTGACGAAGGATGTGTTATGGATTCCACCGACGATTGCCTTATTGGAACCACTCCTTGCCACCATTCCGCTCCAGATATTTGCTTACCATATTGCTGTGGCATTAGGCCGTGATGTGGATCGACCGAGGAATTTAGCCAAGAGTGTGACGGTGGAATAACATATGAAAAAATCAATTGTTGTGATCGGCGGAGGCAATGGCTCTTCCAGCATTCTTCGCTGCCTGAAACCGTTTGCCGGCGAAATTGAACTTTCCGCTGTGATTTCTGTTGCCGACTCCGGGCGCACCTCCGGCCGCATTCGCCGAGACTTCAAGATGATCCCGCCCAGCGATGTAATGCGCGCATGTCTGGCGCTTTCGCCGTATGACTATCACACATTGCGATCGGTCTTTTTTACCAATCGATTCGATCCATCGTCAGTACTTGCCGGACATAATTTAGGGAGCATGGTGATCAGCTGGGACACGATGGCAGAATGGGATGTGAAGAAGGCTATCCAGAATTTTCAGCATGTATTAGGATGTGTTGGTACCGTCTATCCTGTGACAACAACGCAAGTTGATTTGTGTGTCGAGCTTACGGATGGCACCACTGTGCGCGGGGAAGGGGCCATTGATGAACCTGCCTACGATCGATCGTTGCGCATTACAAGAGCGTGGCTTGAACCCGAAGGCACGATCACCAATGAGGCGAAGAGCGCCATTGAGGCAGCGGATGCTCTCATCATCGGGCCCAGCAGTGTGTATACCAGCATCATGAGCACATTGTTAGTGGGCGGAGTACGGGAGGCAATCGGGCAATCAACAGCAGACATCATCTATGTTCCCAGCACCTATCTTCCCATGGATGGCGAGACAGGCCCCATAACGCTTTCGCAACAAGTGTCAGTGATAGAGAGCGCACTGCCTCGGGGAATAAATACAATCATTGTGAATTCAGAGAGATTGGAAAACGACCCAAAGAAGCCTCACCGTATTCGTCTCGATGATTACCCCAAAGATGTTGAACATCTGCCCACGCATCAATGTATTATTGAAGACTTGAGCGACCCAACAGAGCGCATGAATCTAAAAAAACTTGGTGATATACTATTAAAAAATACTGCCTGAGCCTGCCTGCCCCGCCTTGGCGGTGGTCGAAGGCTCGAGGGGAACCGCCCCGCGACTCCGCTCGGGGAGTAATTCCCCTTCTTTATCTCCTTATCTCTTCATCTCTTTACTTCTTCGTCGTATGGACGAACTCTCCCTTCAATACTATTTCGAAAAACTTGATGCGCCGATGTTCGCGGAAGTCTTCGCTGGAATCCAATATCCTTGGGAAGCGCTACAACGCAAAGATGATATACTGTTTCAATTTCAAAAAAGCGATGTGAAGGGTACGGTTCACCCTACCGCTATCATCACAGGACTTGTTCAGATTCATGCCGGAGCCGAGATCGGAGCGCATGTCGTCATTGAAGGCCCAGTCATTATCGGAGAAAATACCATAGTCCGCAGTGGTGCGCTGATTCGACCATTTACGGTGATCGGAAGTAATGTGGTCATCGGTCATAGCTCAGAAATAAAAAGTTCCATCATCATGGACTAGGTACTAAGCGCAAGTTTTTGTTTTGTGGGGTATTAGGTACTCGGATTTGGTTCGCGGCTAGGGTCGTTTAGCGTGACAGAAAACCGTCGTTTTGATCAAAAAGAAATACGGTTCAAAGTAAATGGCCAAGTGTTCCCAACGGGGATGGATAAACTCGGCTGCATCTTGGGCGACTATGCTCGCACGGGTGGAGGGTGTTTGATTGCACCAGGAACACTCATTGGAAAATATTCATGGATTTACACCGACACGAATGTGTTTGGCTTTGTACCGAAGGAATCGTTGGTCAAACATCGTCAACAACTCGAAGTCGTTCCGAAAGATCGGACTATTTTGGAGCGGACAGATGCCGTTGGGAATATTTAAGGAATGTCATCCTCGGGCTTGACCCGAGGATCCAGAAATAAGGGAAAATATAGATTCTCAACTAAGATCGCGAATGACGAAATAGGTGTTTTATCATTCGCTGCCGGTTACTTTTTGCAAGAGAATTCTATGAGCAATGAATGGCCGGGGCATTCCATGAAAGAAGAGATGGGCAAATCGATTCAACAAGAAGATGTTGATCGGCTTAAGCGTCTAGAGGAGATCGATGCCGCAATACGACGTTTTCCTATTGGCGACCATGATAGCGCTTCCATCGACGCATTAATGACAGTTATTCAACATAACTTTGATGTTTTTCAGAATCTTATTTTTAATCCACGAACGTATTTCCAAGTTCAACAGAAAATCAATACAGTGCTCTCCATTCTGCAACCAGAATTTTCCCAAAAAAGTTGGAGTAAAATCCAAGATCAATGGAGAGTATTTCGTGGGGAACTCTTGGAGCTCTCACGATGGGCTCTGGAAGACGTCCCATTAGAAAATCGGTTATGTACGCCTGAAGAGCGTGGCGTATTGATTGATGCGGCAAACAAGCTCTTGAATGGAAATGCTCATTGTATCGAAACTGCCGATTATTTTATTGAGAGACGCAAAGAATTTTGGCATCAGCCAGATGCTTCGGAGCTTGTTGATCGGAAACTTTCCGAATATCACCGCGTGATAGAAAGTAAAGAATTTGAGTTGCAGCTTGCCAGAGCTATTGAACAAGAGGTTCGCCAGAGTCGTACAGTGAGTCATGGCATAGGTTTACTCAAGCGCGTTCTTACGCGCTATGGGTTGCCATGGAACGATATAACAGATTCATGGAACACTCAGTGGAAATTTGGACCACGAGTGCTCTTCAATATTCAACAAATACAAACTTTAGAATCTGAAAGGCCCGGTACCCCAGCGCAATTGTATCAAGTATTTGGGCTGCGCAATTTCAATCGGTATCCTACGCAAGTACTTCTTGAACAATGCAGGGATTATGATCGCGACTCCAAAGCGCCTCAACGCCCGTACGGTCTTGTGATGTATGCGACGAATGATCCTGATGGCGCATTCAATATCGACCACCATCGTTGGCAGAAACTTTATGAAGAGTTACAGCCAGAATATGCTCTGCGTGTTATGGAATGGGATACGACAGAAGAGCTGATTGGGCGTGTGCGTGTGCTCCGCAGAAGATTTGGTCGCAAAAATAAAATCCGCTTTGGGTTTGTGGGCGGACATGGTGAACGTGATAGGATTACCGGAGGCGGAAAGGAACCGCATCGTCAAATCTCGCAAGAAAACATTCGACATCCTATTACAAAGCTCATTAGAGATTATTTTGCGGACGATGCGACCATTATTCTCCATTCGTGCTTAACGGGTGAAGAAGGCGGTATTGCCGAGGAGCTTAGAGACCAGGCTAACATTACGGTGATTGCGCCTGCTGCGGCAACACATATGCATGACATTGTCCTCACGAAGAAGGATAATACATTCAAGTTTAAAATCGAGTTTACGAACCCTGGTGAAGCGAGGGAGTACAAAGCAACGCCATCAATGGAAGAATCTCAATAGTAAAAATGTTTTGTTTTTTTATGCGCGTCATCGCCGACCTTCATATTCATTCTCGATTCGCGAGAGCTTGTTCGAAGGAACTCAATCTTCCGAATCTTGATAAGTGGGCAAAGATTAAAGGCGTTCAAATTTTGGGAACTGGCGATTGCTTCCATCCGGCTTGGCGAAAAGAACTTCGAGAGGGATTGCAGGAAGCTGAGCAAGGGCTGTACGTCAGGAAACCCTCCTTCGCTAAAGCTACGGAGGACAGGCAAGAAGCAGGAAGCAGTGAACAGCCGCATAATCGTCATTTCGAGCCGCAGCGAGAAATCCCACAGGTGCCCGGTGAGATCTCTCGGCAAGCTCGAGATGACGACGGAACGAGATTCATGCTGACGACGGAAGTCGCTTCCATTTACAAACAAGGCGACAAGGTGCGGCGGATTCATTTTCTCATTTTTGCTCCAAGTTTTGAATCGATTGAGGGGATGGTCGCAGAATTAGAAAAGCTTGGATGCAATCTCAAATCTGACGGACGGCCAATCATTGGCGTGCATTCCCAAGAGCTGTTAAAGATTGTACTAGCGAGCGGCGGGGTGCTCATTCCCGCGCATGCCTGGACACCGTGGTTTGCGATTTTTGGTTCCAAGTCTGGCTTTGATTCGATTGAAGAATGTTTTGGTGATCTTTCCAATGAAATTTTTGCTATTGAAACAGGGCTTTCGAGTGACCCGATGATGAATTGGCGCGTGTCCGCTATTGATCAACTCGCGCTCATTTCTAACTCCGACGCTCATTCCCTGCCAAACCTTGCGCGTGAAGCAAACGAATTGGAGCTCGTCAGTCTTTCGTATGACCAAATTATAGAAGCCATTAAAAATGGTGCTCCGGCTCGTCGGCAGGCAATGGGAAAGGAAGAACTTTCTCGCCGCTCTCATATCAACTCTACAATTGAATTCTATCCCGAAGAAGGAATTTATCATTACGATGGACATCGCGCCTGCGATATTCGCTGGACACCGCAGGAAACGAAACGTCGGGGCGGAGTATGTCCGAAGTGTGGGTTGAAAGTGACCATTGGAGTTATGTATCGCGTGGATCAACTCGCAGATCGTGAGGACACCGTCCCTCCGGCTGGAGCACCATTGTATCACCGGCTGGTGGAGCTGGATAAGATTATTGCCGAAGCCATGAATATTTCGAGCCGTGCATCAAAGAAGGTGCAGGCAGAGTACTCGAATATTATTGAAAAAGTCGGAAGTGAACTCGATATCCTCATGCATCTTCCACTTAAAACAATTGCCCAGTGGGCCAATCCGCGGATCGTCGAGGGGATCCGGCGGGTGAGGGCCGAACAGCTCACTATCAGCCCAGGGTATGATGGAACCTATGGGAGGGTAGAAATCTTTACCAAAGAGGAAAAAGAAGGCGCAAAGAGTAAGGGACAGACGGTGCTGTTATAAATCAAAAACCCCCGATTCTGTCGGGGATTTTTGGCAAGGGACCGATTATCGTCGGGCCTTTTTCTTTGCCTTCTTTTTCTTGGCTGGCATAGTTCTCACCTCCTTCCTTCGTGATGATTGTTAGCGCCAAGCATGGTGCTCGCGCCAACACGTTCGTTGAATCGACATCGCGAATTAATTGCGAGGAACATATTCCTCTATAGGTAGTATAGAAATTGTGACTACGAACAACAAGAATTATTTTGTCAAGAGGTAAAAGTAAATAAAAAAGAATTTTCTTCTGAAAAAATAAAAAAGAATTTTTTACAAAACAATGGATATATTTCCATGATCAACATTTATTTTTTTCCAGAAGAAAATAAATTTATCAAAAAAATCAACATTCATTAAGGAAAATAACAATCTTCATCAAAAAATGTTTTGTTTCGTTCTCTGAGCAAATTTTTATTTCATCAGTGTTGAGTTGAGCTACCACCAGAAGAAGTGTATAGTGCACCTATATTCTTTCGTGAAGAGTTTGATGGGCCTGTGGATAACTTTAGAATTATGTCAAAACGCATCGTAATTATTGGTTGCGGATTTGGAGGGTTGGCCACCTACCATTCACTCCATAGCCTCACCATTGACAAATAGGGGGGAGGGGTATATACTACCAATCATATGGTTAACCAGCAACTCAAAAAGCGTGCAATTCATCGCCTAAAGATCATTCGAGGCCAACTGGATGGTCTCATAAAGGCTATTGAACAAGAAGTATATTGCACAAAATTATTAGGGCAGTCTCGGTCCATTCAGCAATCGTTAAAGAGCCTTGATGCGCTATTACTCGAAAATCATCTTCGCACCCATGTGAAGCATCAGATGCAGCATAACGGAGATGAGGAACGGGCAGTGAAAGAGTTGATCGAAGTGTATACACTATCGACTAAATAACAAATATGCGCTCCCTTCGAATAGTGGTGACATTACTCATTGCCCTGATCATCTTCCCGCAGACGATTACTTTGGTCCAGATGGGAATGAGTGCGTTGCACGGTGGCCATCAAGATGGAGTGCCGATTGCGGAGTGCCAACGTACTCTTCCGTGTCTTTGGGCGCACCAACCCGCAATCCCTCCGGCAGCTAAGACGATCGAACAACTGCTCAGCGCGTTGATGCTGTTTGGTTTGGCGGTGTTCGGGTCAATGGTGATCTTTCGGCCGCAGCAATTTGCTGCGGAGCGTCACCGGATTCGACTGTTTCTCTATCATAGAGTTGGAGTTCACATGCACGCATTTGATCAGTTGCGACAGTGGATTGCGCGCGGCATGATGGGTCAAAAAATCACTCCTGTTTTAGTTTCATAACACTCGTAGGGTTCTCTTTTTGGTCTTTCCAAAAAGCGGGGTTCTCCTGGAGTGTTTTTGTTTATATCCACTATTATTCATATTTCATCATCCCCCATATGTCACAATATTCTCTTCGTTCACAACACGGTTCTGCCAACACCGCCATTATTGTCGGTTCGCTTATTATCGCCGTGATTATTGCGGTGGCGCTTTCCACGCATGGTTTTGGCATGCACCCACAGTCAACCACTGCATCAGAAAATGGTTCTCCCTCTGCCAGTGATCACATGGCAGAATAACACTCTCATATATGTCTTTACGATCAAGCATCCTCACGGCAGTACTGATACTGCTGGGTGGGATAGGGGGAGGTGTCCTCATGCGGCAGTGGAATCCTCAACCTTCTACGCATGCCACAACAACCCCTACTCATTCAAAAGAAACAACAACAAAATCAACATCAGAGTCGGCCACCCTGGTGGTGCGCCCAGAGGCGTTTACGGGTTCTGAAGCCGGAACATCCTACTTTGGTGAAGTCTTATCCGATTTGGACGGCCAAATTTATTCATTCCGTGAAGGAGTAATAGAAAAATTGTTTGTGAATCTGGGCAGTCGGGTTGCCTCCGGGCAAGTCGTGGCACAGTTATCCCCGGGCCAGCTTTCACCTGAATATGCGGATATGTTGGCCGAGCGGGAATCAATGGTGGTAAAAGCTCGCGCCATGGTAGAGATCGCCGCCGCGAATCTTGATCGAGCGAAAGCTCTCGGCGCAAGCGGCGTCCAGGATACCGTAGAAGTGGTGACGCAACAACAGATGGTGGAAAATACAAAAAAGGAAACTGCCGGCATGACGGCATTCGAACAAGAAGCCTTGCGAATCAAAGAGCGTGCCGTGCAGGTTGGGGTGCGGACGGTCTACAACATGCTCCTCCAAATTTTTTATGGTGGATCGGCCAGTTGGAACAGCACTGCGTTATCATCTTCGGCGTTTGGGGTTCTGAAGCCGCAAGCGCTCAATGATTTTCCCGGAGTAGTCAGTGCGTTAAAAGACGCCGTGGCTCGTATTGAGACGGCGCCGTTGGAGCGTAGCGTTCAGTCAGCGACGAGCGCTGCCGATAAAGCCCTGGTGTTGTTGGATGGGACTGTGGTGAATGAAGACTATTCCACTACCATGCTTTCAGCCGATCGCAAAGAAATGAATGAGGCAAAAATGGAATTGATCGATGCGTGGAGCGAGTATCAAGAACAACAGGCTATGGTACTGAAGTCTCAAACCACTGCTCAAGCCAAAGTCTCGGATAGTCAGCAGATGCTCTCGCGTATGCGCGCGGACGCGGAAAAAATGTTTATCACCGCAAGGGCCGATTTGGATGCCGCGACAAAAGCGCGCGATATCGTGGCGCGGGCGAGTTCGGAGCGCTCGGTGCGCTCACCATTTTCTGGGGTCATTACCCAGCGGTTGGTCAATGTTGGAGAAAAAATCAGCATGAACACTCCCTTATTCGCCATCGTCAACAATGACCGATCCCGTTCATCCTCCTCGTTGTTTGTTCGTTTCGAAGTGCCGGAGTCAGAGTTCGGTTCATTGCGTGTGGGGCAATCAGTGAGCGTGACGCGAACGCAGCAGCCGTTGGAAAAGATACCGGCAGTGATCGAACGGATCGGGAGCGGCATTACTGCGAATTCGAGGAGTATCCTCGTGGAAGCACGGATGAAGAATCCTCCACCGAGCGTTCTCGCGCATGCGACCGTTCGCGTGCAAGCAGGAGATACATCAAGACCATTGACTGTTCCTCGTGATGCGGTTCGAACGAGTGAGGATGGCACGCTTTCAGTGCTTGTTGTCCACAACAATATCGTGGAAGAGCGATCTGTTTCAACCAGTCGCATTATTGCCGATCGCGTGATTGTTGCCAGCGGGTTGAGTACCGACGACAATATTGTTCTCAAACCAGAGAATGTCAAGATTGGTCAACGGGTCGAGATGACCGAGGCCACAGCGGCCACTGCACCATCATCGGAAACGGCGGAAATGCCGATCAATGAACATGGCGCTCACGCGCAATAACCCCCCCCGCTTATGCTCAATCGCATTATTGCATATTGCTTAGGTCATCGGATGGTGATTGTTGGGATTACGCTTGCCATCATTGGCATTGGCGTTGAATCGTTCATCCGCCTTCCGGTGGATGTGTTGCCGAACTTGAATCGTCCGACGGTAACGATCTTTGCTGAAGCGGAAGGGTTGGCTCCGGAAGAAGTTGAGAGTCTCGTGGCGTTCCCCATTGAGACATCCGTGAATGGCTCGGCTGGCGTTTTGCGCGTACGCTCTACCAGTACGATTGGACTGGCCATTGTCAATGTCGAGTTTGATTGGGGCACCGACGTGTATCGCAACCGCCAGATCGTGCAGGAAAAAATTCAGTCCGTCCGGCTCCCTCAAAAAGCCCGCGTAACGCTCGGGCCTGTCACATCGCTCATGGGTGAAGTGGTATGGGCCGGACTCACGAGCCCTGGGAAGCAATCGAGCGCCATGGAATTACGCTCCCTTGCGGATTGGACTATTCGTCCAAAACTCCTCACCATCCCTGGCATTAGTAATGTTCTCGTGATGGGCGGAGAGCCCAAACAGTATCAGGTGTTGGTGCGCCCCGAACGGCTCGCCGCGGCGAAACTCTCCATGGAAGATGTGGTGACAGCCGTTGGAAAAAGTAATGAAAATCGTCCCGGTGGATTTTTAGTGGAAGGGACAACCGAATACCCCATCCGGATTTTGGCCCGAACGGCCAGAGTGGAGGATCTTAAAAAAATAGTGGTGGGGTATCAAGGGGGAAGTGGTAAGGCGATGGGTGCCTCTGAAAATAATACAAACGCACGAGTCATCCTATTGTCTGACGTCGCCGATATCGTTTTTGCACCAGACCCGAATCTTCGGGGTTCCGCCAGTATTGCCGGGGAGCCGGGCGTTATCTTACGTATCATCAAGCAGCCCGATGCGGATACCCTCACACTCACCAAACATATCGATGAAGTGTTTGATGAGTTGAAAAACACGGTCCCCAAGGGAGTGGAGGTCACGACGCAACTCTTTCGCCAAGAATGGTTTATTCATGCGGGGTTAGAGAATGTGTATGAAGCCTTGCGCGATGGCACGCTCATGGTGGTGTTGATCCTCATCTTGTTTCTTGCCAACATGCGAACAACAGCGATCACACTCACGGCGATTCCGTTGTCGCTCTTAATAACAGTCATTGTGTTTCGGATCATGGGCCAGGGGATCAATGTGATGACGCTTGGGGGAGTCGCGGTCGCCATCGGGGAACTAGTCGACGATGCGATTGTGGATGTAGAAAATGTATTCCGCAGGCTTCGAGAAAATGCGCACAAACCGGAGTCGCAACGACAGTCGACATTGCGGGTGGTCTATTGGGCGAGTTCAGAGGTGCGAAATTCTATTGTCTATGCCACAATTTTGGTGGGCATCGTGTTTGTTCCGCTTTTGACATTGCCTGGGGTAGAAGGGCGGCTTATTCAGCCATTGGGGTTAGCGTATTTAGTGAGTCTGATCGCGTCACTCGTGGTGTCGTTAACAATTACACCAGTTCTCTGTTCATATTTATTGCCGAAGATTGCGACGCGGCGTGCGGTAACGGCAGCATCAGAGGAACGCGTCCTTCCTGCGGGGTTTGCGCATGATGATGGGCGCTTTGTCACGCGTTTGAAAAAATGGTGTCAGGTCCCGATTCAGTGGAGTATTGCGACATCGTCTAAGACGTTGGTGATCGCCATGCTCCTCATTATTGCGTCCACTGTGACGCTCTATTGGGCGGCGGGTAAAGAAAGTATTCCACCGTTCAATGAAGGATCGTTGACATCAATGATGTTCACTCCCACCGGAACAGGACTCAAAGCAACGAACGATCTCGCCAATCAAGTCGACAAGGCGCTTCTTGAGATTCCGGGTGTCACCTCGATGGCACATTCCACTGGGCGCGCAGACCAGGATGCGCATGACAACGGTGCAAACTCGTCAGAATTCCAGATCGGATTCCGTGCCACACGGCAGAGACCGAAGAAACAGATCGAACGGGACATCCAGAAGTATTTTGATTCTCTAGAAGGTCGCGCGGCTTTTTCATTGGGTCAGCCCATTACGCATCGCATGCAGGAATTGTTGAGCGG
>ORMF012622218.1_pt1 | contig 22728 bp, 13 predicted proteins | sample 1779871 | NCBI WGS metagenome assembly ORMF01 (sample SAMEA104232316, study PRJEB22302) | groundwater metagenome | biome: forest; feature: aquifer; material: groundwater | place: USA | collected 2011-08-07 | depth 5.4 m | reverse complement strand
CGCTACAAACCCCCGCCCCCCCCCGTGGGGGGAAAACCCGTGCCCGTGATGCGCGCCCCCGCCGCTTCCGCCGTCACCTTTTTCGCACTGCGCAACTGGCTCAACTTTTCTTTCACCGCGTTCGCCGCCAGGCCGGTCACGCGCAACGTCACCGCGCCCGCCCAGTCAGATTTCTGCCGCAACTCTTGCGGCGTCCCGTTCGCGACGATCTTGCCGCGATCAATGATGATGGCCCGCGAGCAAACCGCGTCCACTTCCTCCAGGATGTGCGTCGAGAAAATAATCGCCTTTTTCTCACCCATTCGCCGGATCAAACCGCGAATCTCGTGTTTTTGATTCGGGTCGAGCCCGTCGGTCGGTTCGTCGAGCACCAGCACTTCGGGATCGTGGATGATGGATTGGGCGAAGCAGGTGCGATGGCGATAGCCCTTGGAAAGGGTTTCAACACTTTGATGCAGGACGGATTGCAGGAAGCACATTTCGACCGCGCGATGAACGGCTTTCTTTTTCGCATCACCGCGTAAACCGCGAATCTCCGCGGCAAACCCCAGGAAGCCGCTTACGGTCATGTCCGTGTAGGCGGGCGCATTTTCGGGCAGGTAGCCGATCAGTCGTTTGCCGGGAATCGGATTCTCCACCATGTCGAACCCGCCCACGCTCACATGCCCGCTCGACGGCGGAATGAAACCGGGGATGACACGCATGGTGGTGGATTTGCCCGCGCCGTTTGGGCCGAGAAACCCCAGCACCTCGCCGCGTTCGACGGTGAACGAAATACCGTCCACGGCGCGTTTGGGGCCGAACAGTTTCGTCAAATTATCAACTTTGATCATGGCTTGCGTTCCAATTCCGAACGAATGGAGCGTGGGAAATAACCAGCCGGAGCGCGTTTGTAAATGTTTATCGTCGGCGGTTTCCGTTCATCCGACCCCGGCGGCCCATCGTCCACTTTGGCGTTTTTGACAATCCGGCGGCAAAATGTTCAAAAATAGTTTGCGCCCTTCCCGCGTGAACTGGTTTGCTGGCGGGCGATCCCGCTGGCTTCGCCGTTGTCAAGCTGGTCTGCGGTGCTTAACCTACCGGAACGCTCATCGCATGACGCCGACCCAACAGCACGCCACGCTCGCCGCTACTAATTGTCCGGTCGCGTTCGACAATCTCACGCGGCAACTCTATGCCACGGACGCCTCGCATTATCAGATCGAGCCGCTCGCGGTCGCGTTCCCGCGCGATGCGAAGCAGGCCGCTGCCATCATCCAGGCGGCGGCGCATGCGGGCGTGCCGGTGATTCCGCGGGGCGCCGGCACGGGCCTGGTCGGCGGTGCCATCGGCGAGGGGGTCGTCGTGGATTTCTCGCGCTTTAATCGGTTGATTACTGATTTCGACGCGGAGAAGCGCACGGTGCGCGTTGGCGCCGGCGTGGTGCTGGATCAACTCAACGATTTTCTCTGCCCGGAAGGTTTTGCCTTCGGGCCGGACGTGGCCACGAGTTCCCGGGCCACGCTCGGCGGGATGATTGCCAACAATTCTTCCGGCGCCCGCACGTCGTTGTATGGCACGACGGCCGATCACCTCGTCGAACTGGAAATCGTCCTCGGCGACGGGCGCGTGCTGAAGATTGGGCCGGGACACCATAGTGCGATGCCGCGTCAGCGCGAGTTGCTCGAAGACATGGTGATGCTCAATGCGCTGCAAATTGCCGAGCGTTTCCCGCCCGGACTGCTCAAGCGCTGGCCGGGTTATGCGCTCGACCGCATCGCGCGGGATCCCGCCAACCTCATCAACGTCCTCGCTGGCAGTGAGGGCACGCTCGCGGCCATTACTTCCGCCGTCGTCAAGCTCGTGCCGACGCCGGACGAGATTGGGCTGGGGCTGATTTTTTTCGACTCGATTCCGGAGGCCCTGCAAGCCGCGCTGGAGTTGCGGGATTTGAACCCCGGCGCCGTCGAATTCCTCGACCACCTTCTGCTGGATCAAACGCGCGGGCAACGCGAGTTTCAGGCGGCACGGGATTTGTTGGAATTGGATGCGCGCCCGACGGCCGGCGTGCTGGCCGTGGAGTTTTATGGTGACGTCGTGGATCGCCTCGCGGCGATGGAAGCGAAACCCATCGGTACGCGCAAAAGGATTCTGGAGACGCTGGCGGAGATCCAACAAGTGTGGGCGTTGCGCAGGGCGGGGCTGTCGTTGCTGACCAGTTGCAAGGGCAACGCGAAGCCGGTGACGTGCATCGAGGACGCCGCGGTGCGGCCGCAGGATTTGCCCGCGTATTACACGGAACTGTCGGCGCTGATCCACGAAATGGGATTGACGGCGGCGTTCTACGGCCATGCGGCCTCGGGCTTGTTGCACGTGCGGCCCGTGCTGGATTTGCGCTCCGGGGCGGATTTGAAAAAATTCCGCGCGATCACCCAGGATGTCGCGGCGCTGGTGAAACAATTCAAAGGCTCGTTCGCCGCGGAACATGGCGTCGGTCTCGGGCGCACGGAATTCTTGAAAAATCAGGTGGGCGACGATTTGTACCTGCTGATGCGGCAGATCAAGAAGTCGTTCGACCCGCACAATCTGTTCAATCCCGGCAAGCTGATTGACGACGGGCGCTACAAGCTCGACACCAACCTGCGACAAGGGGTGGGCGCCGCGCTCAAACTGCCGTTTGCGCCAACGCTCGCGTTTGCCGCGCGGGACGGGTCATTCGCCGCCAACCTCGAACAGTGCAATGGCTGCGGCGGGTGTCGCAAAGAAACGCCGACGATGTGCCCGACGTTCGTCGCGACGGGCGAGGAAATCATGTCCACGCGCGGGCGTGCCAATGCGATCCGCGCGACGCTGGAACTGCGCGGCCTCGGGCGGGCCGACCCGCTGCGCTCCGAAGAGATGGAGGCGGCCTTGAGCAATTGTCTCTCGTGCAAAACCTGCACGAACGAATGTCCGTCCAATGTGAACCTGGCCTTGCTGAAAGCGGAGCTACAGTGGGCGCGCATCCGGCGCGATGGTCTGTCGTTAAGCGAACGGTTGTTCAGTTCGGTGGATTGGCTGGGGCGGCTGGGTTGCAAGCTGCCGCGCGTCGCGAACGAGTTGCTGGAGTCGCACCGCGTGCGGCGCTTGCTTGCGGGCGTTACCGGGATTTCGTCCGAACGGCTCTTGCCGCGGTACACGAAGCAGCGGTTTGATCGGTGGTTCGGGCAACGGAAAAATAAATCCGTCGCGCCACGGGGTCGGGTGCTGCTGTGGGACGACACGTTCGTGCGCTACCACGATCCGCACATCGGCATCGCGGCGGTGACCGTGTTGGAACTGGCGGGCTACGAAGTCGCGGTCGTGAGCGGGCGCAAATGCTGCGGCCGCCCCGCCTTCAGCCAGGGCAATCTGGGGGAAGCCGCCAAACTCGGCACCCACAATCTCGCGTTGTTGAGCCGGGAAGGGGACGACACGCCGATCATTTTTCTCGAGCCGTCCTGTTTCTCGATGTTCATCGAGGATTATCACGAAATGAAATTGCCGGCCGCCGAGCGGGTGGCGGCGCGTTGCTTTTTGTTCGAACAATTCCTCGACGAGTTGTTGCGGCGCGATCCCGCCGCGCTGGTCTTCAAGCCGCGCCCGACGACGGTGGCCATTCACGTACATTGCCACGCGAAGGCGTTGACGTATCCGGCCTACATGCACCGGCTGGCGGCGCGGTTGCCAGGGCGCAAGGTGCAATATCTTGACACCGGCTGCTGCGGCATGGCGGGCGCGTTTGGCATGTTGGAAACCAAATACGAGTTGTCGTTGGAAATCGCGAAGCCGCTCATCGAGAAAATCCGCGCGTTGCCCTACGGCAGTTTGGTCGTGGCGTCGGGCGCGAGTTGCCGGCATCAGATTGATCACCTGGCGTCCGTGCGCGCCCGCCACATGGCCGAGGTGCTGGCGGATGCGCTGGAGTGATGAAGTAATCAACAGGGCCTCGAACTCTCAACATTCAACATTGAATACCGAAGGTGGCCGGTCGCCGGCCCTTGGATGTGCGATGTTTTCGCTGGCTGGATTTCGTGACCCATGCGGCCTCGGATCATTCGTTGTGCGGAATCGGGATGGTGCTGCCGCCGACGAATTCGCGGATGATGGCGTCGCTGGGGATGATAGCGTAGGCGGCTACCTGTTCCTTCGTGAAACCTTCCACGGAGTCGAGCAACGCCTTCACGCGGTGATAACGGATTTTGGCGTCGAGGAAACCGGCGTATTCCCGGAAGTCCTCTTCGCGCGGGAGCAAACTCTCCGGGCCGGCGAAGAAGGGCTTGAGGGCGGGCAGATCAAAGGGAAAGCCGCCGTTGAAGATATGATCAGCCAGGCCCTGAAGCGGAATGATGCTGAAGAGTTCGCCGGCGCGGACGTAATGCCAGTGCAACACGGTGCGGAGCGCGCTGTGATTGCGATGGCGGGCGTCGCGCAGCATGCGGCGCAGCAGCCGCACGTCGGTGAATTTTGTCAGGCGCTTGGTTTTGCCATCGCCTTCGAAGAGGGTGTTCTGCGTCTCGATGTAGAGCCGGAACTGTGCGCGCGCGTCAATGCCTTCGGTGATTGGCGGATAAAGGCCGTGCAGACAATCCAGCAACAGAATTTGGTCGGACTCCAGCTTCACCAGTTTCGTGCCCGTGCGCCGGCCTTCCTTGAAACTGTAAACCGGCTTTTCGATGGCCTGGCCGGCGAGCAACGCTTGCAGATGCTGGTTTACCAACTGAATGTCCAGCGCTTCGGGCGTTTCGTAATTGCGGTCGTTGATCCAGTCGGTCGGATGCTCGACGAGGGACCAGAAATAATCGTCGAGGTTCAACATCAGAAAGCGCAGGCCGTGCTGCTCCAGCCGCTGCGTGAGTTTGACCGTCGTAGTCGTCTTGCCGGAGGAACTCGGCCCGCTCACCCAGATCATGCGCAGGCGATCGCCGTTGCGGAGGCGGGTGAGAACTTTTTCTGCGGCCTCATCTAGCGACTGTTCGTAAAGGGCTACCGCTTCCGCCCCGATCTTTTTTATTTTACCGGAACGCACCGCTTCGTTCAGGCCGTCCACCGTGTGGACGTGATGCTTCCGGCACCAGTCGAGGGTGACCGTCATGCGCTCCTGCGGAAAGCCGTTGCCCACGAAGGTCTGCGGCGTCAACGCGCCCTCCCGCAACCAGTGGCGGCCCCAGCGATAACATTCGTACGCGTCGGCGGTGCTTTGAAAGCCGTAGCTGCGCAGCGCGTGCAGCACCCCGTCCTGGATGCTCTCGATGGTCGGCGGAAAGTTCGCGATGAGATAATGCGCGTTGGCATTCAGGCAGACGACCACCGCATCCGCCAGAAATGCAGCGATCTGTTCCTCGGTGCCGTGCGCCTCGAAAATCTTGTCGTTGACGCCGGGCATGAAATCCTGGCTGAAACCACCCACGGACCTAGCCGCGCGCAAAATCGCCTTACTGATGCGGCCAGCGTCGAAACGGACGAGGGCGCGGTTGCGTTTCTGGACCTTGACGATGCGGTTTTGAACCGGCATGTGCGGATAATGGCAACAATACCCGCAAGAGACAACCTAGTTTCTGTCGGTGCGGTCAGCCCTGTGAGGTCAGTTTGCGTGCATCTTGAAGGTTTCCCCGGAACGCCGCCTTCAGGCGGCAGAAAGGCACAAGTTGCTGCCGCTGCCGCGTAAACGCGGTGTTCCGATTCCGCAGTAATGCGAACTTGGGGGGACTTTCAAGATGTACATGGTCAGTTTTTATTATTGTTTCTCTTCTTGACAAAAACTAATGAAAATGAAAGTATTGGGCGTTAGCAAAAAAACCATCCTGGAAGGCACACTTCCGGTGATTTATCAGAAAGTTACTATGAACAAATTCAAGGCTGTATTGTTGGCAGGAGCATTCGCCTTTATCGGCGACCAAGAATCTCGAGCTACCCTGTTAAATTTGATCCCCCCCGCTCTCTCGCCGGACTTCATGGCCGGGGTTATGACTGTGAGTTACACCCCCAATTATTACGCTCCCGGGAGCGGACTTTTTCAAGCGTCGGGATCCACCGTTGACTATGTAAACGGTTCAGTGCCGCTGCTAGGCGGTGGGGCATATACATTGTCCGCAACAATTACTTCGGCTGGTATGCTCACCAGTGGTGGATTGACCATTCAAGGTGATGTTGGCTTCGGCGTGGAAACTCTTCTGACGGGCAGCCTCAACACCGGGTCCAGCGGCACTGCTTTTGGATTCAATAACGCCGGCGGCAATCTTTTTGAGTTTTTGTTCACGCTGACTGGCGGGAAGCCAAGCATTGTTGCCGACTTTGGCGGCCTTGGAACGCCAAATGGCGGGGTGATAATTGACGCATGGTTTGGAGGAGGCGACGTGCCATTCAACGGAACTTGGACAAGCGCCTTCCACAACAACGGTACTGGGAATGCGCTCGCAGATAACTTTGCGACCGTGCCTGAACCCACCTCTGGATGTCTGCTGGGCGTTGGGATTGTCGCTTGGGCAATGACCCTTCGGCACTCCAATCGCCGCCGGGCTTCCGTCACCCGTTAGAGTTGTTCGCTTGTGCTGGCTGAATCTTACATAAACAAATTAAAAAAGGAATCGCATTATGAACCTCTCAAAGATTTGTTCCATCCTGACAATCTCCACCGCCACAATGTTTGCGACGGTGTTGCCGTCTGCCGGTAGTTTATTGGGGGCCAATCCGACGTTTCCCAAAGTCACATACCAAAACACAAGCGCTTCTGCCCTGACGTACAACAGCACGAACCAACTGTTGACGATCAACGGCTCGCCGTCGGCGATTAAGTTTTCATCCGCGGAGTTGCCGCTGATTGTCACGGGTGTAAAGAGCCTCCAGATCAAAGCCGTGGTGGACAACGCCGGGGTGCTCGTTGGTGGCGTGACCGGTGATGATTTCGTTCTTTCTGGAACGGTGAAGCGGATTGTTGGAAGCGTGACCAATGTGTACACGGGTGTGTTGCTGACCGGTGAAGTCATGGCCTTCGGTTCGTTGGAATCAGGAGCGACCGACCAATATGATTTACGATTTACACCGACAGGTGGCGCGCTGCTCGCGTTTTTCTCGTGTGGTCAGATCAGTGTTCAAGTGACCAGTGAGGCATCTACGTTCACTGGCAGTTTTGCCGCTAATTTCAACGGTCGGGGCAAAGGCAATGTTGGCTCGGAAGACATCACCCCGCCGAGCATTACCTGTCCGACAAACATTACGGTTGAATCCCACACGGGAACCAATGCAATCTGTGGCGCGTACGTCACTTATCCAACGCCGGTTGTCACGGACAATTGCGATCCTAATCCCACGATCATTTCCACGCCGCCCTCCGGCAGTATTTTCCTGTTACCGCCGGGGGTTTCCACCACCAACTATGTGGTGACTTGTGTTGCCCAAGATGCCGCCGGGAACACGAATGTTTGTAGCTTTACCATTACGGTTCAAGACACCCTGCCGCCCGTGTTTTCCGATCCAAACAATCCCCTGGTTACATGTTCGGGCATTCCAATTGTGCTGACCAATGACCCGGGCAAATGTCATGCAACCTTCACCTTCCCGAGGCCGTTTGCCACGGATAATTGTTGTCCCTTGATTATTCCGGCGAACGTCAGTGCCGTGGATCAGAATGGTGTCACCATCGTGCTGACAGATATTGGCAACAACATATTGCAAGGGGTGTTCCCGGTGAATGTATCCGGTTCAAATGTAATCACAGTCACCGCCTCCGATGGGCGCGGCAATTCAACTCAATGTCAGACGTCCGTTGTGGTGGTGGACCGGGATCCGCCCACCTTGTTCTGCCTGGACCAGACCGGAACGTTCAAGCCCATCCTGACCAATGCGCTGAGTTGCATTGAGGCGGACTTTGACGATACCTGCATCAGAAAGAGCAACATTGTCTGGTTCAGCAGCGTGATCAAGATTCCAAGCTGCAGTTACACTGGTCCCGTCACGGTACATATTTTTAATCAGTCCATCGAACTCGCCATGGATGGCACAAACATCACATTGCAGGTGCCGGAAGCCTTTATCACATTATCCAACGGAGTGACCACCTCGACCACGACGTTCACCAACGGCGTATGGATCACCCTGACGAAACGCGGCCTCTCCGGGAACATTTTTGCGGCGGCGGTGGCCTGGCAGGTGCCATTTGACTTGAACAATAACAACCACACCTGGGGTTCCCGAAACTGGCGCGACAAAGATGAATGGTTTTGCAAACGGCGACGGGTCAACTCGGCCACTTGGTGTGCCCGATTCGCTGTGGATAACCCAAATGTTGTCGTCAAGTGGCAATGGTCGGCGGCTGTTCATACCAGTTTCACCAACGACTATAATGCGTTGTGCGTCAAACCGTGTGACGATAACAACGACAGTTACTGGAAGAATTCCGATCACGCCGGCGCCTGCGAGAATTACAAAAAATACGCCATCAAGGGTGCCCGCGGCAAGGGGCGGTGTGATAAGGACCGGGATGGTAACGACCGTTCTGATTGCACGGGCGTATTGAGCGATAGCAAACGGGCCAACCTTGGGCTGGGAACGATTTGCCTGGGGGCGGTTGAATTCAATCCGCCAGCGGCGTTTGACAACTGTGGCAGCCCCGTGTCCGTGACTACTTCACCGGAACCGGGCAGCATATTCGGGCCAGGCGTTTATCCGATAACCGCCACCGCAACAGATGCCAGCGGCAATACCAACCAGTGTACATTCAATCTCACCGTCTTGGCCCCGCTGCAGGTGGTCATTGACAGCCCGCTGAATGACAATCTCAATGACAACACCTCGGAGCCCGATACCGGCTTCTCGGACATGAATTGTCCTGACGATCCGTCCACACCGCAAATTGTCACCCGGTTTAGTTCCGGCGAAAAAATCTACCACTCCGTCCGGCTGATTGATTGCAATGGCAACGATGTCACCGCCGCAGTAGGACCATACGTCACCGTGCATATTGACGTAACGGAACGCCAGGGTACTTATGACACTTCCGTTCTGGTAAATGATGTTCCGCAAAACTACTCATGCGTTGGCAGTCCGGGAGGGATCATGGTGTTAAACTGCGGCAAGTTCGGATTCAATCTGGACACCACTGGCTTTGAAACCGGCACGATGAATAACAACAAGTTCTTCCGTTCCTGTGTGTGGGTGGATTACAACAGTTCACCCGGCGTCCCCGTGGGAATGGAGGATGTGATCTTGGACAGTCACTGAGCGACCCGTGCCCCGGTTTTCAGAAGGCTTTACCGCTGATCGAAGATCGGGGTGCGGTTGCGGATCAAAATGTGACGCGCCGATAGTTTCCATTGGTCAATGGACATGCGAAGGCAGAATTATATCCCTCGGATCATCGTCTTCAGTTTGGTGGTAATCGGGCTGCTTGCTTACGTTCGTTTTCACAAGCCTGCGTCTCCTGAAAATCCGGACGTAAACCAAATTGACAGCGCCGGTGGTGATAACAAGCCAACGACCGTGTCCGCAGAACATTTGCCGGATGTCACCCAATCGAACCGGGTGTTTCGCGTGCGGCAGGATCAGACACTGGCAAGCATCAACGGCACAGCCATCACCCTTCGCGATCTCTTTCCCATCAAGGCGGTCGCAACTGATGTGGAACAGGAGATCGCACCGGAAACCTATGAGTATTTTCTCAAGCGGGCCATTGACCGCGAACTGACCGTTCAAGCTGCCAAGGCGCAAGGGATCACCCTCACTGAATCTCAGAGCCAGCAACTGGCAAAAATGCAAGGGCTGCGGGAGCAGCCGGAGCCGGGTCTGTTGCAAAAATTCACGGTGGACGCGGCTCAGATTCAGTTTGAATTGCGCGATGCCCAGGCGTTCATGCTGCAAAACAACCTTCTGGCGCAGCAGGGATCGTCGCCCAATGTCACTGCGGATCAAGTGCAGGCATATTATCAAATGCACGTCGCGGAACTTGGCGAACTGCCTTCCGAACCGGAAGCCCGCCAGGCAGCGTGGCAAACAATTGACATTAATATTCGCGGTCAACTGGCGGCAGAGATGAGGTCCAAATACCAAAAGGAACTCAAAGATTACCTCGACCAGCTCCGTGCCAGGGCAAACATTTCCATCGCGTCTTTGCCCGCCATGCAAGCTCTCCCAACCCTCCCAAACGACGCCAGGCGTTGATGGAATTTCCCTTCCGGAGTCAGTCAGTCGGTTTCCGTGACCCTGTTGCTGAACTTGACAGACCAAACCGTTTTTTTGATCCTGCGCAGGCCGCCGGAAGCGACATGACAAACAGCGAGAGACCAAACCCAATGTATGAACAACGAACTACCCAACCAGGAATCAACCCTCCTTACTCGCCGACGGTTTTTGGTTCACGCCAGTGCGTCGGCCTTGTCGCTGGCCATCGTCCAACCGGCCCAAGTGTTCGGCGCGGATGCCGGCCCGAAAATTGACATCGGTCTGATTGGGTGCGGTGGGCGCGGCCAATGGATCACTGAACTTTTCCGCAAACACGGCGGCTACAACGTGGTGGCCGTGGCCGATTACTTTCAAGACAAGGTGGACGCGGCGGGTGACAAGTTTGAAGTCCCGGCCCAGCGCCGCTTCACGGGACTTTCCGGCTACCGGCGACTGCTGGAACAGAAGCTGGATGCGGTAGTCATCATTTCCCCGCCCTATTTTCACCCGGAGCAGGCGGCGGCGGCGGTGGCGGCGGGCAAACACGTGTACCTGGCCAAGCCGGTGGCCGTGGACGTGCCCGGCTGCCTGAGCATCGAAGCCAGCGGGCAGAAAGCCACCGCCAAGAAGCTCTGCTTCCTGGTGGATTTTCAAGCCCGCACGCTCCCGATTTTTCAAGACGCCGTTCAGCAAATCCACAAAGGTGAACTCGGCCAGATTGTTTCGGTGGAGGCGGCCTACCAGACGGGGCCGGTGGGTACGGAGGTGGACAAGGCCCGGCGTGCCGATCCCCGGAACGCCGAGTTGCGGTTGCGCGCGTGGACGACCGATCGGGTGCTCTCGGGTGACATCATCACCGAGCAGAATATTCACGCGCTGGACATGGCTTGTGGTCTCCTCGACGCCGCGCCGGTGCGGGCGTATGGCACCGGTGGCAGGGCACGGGAATTCGTCGGGAATTGCTGGGATCACTTCTCGGTCATCTTTGATTTTCCCAACCAGGTATTGGCCACTTTCAGTTCCAAACAAGTCGGCTTTGGCTTTGATGACATTGTCTGTCGGGTGTACGGCACCAAAGGCACGGTGGATTTGCACTACTTCAGCAAATCGGTGATCAAGTGCAAGGAATACAGTGCGGCAGCGGAGCCCGGCAACCTTTACACGACCGGCGCGGAGGTCAACATCGCCACCTTCCACGAAGCCGTTGCCAAACGCGACTACGCGAATTCCACGGTGGCCGCGAGCGTGCGCAGTAATCTGACCACCATTCTCGGACGCACGGCGGCCTACCAGAATCGCGTCGTTACCTGGGAGGAAATGCTGCGGAAAGGCGAGCGCTTCGTCGCCGACCTTCGCGGACTCAAAACCTGATATGACCCGCCGTAGCCGTGAAACTATCAATCCGCGCAGTTCCGGCGGGGTGAGGCTGAACGTTCGCGCGGTGGCTCAGGCGGGAAACAAGCCTCGCAGAAATTTCAAATTGCTGGCGTAACTGGCCGCGAGGTCCGCGTTGGGCGGCAGGCCGCCTTCGATCTGCATCCAGCCCGCGTAGCCGATGTCATTGATGGCGTCGCGCACTTTCTCGAAGTTCACCGGACCTTTGCCGAGCAGACAGCCGTTTTCCTTCAGGTGAAACTCGCAGATACGCTCCCGGCCGAGTTGACGAATCTCTTTGCAAATGTCGTAACCACGGTCGGTCGAATTGCACACATCGTAGTACATCTTGACGGCCGGTGAGCCGACGCGATCCATGATGCGCAGCGTGTCTTCGGCACTGAGCCACGATTCGAGTCCCAGAACCACCCCGGCCTGCTCCGCTCGAGGTGCGACTATTTTCAGGCGACGAATAACTTCTTCCGTGCCCGCCTGATCGCCGACGAGGTCGCCTTTGCTGAAGAACGCGAGCAACACGACCTTCACGCCGAGCGCCTGCATCACCGCCACGGAGTCCCTCACCCAGGCTTCGGTGCGCGGGTCGCTCTTGTACGGCACGTTGTTCAGTTCGCCAATGGCGAGGCTGGCGATTTGGATTCCGGCCTGCCTGGCCGCATCCTTGAATAGCTGCTGAACCTCCGGCTGGCGGAGCTTCAGGTTATCGGCTGCGGTGCCAAGGCTGACTTGGACGCCATTGAGTCCAATCTGCCGGGCGACTTCAAAACTCGCGGGATCGGCGAGCTTGCCGAGCGACCAGTCGCAGGCGCCGATCTTGAAACGGCGCTTTTCCGGCGCCGCCAGAAGCGGGGCGAAAGGCGCGAAGAGAGCGAGAGTCGTGGCGGCTTGGGCGCTGCGGCGAAGCATTTGGCGGCGAGTCAGCATCGGAAGCGGTGGTTTATGATTGCGCGTTTGATTTGTGATTGCGGCTTGCGGAACCACCGTATCTCTCGATGCACGAACGCACAACCCAAATAACATTGGGTTACACTGGTTTCAGTGGTTCCTGCTTGCTGATCGCAGGCATCAATTGTATGAGTTCGCCAAGAAAGACTAAAATGCGAAACCTCGCCTCCGCTCTCAGCACCAGCCGCCATCCAGATCGGCTCCAGGAAACTCCCTGCAGATTGCTAAATGAAATCTTTTCTTTATTGTCTCGGACTCGCCGTCACCTTGATTTCAACATCGTTTGCTGAGAGCGTGGATGCCACGGCCATCGGCTTCGCCAGACTGCCCGCCCCCGCAACTTTTGATCGGGCCAGGCCCTTGATCGGCGCGATTCGTTGGGACGCCTGGCAGGAAAACGGCAACATTCAAGCCACCGTCGAGTGGACGCTAGGTCCCCGCCACTGGCATTACCGGCTGCCTTTTTTTGCCCGCGTCACCGGCTCGAATTCCGTGGTCATCAACGGCAACGCGCCGGCCATCATGGATCAGGAGATCAACTACGCGGCCAACGCGGGCATTGATTACTGGGCTTTTTGCGTTTACCCGGATGACGCCGGCATGTCCCACGGCTTGCATCTTTACCTCAACAGCCAGCTCAAGAATCGGATCAATTTCGCCCTCAATCTTCAGGGCGGGTGGGTCGCCGGGAAAGCTGAAGGCTGGGATGCGCAGGTGATCCGGTATGTGAACTATTTCAAAGACCCCGCGTATCAGAAAGTTCTGGTCAATCGTCCGTTGGTCTTCCTGTTCAACCGGATTCCCCCCACGCCGGAATTCCCTGATGCGCCCGCCGTGGCCGCCGCGATCAATCAACTCCGCGCCGCGTCCACCAACGCCGGTCTCGGCAATCCTTACCTCGTTTTTCAAGGATGGGATGCGAAGAACGATTTCAAAACGATGCAGGAGTACGGGCTGGATGCGATTGGTGCTTACGCCGTGTTCACCGATGCGGCCCTAGGAACGTCGTACCTGGCGCTGGCCGCGAAAGGTTGCCGAATGTGGAAAGCGGGCCAGGCGACCGGGGCCAACGTCGTGCCGATTGTCACCGCCGGCTGGGACGACCGAACGCGGGTCGAAACCAAAACCCCGTGGACTACCGGCTCGACAAACTACACGATCGCGCCCACACCGGCCGAGCTGGCCAATCATCTCGCCGCGGCGCTCGACTGGACGAGGCGACATCTTACCAATGCCACGCCCGCCAACACCGTTTTGATTTACGCCTGGAATGAAAACGACGAGGGCGGCTGGCTCGTCCCCACGCTCAACCCTGATGGCAGCACCAATTCCGACCGCCTGACTGCCATTGCCGCAAAGCTGAAGAACGAAATGGATGGTCAACTCTTGCCCAAAAGGAATCCTCAACGTCCTCAATCCGACAAAAAACCATGAAAATCAAACTGACTAAGTGCGTGCTCACGGTCATGACCGCAGCCAGCTTTTGTGTCATCGCGGCGGACGCTCCGCCGGCGGCTGTAACCACGTCCACCAGCCAACCCGCCAGCGATGAGGTTCTTTGTGCCCGAGCGCGAGTCAGTGACGGTGATCCGGCGAGGCTGTGGCGGGTCTTCACCAAGGCGCGGCGCGGCGAAACAGTCATCGTGGGCGTCATCGGCGGTTCGATCACGGCGGGCGCGTCTGCCAGCGCCCCCGAGTTGCGCTACGGCAACCGGGTGGCGGCGTGGTGGCGCGAACATTTTCCGCTGGCCACCATTCAATTCGTCAATGCGGGCATCGGCGCGACTGGCTCGGACTATGGCGCGTTGCGGGTCCAGCGTGATCTGCTCGCGGCGCAGCCGGATTTCGTCATTGCCGAGTATGCGGTCAACGATCCCAACGAACAGCATTATGCCGAAACGCTCGAAGGGCTGGTCCGGCAAATTCTCGCTTTGCCCAATCAACCCGCCGTGGTGCTGTTGTTCACCATGCACAACAATGGCAGCAACGCGCAGGAGTGGCACAGCAAAGTGGGCCGAAACTACGGCCTCCCGATGGTCAGTTTCCGCGACGCGCTCTGGCCGGAAATCCAAGCCGGACGATTGCAGTGGAGCGACGTGGAGGCGGACATCGTCCATCCCAACGACCGCGGGCACGGTTACGCCGCACAGTTCATCACGCGCCAGTTGGAGACGGCACTGGCATCCCTGCCGGGCGAAGGGCAGTTGCCGAAAGTGAAACCCGTGGCCGCGCCGGTGTTCACGGATCTTTTCGAACAGACGACGTTGGTCGAAGCCGACGCGTTGCGACCGCTCACGAATAGCGGTTGGACCTTCGACGCTGCGAACCGTTGCTGGAAAAGCGATCAACCCGGCAGCGTGATCGAGTTCGAGGTGACGGGCCGCGCCGTACTCACGATGCATCAGGTGATTCGCGGGCCGACGGGCCGGGCGCGCGTGACGGTGGACGGCGGCGCGCCGAAAGAACTGGAGGGTTGGTTCGACCAGACTTGGGGTGGTTATCGGCAGACACGGGAAATTGCCCGGGACCTGTCGGCGGGCCAACATCGCGTGCGTTTTGAATTGCTGGCGGAGCAGAGCGCGGGCAGCACCGGCCACGAATTTTGGATTTTCGGTTTGGGGGCGGCAGGTGTTCCCGCACAAAATGAAACCAGCGCGAACGCGCGCGTCACCGTCGCCAGCTACTACTTCGGCCAATACCACCCCAACGATCCGCGCAATTCGAAAACCAGAGGCAAACCCTGGAGCGAATGGGAACTCATCAAAGCCGCCCGGCCCCGCTTCCCCGGCCATCAGCAACCCAAGGTCCCGCTCTGGGGTTATCAAGACGAATCCGATCCGCAAGTCATGGCCCAGAAGATCGCCGCCGCCGCCGACCACGGGATTGATGCCTTCATCTTCGATTGGTATCACTACGATGACGGCCCGTTCCTGGATCGCCCCATTGACGAGGGCTTTCTGAAGGCGACCAACAACAGCCGCATCAAATTCGCCTTCATGTGGGCCAACCACGACTGGCAGGAGAATTTGTTCCCCTACAAGAAAGGCGACCCGCGACCGGTGTTGTATCCCGGCAAAGTCAGTCCGGCGGCCTTCGAGAAAATCTGCGATCACCTCATCAAGGATTATTTTTTGCACCCGTCCTACTGGAAGCTTGAGGGCAAGCCCTACTTCTCCTTCTACGACCTGTCCAAACTGCTGGAGAACTTCGGTTCGGTGGAGGCGACCCGCGCGGGGCTGGACAAATTCCGCGCGAAAGTGAGGGCCGCCGGCCTGCCGGGTCTCCACCTCAATGCCGTGGCTTGGGGACAACCCATCCTGCCCGGGGGAAAGGTGCCGGCGGATTCCGCCCAACTCGTGCGTGACCTTGGCTTTGATTCGGTCACCTCGTACGTGTGGATTCATCACGTCCTCCTGCCGAAGCAACAGACCGATTATAACGAAGTCCGCGCCGGCTATTTCAAATACTGGGACCAGGCCGATAAAATGTTCAAGGTGCCTTATTTCCCGAACGTCTCCATGGGTTGGGACCCCAGTCCGCGCTGCGACCAGAGTGACAAATTCGACGATTCCGGCTATCCCTTCACCAACACTGTCGGCGACAACACGCCCGAAAATTTCCGCGCCGCGCTGGAGTTGGCCAAGCAACGCCTACTCACCCATCCAAACGGCCCCCGCATCCTCAACATCAACTGCTGGAACGAATGGACCGAAGGCAGTTATCTGGAACCAGACACGGTGAACGGGATGAAATACCTCGAAGCCGTGCGGGACGTGTTCGGCACGTCTAATCAGGCGAAACCACAGTTGCGAAATTCGACCACCCCTCGTTCCGGGGACGCGCGATGAATTTGAGCAGCGTAACGCATCTTGCCGCCCTGGGCTTTCTAAGTCTGGTCATCGGAGGGTGTACCACTGCGGGCGGTGATGGGAGCAAGACATCGCCGCAACCCAAGGTAGCGTTGTGGCGCGAGTTCGTTATTGTTGCCTACGCCGGTCCTCCGCTCGAAGCCGTCAATGCCGAGCGTTACCGGGAGATCGCGGAAGCCGGCATTGATGTCATTGTTCCGGGCAATGGCACCTTCACGCCAGCCCAGAACTTGAGGGCCATGGATCTGGCGCAGGCAGCGGGAGTGCGGGTGATTCCCACGGACCAGCGCATCTTTTCGTTTGTGCCAGCCGAAGTTCGTTCGGTTGATGAGCCGACACTCGAAGCTGTGGTGGCTGATTATCGGCATCACCCGGCGTTCGCCAGCTACCTGATCAAGGACGAACCCAACGCAGACTTGTTTCCCGCGTTGCGGCGGCTGCGCGATCGCTTCCTGGAGAAAGACCCCGATCATGAACCCTACATCAACCTGTTTCCCTCATACGGCAGTCCCACGCAACTGGGCTTTGCCGACTTCCGGACCTACGTGTGCAATTATCTCGAAATCGTAACCCCCCGGGTGTTGTCATACGACTTCTATCCCCTGCGGGACGAAGTCACCGTGGATGCGGGATGGTTCAGCGATTTGACAATCGTGCGGGACGAAACCCAGCGGGCCAACATTCCCTTCTGGGTGTGCATGCAAAGTGAGGGCATCAAAGGTTCCTTGCGGGTGCCCAACCGCGCGGAGGTTTTCTGGCAAGCCAGCACGGCTCTGGCCTACGGCGCACGTGGTATCTGCTGGTTCACCTACTGGACGCCGGCCCCGGATCAAGGCCTGCCCCGCATCGAGGGCAAAGCCCCGCTTTTTACGGAGCAACATCATGGTGGGATGTTGGATATTAACGGCGTGCGCACGCCGGTTTATGATTATGTCCGCGAGGCCAATGTTTTCCTGCACTGCGCCGGTCGGGCATTGCTGGATTGGGACAATGCTTTTGTTGCCCACTTTCAACGCGGCAAGCTGCTTGAGCGGGGAGCTTCTCCCGTCGTGACCGTATCGGGAGATGAGGCGAATGTTGTGGTTGGGACATTCCGGAGGCAGGATCGGTATCGCGTTCTAATTGCCAACCGCAGTTGGGAAAAACCGTCCCGCTTCCACCTTGAAACCACCGGCAACGGGCAGGTCGTTCGGTTGCTGACGGCAACTGAGACGAACTCCGAAAGCTTCCGGGGCGAAAGCGGCCTGTGGAAACTCGAACCTGGCGGAGCCGTGTTGCTTGAAGTGGTCTCCGGCAAACCGATCTCATCCCGGCTCTGACCCAACCCGGTTCCGGCTGGGCGTCGCCAAACCACTATCGCACTTTCTGCAATTGCTCAATCATCCGCGCGACGTGATCGCGGTGTTGCAGGAGCAGACGAGGATCAGTCGTGAAGCCCTTCAGGTCCTGCGGGACTTCTGTGGGTACTTTCAACAATGCGCGGGCTTGCTGCACCAGCAGGGTTTCGCCGTTCGTCGTAGCAACGCCCTACCGAACCTGGTAGGGACGCGATCTGCCCCGACTCGGAGTCGGGGCAGATCGCGTCCTTTGGCAATTCGAGGTTCACACGGAATTGATAGGACACGGGGTTTTCCCACGAGCGATCTTCAGACCGCCCCGATTCCGCGCCGCCGAAGCGGGGATTTCTATTTCCGCGCCGCCCATTCGTCGAAGACGGCGAGGAACGGCAGGAAGCTGTCCACTAGGAAGCCCTCGTAGCCATGACAGCCGCCGCGCCAGTCCCGCCAATCTTTCGACATGCCGTTGTCGCAAAAACCCTGGTAGTCGCCCGCCGCAAAGCTGCGCAGCATCGGCTCGAAGATACGCCGGGCGTCTTGCGTGCGCCCAACCTGGTAAAGCGCCTTTACCGTGAAGTAGGCGTAGCAAGCCGTGGCGCCGCCGTTTTCGTAATACTGAAAACCGTCCGAGCCGTCTTCAAGCCGTGGCACGCCGAAGACCTCCGGCGGATTGTCGTGAACGACATAATCACCCTTGCGCACCGGCACGAGATTGCCGGGCAAACCCAGATCGAAATTCGTGTAGCCGACTTGTGCCATCTTCGCGAGGAGCTTGTCGAGGATCGCGTTCGCGTCCTTTGCATCCACCAAACCGTAGGTGATGGCCACGCCGTTGACGAACGTGAACCAGTAGTCGTGCAACTGCCCGTCGGCGCTGCGCCAGCCGGCAAGCACGCCCGTGGCCGGGTTCAAAAACGCCGGCACGTAAGCCCGGCGCAGTTTCGCGGCGCGACCGGCGAAAAATTCCGCGTCATCCTTGTGCCCCAACTTGCGCGCGACTTCGGCGAACTGCGTGGCCGCGCGAAACGCCAGCGCGTTGGCGTAGGCGTCCTCGTGGCCGAAATTGATTGTGTCCCACCAGTTCGCCGGGCGGCGTTCCGCCGTTGGCCGGTCGCCATAATTGCCGCTCGTTGGGTATTCGATCAGCCCGTTGTCGTCGCGATCCATCGCAAAGATCCGCCGGCCCCACGCGGCGAGTTGGTTGTAATTCGTCCGCGCCCATTTCCAATCCTTCGCGCCTTGTGCGTAGTTGCACGCGGCGATGAGCAGCGACGGATACGAATCCGCCGAGTCGTAAGGCGAACCCCAGCCGATGATGTCCGCCGCGCCGGGGTTCGACTTGCCGTAACCGACCTGCCCGTAGCCTTTCGCGCCAGCCAGATAACCGTCCAGTGTCATGCGAACCAAGTCGAGGCACGTCAGCTTGTCCACCAGCGGTGGTGTCCGTAATGCGATTTCGGAATATTTGAACAGGGTAAACGCGCACGGATCGCTCGACGAATTGTTCGCCAGCATCTGCACCCGCGGGTTGACCTGGAAAATATTCAGGAAACTGCGCCGGAAACCATCGAAGCGGGCGTCCTGCTCGATGCCGCGCAGTTTGGGATAAATCGCCGCCACTTCGAGTTTGTATTCCACGCCCGGTTGCGCGGCGGTGGCCGGCGGAAACGAAACCTCCACAAAGTTCGGCTTCACGTAACGGCGGGCGTCGTAATCGAGCCTGGCGCCCTTTATGTCCGAACGGATGCGCACCGAGCCGAGGTCCGGCAAATGCAGCACGCAGGGCAGGGCGACGCGGCGTTCGCCGGCTTCCATGAGGCCGAGCAGCGTGGCGTGGTTCGCCTTCTGGTCGAACTTGAGCAAGAATGGCGGATTGCTCACGCCCGGCACGAACCGCGATCGCAGCGTCAGCGTCTTCTCGCCGCAAACCACTTCCCACGCCGTCGCGGGATTGGCATTCGCCGACTCGGCCACATAGGCGAACGTGCCCGGTTTGCCCGCCACGAACTTCAGCGAGCTGCCAGGAGGATTCGTTTGCAGGACGGGGTTGTTCGCCAGCTTCCCCTGACCGAGTGCGTCCACCGTGAACACCGTGAACGCCGGCCCGGTGCGTGAGAATCCGACGGCGAGATAACGCGATTGGAATTCGGGCGGCGGTGAAATCGGGTTGGCAGCCGGTGCCGCGGAAACCATCCGGGGCGCAGCCATCAACACAAAAACCAGCGTTGTAAGTCCAAGGATTTGCGTGGGAGTGTTTTTCATGTTGGATAATCGTGTTCGCCTGATTTTATTTTCCGATTCCGTTTGTCCTGATGTTACCCGCGCCGCCATCGCGGTGAAATTGTTCATCCAGACGTCCCCACAAACCGGACATCTGCTTCACCTGGTCGGGATGCGAAGCGGCGACGTCCTTTGATTCGATGCGGTCGCGCTTGAGGTCATACAACTCCCACTGGCCGTTCTTTTCAGATTCAGAGACCAGTTTCCAATCGCCGACCCGCAAGGCACGGTTGCCTTCGTGCTGCCAGTAAATGGCATCACGGGGAATGGCGGCATCGCGTTTCAGCAGCGGGACGAGGCTTCTTCCGGGCAGGGCAGGGCGCGTCTGCCCGCCCCAGTTTTCCGGAGAGGACACTCCGGCCAGCTCCAGCACGGTTGGTACGAAGTCAATGATGTGCGCGGGCGCATGCCGCAATTTGCCACCGGCGGGAATGACTGCGGGCCAGTGCATGATGAACGGCGTGCTGATGCCGCCTTCATGGACCCAAATCTTGTGCCGGCGAAACGGCGCGTTCGCGTTGCTGGCCCAGCCCGGGCCCAAACACAGGAACGAATCCGCCGAACCCGGTGGCGCAGCCTGGTCATGGCCGTCGCCGCGCACCATCACGGTCGCATCCGCGCCGTTGTCGGAGAGAAAGACGATCAAGGTATTTTCCCACGCGCCCATCTGGCGAAGCTGATCCAGTACGCGGCCGGTTTCGCGATCCAGCCGGTCCACCATCGCGGCGTGAATGGCCATCTTGGTGGCTTGGAATCGTTGTTGTTCCCGCGACAGTTCCTTCCAGGGCGCGGCGTGTTCGATTTCGCCGGGGCCGAGTTTTTCCAGCACGTCGGGCTTGAAGTAGCGTGGCGTGAATTTGGGGTCCAGTTCCGACAGCTTGCAATCCACGATGCCGGCGGCGCGCATCCGACGCCAGCGTTGCTCGCGAATCACGTCCCAGCCCTCCAGATAGCGGTCGCGATAGCGCGCGATGTCCTCGGGCAACGCGTGCAGCGGGAAATGTGGCGCGTTAAAGGCGAGGTAGAGAAAAAACGGCTGGTCACTATGCTCGGCGGCTTGCCCGGCGAGAAAGTCAATCGCGTGCTGAGCAATGGCCGTGGTCGCGTAGTAGCCGTCGCCGGGTTTTTCCGGCGGCAACGGTTGGTCGTCGAGCAGGTGATTCTTTGGGGTGAAGTATCGGTCGTGGTCGTCAAACGAATACGAATGTTCAAAGCCGCCGGCCAGCACCTTGCCGTCCAGATGCCACTTGCCCGAATGGTAACTGCGATAGCCCGCCGGCTTCAGCAAGTCCGGCAGCAACGCGGCCCACGCCGGACGCTGCTTCGCCGGATCGCGATTCACCTGCTGCGCGTAATAGCCGGTCATCAGGCACGCCCGCGTTGGCCAGCAGCGCGCGGTGTTGTACATTTGCGTCAACCGCACTCCGCCCGCCGCGAGCCGGTCCAGATTCGGCGTCGCAATCTCGCCGCCGTAGCAACCGATGTCGGAGAAGCCAAGATCGTCCGCGAGAATCAGGACGATGTTGGGCTTCGCCGGCCCAGCAACCGCGCCATCGCAACGGGCAAAGCCGAGTGCAAACGCGAGAACCATTGCGGAAATCATGCCGCACGCAGGTTGTTTTCTCATGGGGTCAGTGATGGCTTCCACCCGTTGTCGAGCCGCCGGGTTAGTTTCCTGACGCGAACGGATTCCTTCGCGGCCAGATTGTTCGTCTCCCAAGGATCGTGGCTCAAGTCGTAGAGCTCTGCCGCTTCGCCCGGCTGCATGCGCGGATCGGGCACGATCAATTTCCACCAGCCATCAATCAGCCAGCGATGCTCCAGACTCCGCGTCGGTTCGTCCACGTCGGCGATGTTGTGAGCGTATTGCTCGCCAAAAATGCTGGTGCGACGGGCGACGGCATGGGCGTCGCTCAGATTCAAGCCCGGCAAGTCCTTCGGTGTCGGTGTCTTCAGCAGTGCCGCCAGGGTGGGCCACAAATCCACGGTGCTGGCGAGGTGCTCCTTGTCTAGCCGTGGCTTCAGTCGGCCCGGCCACGAAATCAGGATCGGCGTGCGCACGCCGCCTTCGTAGGGCGTGAGCTTGGAGCGCGGCGCAAACTGGTTCGCTTTCCCGGGATTCTGAATCCAGCCGTTGTCGCAGGTGTAAACGATGATGGTGTTTTCCCGCAGCCCTTTTCGGTCGAGGTAATCGAGGAGTTCACCGCAAGTGCGGTCAAACCACTCGACGCTGGCCCAGTAGCGCGCGACCGGTTCGCCCGGCGCGACCTTGAGATATTTCTGCAACAAATCATCCGGCGGCGTGTGCGGCGCATGCGGCAGCATCGGTGCATACCAGACGAAAAACGGCTGGCCGCCCGCCTGCTCGATGAATTTGTAAATCGGCGCCAGCCCCTCGCGACCGATGGCCAGGCCCGCATCGCCGTGCCGGCTGTCTTTGGCCGTGCCTCGCGTCATCGCGTGGGTGAAGCCGGCGGTCTTCACCGGATCGCCCTCCCACCATTTGCCGGTCTGCAACGCCAGATAACCGTGCGAAACCAGATCACGCACGAGGTTGGGCTGCCGCGCGAAGTTGTTGATGACGGTCTCGTAGTAGCGCGCGTATTTCGCGTCGCCGCGCGCGGCCATGATGTTGACGCCCGGATCCGGCAGCGCGGGATCGTTGCCGGTGACGCCATGCTGATGCGGGTAAAGCCCGGTCACGATGCTGGCCAGCGATGGCCGGCACAGCGGCACGGGTGTGTAGCCGCGCT
>ORMF010151214.1_pt1 | contig 22745 bp, 27 predicted proteins | sample 1779871 | NCBI WGS metagenome assembly ORMF01 (sample SAMEA104232316, study PRJEB22302) | groundwater metagenome | biome: forest; feature: aquifer; material: groundwater | place: USA | collected 2011-08-07 | depth 5.4 m | reverse complement strand
GGCTTACATAAAATACTTTCTGGAACACATGGATGATTTGCTGCTGGGAGGCACAAATCCGCTCAATCGAGCCGGGTATTTTGGGGTTCTATTTGATAAAGCTCCAACCTACCAAGAAATAAATTCTGGAACATCAGAAATAGCTTCTTGTATCGGCCTAAACGAGATATTTAGGCAGGGTCAAGGTATGTTGGCTGCGGGACATGGATTCGAACCATGATAGATAGCTCCAAAGGCTATCGTCCTGCCATTAGACGATCCCGCAATATTTAATTAGCTTGGTAATTTTAACAAATGAGGGGCAACAATTCTATAAGCGGCAGGTTTTAACACTAGGTGCAACAATAGATTCAGGATGATTACATTGCGCCTCAGCTCCATTCCAACCAAAATATGCTATATCTGTATAATTTCTCCACTTTATAACTAAAGTATTTACTTGATTCCCTTCAATAGGACCAGGAAGCGCCAAACCCCATTCTGTTTTAGATCGAATTCCTGATTTGCGGCTTTGTCTGGCTAAAACTCCTCTTATTTCTGCTATAACCCTATTTTCTCCAGCAGGTCTTTCCATCATTCTGATCATAAAAGAAAGCTCATCTGCTAAAGGATTAACTTGTGCTCCTGCGGGTGTAAGAGGCCGATCAAGAACAACTGGACTATTAGGTTCTAACCCATTTGGAGTTGTTATAGTGGCTGTACCGTGATCAATACTTCTGGTAGTTCCTGGAAAATCCAATTGGGCTTGGATACGAGTTAGTGAGCGATTTTGTAAATCTTTCTCAGTCCAAATCACTGTATGAATAGGTATAGCTTCAGAAGGGCGGGTTGGCACACAGGAAGTTAGCAAAGCAGCTGCAGTAGCAGCACCTGTCATTAAAACTCCCCTACGGGTGCTACAATTTTTCCAAAATCTTCAGGCGTAAAAGACATACCCGCATTATACCCAAAATGCCTAAATAAATCATTTTTGCACTCAAGGTCTTGACAACTAATATTAAAACATGAGTATGATAATTTAGTTAAAGGAGGTGATAAATTTGAATACTAAACAATTAGTTGGTTGGGTGTTGGTAGTTGGTGCAGTTAATTGGGGACTCGTAGGTCTTCTTAACATGAACCTTGTTGAAACTATTTTCGGAGTTGGTTCAACTCTTACCAAAGTAGTTTACATTTTAGTTGGTGTTGTTGGTGTGTACAAAGCGTACATGATGGTTTCTTCTAAGAGTAAATAGGTCAGGGTATAGTTAGTAATTATTTGAAACCGGTCGCCTTAGGTGACCGGTTTCTATTGGCTTCTAATTTTTCACTATAGGTTTAATCTCAGCTTCATTTCTGTTATAATGAAGGATCAAATTTATGGAAAAAATACCTCAACACCCTACTGTTGTTACATATAATCGAACTGGAGATTTACGATTAGATCACCCACGCCTTAGACTTGTCAACGGAATTTTAAACCCAGTTTTTAGAACAGTTGACTTAATGAGATATGACATCAGATTCATGGAGGCAAAATTTAGACCTGTAAATGTTTCAAGAGATGAAGGTATGAAAATACTAAGCTCAGTAGATAGTCGTCTTCAACCCCTAGCTGGTGAATACCATGATCTGACCAGACTAGTACAATCTATAAAATATGCTGATTTAGTTACTAGAAAACCAATTGATCCAAAACCTTATTCCTTTCCAGAGCAAGAAGATCCAACTGCTTATGACCCAAGAAGAATAGTTTTATCAGGTAATTTATCAATTAAAGAACTCTTGCGCAGAGTTAATGTTTCAGAGCACGATTTAAAAACTCCCTTAACAGGACTTACAACTGCAGTCCAACTACAACTACGTAGACTTAACCAGGGTAGGGAGTTTGATTGGGATATTCCTAGAAATAGGTATTTTCGTTTGAAAAGCTTTCTTTATGGTTGGGAGGATAGATTAGAGGGAAAATCAGTAAAAGAAGAAATACCTGTGTCTCAGCTGCATAAGATAATGATTGATGCTATTTCCCGAGGCTTAAAAAATTGGCTGACGGAAAAAGCAAACTCTGATGAAGAATCAGATAAAACAGGTGAGGTGGTTGCAAATATTTTACATATAGATAATCTACCAGACGATCAAAAAGCACTGTTTGCAACTCTTCCTTATGACGAATTTGAAACTCTAGGCGAAAACATTGGCCAAAATTTGATACGTTTTATGGAGGAAAAAGGCGGGACAGATCACTTTGTGGCACTTACAACTGAGTATGATCCGGCAAACAGCCTTTGGAAATTTGGAGTGCACGATGATTTAAAAGGTTTGAGCGACGAAATGTATGACAAGACTTTAGGTGAATATAGATTTAGAAGAGGACAAAGTTATTCTGCTGATCCAAATGCTAGGGGAATAGGAATGGAGAATGCAACCACTGTATTAAAGAAAAGTTGTGGATTAACTTATAAATTATGGAATAATGAAATACGCGGGGCTTCCCAAGTTTTTAGTGTTCCAGTTATAAAATAATTAAGTTTACTTATAAGGTCAAAATATAATCTCCACCAGGTATAGTTGTAAAACCGTGTCTTCCATATAAAAGATCCATAGACTTAATAGCTCTTTCATAAGGCAAAGTTCCACCTTCATTTCCTTCAACTTGCGCGTGATTATATGCAGATACTCCATAAACACTATCCACTCCCAGGTTTCTTAACCTCCTAGCCAAAGAAATAACTTGATTAAGCAAAATATCTCTAAACTCACCTTTTTTAAGCTCCCTTAAAATTTCTTTTTGAGCTTCAGTACTAAAATACCCCAAAGCCATTCTATTAATACCTTGGGGTGAATTAGTAATTTTTACTCTATTACCATCTACATTAAATCCTGTTTGGGCAATTGCAATTCTTCCTTCTTCAACTTCCTCAGAAGCCATTTGTAGTTGAACACCCCACCTTCCACGAATAGGATATGGGTATCTGGATCCTGATATATAAGGTAGCGATACTGCAGGATATAAATTGCAATCAGTTCCAACTATTCGTGCTTTAATAATACAATCAACATCTAATTCAGTTAAGTTTTTATATTGTCCGGATTCAGCAAGACTCATAGGCAGGAATTCTAGCAAAATTCTGTATTCCAATCAACCTATAATATTATTTATTAAGTATATACTTCCCTTTCCCAATCTGAAACTAAATTTTGAATTCAATCAACTGGAACGGGAAATGCAAGTTATGTTGAACTAATCTTGCTCGATTACTTCTCTCATTTTACGAAACTCATGAACTTCTACCAAGCGAAGGAAGATATAGTTTGATATACTACTCGGACATGTCATACCTTGAACGAAACAGTAGAATGATTGCAGAAGTAGCAGCAGAGTTACCTATTAGCAAAGGTGAGCAGCGAGGTAGTGGTGGTATCGCCACATTTCACTCTGCAGGGTCATATAATTCCGCTGAATTAGAGACAGAAATATATGTAGGCTTAAAACAGGATTACAAGAACGATCCAGAACAATTAAGAGATAGATTCATCTTTGAGTTAGCAGTTATGAGTGTTATCGCTCAAAATTTGCCACATCTCCTACCTGACTTGCCTCTTTTTTATGGCCTTGTTATTGGAAAGAATGGAGAACCAACAGCCATTGTAACCGAAGATTTTTCTCGAGATGGTGAAAATCGCGTTGAACCATCTAGATATGTTCCAGTTGGAATTGAAGAATTGTTTGAACCAGGTACTTTAGATGGTGACAAGATCGAACATATATCTTTTGCTGTATGGCCAATTGAGGCGGAAAGGAAGTTTACTCCATCAGGTGAACTCATTCCTGTTCAAAGAGCTTTTCGTTTAGGAGATTTTTATCCTCTTCTATTTTGGGGAAAAAGAGACGAACATAAAACTCGCTTTCCTGAAAAACAAATAGAGGAGCAGTTAGATAAATACACTGTGAGGATTAATCACGACTTATAAACTGACCACTCATGAGGAGGCGGGAATCGAACTGAATTTGAGGCTAAAAACAATAAAAACTACTTTTTTGGGATTACTGTCCCATCTGGAGCGGGAGATGCAAATTATTTTAAACCCCTTTTAGATGAAATACTGACCCATTTTATCAATCTAATGGAAGTTTATAAGAAAAAGTAATAATATTAGGATAATGAAACAAAAAGGCTTTAGCCTTCCTTTAATTCTACTTTTAGCAGCTTTGCTGATATTTGGAGGAGTACATTACTTTCGTGCTAAATATAATTTAAAAAGTTCACCTTCCGCTACTGTCCCACCTGCATCCCTAGAATCGACACAACCTTCATCTTCTTTCTCTCCAAGCCCAGAACCGAAAAATTTATTACATTTTAATTCAGTTCATGTAGGGAATAGTATTTTAGGCTTTACAGTTAAATCAATTAAGCCATTTAATAAAGATCTTGAAATGTCATCCAAGAATTTCATCGTAGAATTTTCTGGTAATGCTACTTTATCTGGAAAATATACTATTGATGATACAAAAAGTTTTTATACTAACACTGTGGTCTTATTTGATCCTGATACTATTTCCTCAACTAAACTACCTTACGCTTACAGTCCTCATATTGAGTTCAAAAATACTGATAAGGCAGTCGAATTATTAAGTCCATACGGTAAATCAGGAAACATTAATTTGGAAATTGAAAATTACTCTTCATTTTTATTAGATCAAAGTAGTTTTGGTGGAGGATCAGCTGATTTAGTGAGAGTTGTTAAATAGATAAAACAAGGAGACGGGATTCAAACCCTTTTTCGAAGCTAAATTCGTGAATATTCTGAAGAACCAATGAAATTAAAAGATTTTTATCTAAATTTTGAGGCTAGCAAACTTACTGCCCCGTCTGGAGCGGGAGATGCAAGTTATTTTAAACCCCTACTAGATGAAATGCTGATGCACTTTATTAAGCTTATGGAAGTTTACGAAGAAAAAATGTAATAATTATCTAATGAAGAAGAAAGATCTGCTGTTTCATGGTTTATTAATTCCCTACGCTATTCTGGGTATGGTTTTAATATTTATGGTTCTTTTTCTTGTATTTGCCATTCTCTTTCTCTTTTTACCTCATTCCATTCAAACGTCTATATTTTCCCCTTCTTCAGTGATGAATTCAGATGGGGGTAGAAGTGCTTGTTTATTAGGAAATTGTAATCTTCAAAATATAATTGGATCTATTGTCTTAGTACTACTCTTTGGAACTTCTTACGTTATTTGCAAAAAAGTATTAAAGGGTTTTTATCTTAAAAAAAGAGGAGCATTTATTAGCATCTCAGTAGCAATAATATGTTTTATCGTTTTAGCCAATCTCTTCCCAATTTAATCAATGGTTGTCATAAATTAACACCACTTTGTCTAAATATTTTCATGGAGACGGGATTCGAACCCTCTCTTGAAGCTAATTTTGAAGAAAAATAACAGAGGAAATGAAAATGATCTATAAATTGGCAAATTTTGAGGCTAGCAAAACTGCTGCCCTGTCTGGAGCGGGAGATGCAAATTATTCCGAACCACTTTTTCTAGAAATCCTTTCTGATTTTAGGAAACTGAGGGAGGCTTATCAATCAGAAAATAAAGGAGCGTAAGGTGCAAAGAATATATATAGCATTAATCCATTTTGGGTATTTGTGCAGGGGGTACATTCAATGCTTCGAGTAAAGAAGTCTCTATTTGTTCTGCATTAAAAGAGACATGCCCCTCAGGGACTCTTTCTCGCATCCCTGATGTCACAGATTCAATATATCTTCTTCTTTGATCGACTGACTCACGAGTTCTCATCAAATAGAGAGCATCTGCCATAGATCTTGATTGACCAAACAACCTCTGAAATGTTTGATCATCATTTGCAACTAAATCCAACGGCACATTTTGCACTACCGCTATGAGCCTGACCGCTGCGACAATACAACTAACCTGTTCTAGTTGATAATCTGCAAAACTTCTGTCTGCACGTTCCATTATGCCTGGATTATATCAAATTTACTGAATGAAAGATTAACAACGAGATGTCAAAGCTTATCTGTGTTCGATCACTGGGCGTTTGTCTGAGTGGGATCTTTTTTTATTCTCCATGGTAGATCTGGATCGTTTTTTACAGCCTCAGTTAATCCTCTTTCCTCTAAGAATTCCTCCCAAGCGACCGCGGCTTGCTGCTTTAGTTCAGGAGTTGGGGAAGCATGCTCAAACATGATATTACCTGGAGTGTGTATAAATTCATAATAAAGGCATCCCGGCAAGCGTTGATGTCTGTAAGAGGTCGAGCCATCATGACGACCATCTCCCTGGCTTGCAGCAAAAGCAGCACCAGCAGCTCCACCATATCTTCGTCTTCTTTCAGGAGGAGGAGTTGGTCGTACTGCCTGGATAAGTTCATTCCTAGGATTAAAATAATTTAAGAAACCCGTAACAGCTCTTACCACTCCATCTGAAATATTTCTTCCGTGTTCTGCTGACATGCTGCGATTTTATCAAATATAATATTTTCTTGCAATTCAGGTTCCGTAGTCAGGTTTTTAGGGAAGGATTGTTCAAAAGAGGAATTAAAGTCTGACATTCATAGCAACATCTCCAGCCTCAATTCGAGTCAGGAGCGTATGAACTAACTTTGTGTCATCCTCACCTAATGGAACTACACGGGAGCTGTTTTCTGACATTTCTTGATCTACCTCGAATAATTTTGCGCCTTCTTCAGCAAGGTGCATTTCTACTAGAAATTCTTCAGCATCTTCTCGGGTCCAAGGCAGGGCTTTTATATGCTCAACTTTAGCTCCTGTTCCAAGTTCATCAAAAACATAAAAATTGGCTATATCATGTACAACACCTTTCTTATCCACAACCATACTCGGGGTATCACCATAAACTGTACTTCTTAATGGCTCCAAGTTTCTAGTTACTAGAGATATCACATAAAAAGGTTTAGCAAATGGTGTCGGATAAGTAGGCAATAATGTACGTATTGCATCACAAGTTTCAGGATTTTCTAGGGCTTGTTGGGAATGTATGCTCTCAAATATGAGACTAATATCAGGAGTGGTGCTTAGGTTTACCTGAATCCAGGTACCATTTAGTCTTGCAGCTCTTGTAACTATTGCTTCTGCCTCATCTTGAGGAAGTTTTGCAAATTCTTGGTTCAATAAACTGATACCAGTAACTTTCGATACAGGACTAAATCCATCAGCGACTATATGCTTAATTCTGTTTGCAAAAGATTTATTTTGAGCTGGTGGATCAATTTCACCTACAGTATGTATCAATCTTTCCATAATTGAATTATTTGCTCCTAGACAATTTTGCTAATGCTTGTGCTTCTGTAGTCTTAACAACTTCAACACCAATATTTAACTCTTTAGCTAAATCTTCTGAAGATATAGGTTTTCCATCTGGAAATCCATAACTTGAACGAAGTACTCTGATCTCAAGAGGTGACAACCCACCCGTAATTCCATCAATATCTCTTAACAATTGGTGCTCTGCCCATTTAGCTGCCATTTTCGATGTTTCTGGAGAGCCTAAATTATGCACTGTAGATTCAGTACGAGCTCTTAAAGCTTTACTCAAATCATCTGGCATCGTATCTGCTTCTGATGTAATATCATTTCCTGGAGCCTCGGATGTAACTAAATGAGTTTGTGGTTCAGAGTGTGTTAGAAAAGATTGAATTGAAGGTAAATCTAGGCCTATCGATGGTTTTAACATTCCACCTGCGACTATATGTCCGATCTCTCTAGCTACACGAAGAGTTCCTCTTCGTGAAAGAGTGTTTCCAACTGGAGGAACTACTTTATCTGGTATAGCTAATCCTTGTTCTTCAAAAGAACCCTGCTCTAATGCCATGGAGTAATTTTATCATTTATCCTATAATATTTCAATATTTTTGAATTATTTTAACCAAAAAGAAAGATGCCAGGCTAATTGATCTGCTAGTTGTTCACTTATAAACTCTCTATCCGACTTATTATCATCAGGAGGTAAGAGACGCAATAATGGTCCTAGAGGTGATTCTTTGACATCTTTAGGTAACATTAGGCACATATCTGGGTTACTTGCGATACAAGGGCCAGCAGCTTCCTCAAACAAGGCTTTCTGAGGAGTGATATTTTCAAAATCTGCCGACAGATTCCTTATACGCATCTGTAATCTGGAGCTTCTATTTTCACCAACATCATGGTTTTGGACAGCCAAAGCATATCGCAAAACATATCCTGCCTCATCAAACTCTTGAGCTGCTATGGCATGAACTGCTAACTCTTGAACAATCAAACCATCTACAACTCTAGGTAATACCAAAGCTCTTCCGTAAATATCGGGATAATTTATAAAAGAATCTAAGAAGAGATAATAATCCGTATAATATAGTCTAGCTTCGGGAAAAGCTTGATCTCTAATCTCTTGCAAACCCACAGCCAGAGGATCAAGTAATGCTTGGAGTGGTTGAAATCTTTGAACATGTAACCTAGCTGCAGTTTCAATTCTATCTGGGAGTGTAGATATATATCCTCTTTCTGCTAATACAAGTGGATTTGTTTCCCGAGTTTGACGAGATTCTTCAAGCTGTATTTGTCGCAAATCCCTCTCGGACGCTGCTTGGCGCAATACTTCAGCTCCAAATATAGAAAGACCATCAGTTTCAATTTTCATCTGGCTATTTTATTACAGAATTAGCTACAAATCAAACCATGGGTTAGTTCTTAAGAATCGGTTATGGTCTCTGGGGTGTAAGTACACCTAAAAATGTATGCGGTCTTCCTTCATTAGAACCAAAGCCTTGACCTTGATTGTATTGATCTATATAGCCTTTAGGGTCTGCTAAAACTCTATCTACATTTATTTGTCCGGAGTTCATGACTGAATGTGAACCAATTCTTCTAACAGGTAATTTTGTTCCTTTTACTCCTAGATCTAATGTTAATCTAGTTAATTTACTCCATTGTCTTACTGTATCATTTGGGACAAGAGTAAAAATGTGTTGACCAAGTTCATCGTAATCTCCATCCAATAAATTATGAAGATATATGCCTGCAGTACTTGTATCAGTTTCTCTTTCAGCAACTGATGCAACAATTGCTCCTCTAAATCCAGGGACTGCGCTTGCCGCAACCATATATTCTCCTAGTGCTGCCGCTACACCTCTATGCTTTAAGGCTTCTGACTCAGCTCCTTCTAAAAGTAACTTTGCCTGAACCATAGCTGCAATATCTTGATCAGAGAGGGGACGCTCATCTGGAGCAGTTGTTCCTTGTTCTAATGTCATATCTGGAATATATCAAATCAAATCAGAAAAGTAAAGTTGCATAGGGTGTATGAGACACTTGAAGCTAAATTTTCAAAACTATCAATTTGGAGCGGGAGACGGGACTCGAACCCGCGACATCCTCGTTGGCAACGAGGCACTCTACCACTGAGTTACTCCCGCAAAAGTGCCGCAGTCCAGAGTCGAACTGAAATAAGACGCTCTTCAGGCGCCCGCCTTGACCACCTTGGCTACTGCGGCAAACATGGGTTATTTTACACTAATTTTTGAAATAATTGAAGATTAGGGTAAGAATGACTGAGGAAATTAGGGCAGAGGTAAAGGGAATATAGAATCTGATTGGACCTTTATTAAAGTAAATATCTCCAGGTAGTTTTGGTAAATTAGGCACAATATTAAATACTAAAGCCAAAAGTAAAAACACGGTTCCTAAAGATGCAAGTATTCGTCCTGTATCTGCCATAATATTAGGGTATAGAAACTAGGGTATAGGGTATAGAAAGAAAAGTCAATTTATTACTAAACCCTAACCCCTAGACCCTACTTCACAGTAACACTTTTGGCAATGTTTCGGGGTTTATCTACATTATTTCCTAACTCCACAGCCATATAATAAGCCAAAACCTGCAGAGGAATAATGTTTAAAATTGCCTGAGTTTCACCTATATTTTCAACCTCAATTGTGTAGTCAAAATCCTCAACTTTTTTTGAAGAAATCCCTACCACTGTAGCCCCTCTGGCTTTAACTTGGCTGACAGCATTCATCACATCATCCTTTGAGATATCCTCTGACAAAGCCACAATAACAGGTACTCCTTTTTCCATTAAAGTAATTGCATAGTGCTTTAAATCACCAGCAGGGATACCATGAGCATGGATATATGAGCCTTCTATAATTTTGACCATCCCTTCCTTCATAATATTAAAGTTTTGAAACTTACCCAAAAGGAAAATATCTTTTGATTTGGATAAAACTTTAGCTAAACTTTTTAATTTTTCATGCGTTTGTCCCAAAGATAAATATTTTTCAATCTCATCTGCCAACTTTTTCAAATTTTGCTCTCCCTCTTTTTTCTTTCCTTCCACTATCTTAGAAACTAAGTAGCCAAAAGTGATTTGGGAAGTAAAAACTTTGGTGGACATCACGCAAACCTCTGGCCCTGCTAAAGCCATAAATTTATAATCTGACATCCTGGTCATAGTTGAACCAGGCATATTTACAAAGGAGGCGATTTTAACCCCTCTTTTTTTAGCTGCTTCCAAAGCCTCTAAAACATCTGCTGTTTCCCCAGATTGAGAGGGAGCAATTATCAAATCATCTTTTGAAAACAAATTTAAATAATCATAAATATCTGCTCCAATTACACTTTGCGCACAAACCCCTCCATACAGTCTTAGATAAAAAGCCATCTGGGAGGCAGCAATACCTGCAGTACCTGATCCTATTAAATAAATATTTCTAGCTTGTTTTATAGCTTTTGCCAATCCTTCAAAATCTTGGTTGGAGTTTAAAACCTGTCTGATAACATAGGGGCTTTCTGAGATTTCCTTTAACATAAAATGGTCATAACCTTCCTTATCAACCTTGCTTTTTTCAAAGTTTATTTTCTCCAATTTATAGGGCAATTTTTCCCCAGATTTAATAGATAAAAGCTCTAGCTTTTTATCCTTGAAGGTTACCATTTGGCCATTATCAACAATTAAAATTTCTGAAACATGGGGGGCAAAAGACAAAGTATCTGATGAATAGAATATTTCATTTTTATTTACACCAATAACAAGAGGGGAGCCGTTTCTTGCAGCAATTAACTGATTATCTTTTGTTAAAACAATAATGGTATTTCTGCCTTCGAGTTCTAAAAAAGCAGACCTTATAGCGCCTGTTAAACCATGCCTGCCGGCAGGCAGGTCTTTTTCATTTTTTAACTTTTCCTCAACCAATCTGACAATTACCTCAGTATCTGTTTCAGATTCAAATTTATATCCCTTTTTTAAAAGTTCTTGTTTTAATTTTTGATAATTTTCTACAATCCCGTTTTGAGCCAAAACAAAACTTTTGTCTGTTGAATAATGTGGGTGGGCATTTACCTCATTAATTCCTCCATGGGTGGCCCAACGGGTATGACCCATACCAATATTTGAATGGGGGAGGGGATTTACTTGAACTAGATCACCAATAGCTCCTATTTTTTTATTTACTAAAATTTGGTCTGTAACCACAGCAATACCCCAAGAGTCATACCCTCGGTATTCAAGCCTTTTTAGACCCTCTAAAACAACTTCAGAGGCATTTTTGTTACCCACGTATCCAAATATTCCACACATAGATAATTAGTCTACAGCTCACAGCTTGCAGTCTACAGAAAAACAATTAAGTCTGTTAGCTGTCGACTGTTAACTGATAGCTATTCTTGAAGATTTAGGAGAATGCTAACAGCTTCTTTTCAAAACTGTCTTAGGTTGGCAATACAACCAGAAGGTATCCGCAGATCCTTCGGCTCCTTTCAGCCGCTCAGGACTAAAGTAACCGAACTCGAATGGTCACCTATGGCGACCCCTTCTTCCTCGTATCCTCGCCGCTCAACTTTGTAGAGCAGGCGGGCCACACGCCTTTTTTAAAAACTCCCTTATCAAAGAACCCATTAATTCTATCAGGTAATAAAAAATTATGTCAATTATAAAGTCAGTAGGAATTGGTCTCTATTTGATAATCATCGCATTTATTGTTACAATAAATAACTATGAGTCTATTACCGGAGGCTATTGAGACAAAACCACAAGCACAACCAAGAATAATTTATTTACTCCATGATATTGATGGTGCAACAAGAGACCCAGGAGCTTTAGTTTTTCCATTAGGAACAACATTCAAGATGTTACTAATGAATGATCTTAGAGTTACAGAAGCCCAAGTACGCAGAATGATCGAACTTGGTTCAAGAACACCAGAATCTGAACCACTTTCTGATCCTAATTTTGACTCAGATGATATTTTTTCACAATTTCTATCGAGTAGGGCAATAGACATGCGAAGACATGATAACCGTCCGCTTATTGCTGGTGTAAGAGAATCCATAGACATTATTAGAATCGGCGGGGCAGAAGCAGGAAGAAAAGTAATATGGTCTAATTTGTCAGGAAGAGAACCCTATCTTCATAGTATAACTTATTCAAATCAATTGAAGGATGGCTTGCTTTCCAAAGCTAGTTCGGAAGAACTGGATCTAAATCCAGGAGTGGGTTCATATAATCATAAAGTTTATCGTGCTTATTGTAGATTAATGGGGATAGCTGATTTCGAAAATGAGGCTGGAAATGTTGTTATGGTTGAAGATGATTGGAGAGCTATAAGAGCATTGGAAACGTTAAATGAACTACCTGAAGTAAAAGCTAATGGGACTAAGATTTTAATGTATTGGAAGCAATTAACATGGAATCCAGCTATATTACTTTGGTGGGCAGGTATAAAACCTAATCCAGATGTGGTTATTCCCTTTAACGATCACATTAATATGGCTTACAACTGTTTAGGAAGAATCAACCGTGGAGTAATCTAAAAAGACATTCCTCTTTGTTCTGCATAATATCCAAGAACTATTGCCCTTGTTTGAGTTGCTATTTCTAATTTTGTATTCATACTTGTTATTAATTTACCAACAGTCCCATTTGCCATTTCAGGACGGTTAATGCTATAAACTCGTGTTACCTCTCTACGGACTAAAGGTTTTCTATATCTTATCTCTCTGTTTTTATAAAGAGATTTAAATACTTCAAGCTCCTGATCAGATAATAATTCAATTTTTCCTATATCATCATCATTTACAAAACTATCAGGATCAAGTTGTTCAGATTCAAATGCAGCAATAACCGTTGTTGCTATTGTGGGTGTTTTAAATCTTCTTCTAGCTAGTTCCACATGAGTTTCTACTCCTGGTATGCTAATCCCAAGTTCAGAAGCAATAGCAGATTGAGTCAAACCTGCAGCATACATTCTTACCACCACTAATTGACGATGGGTAAACCTATCATTTGGTAAATGAACTGTTTGATTTGCTTCAACCATCGAGGGATTATATCAAATGTGGACAAATAGAACCTTTAAGCTACTTTTAAGCGCTTCAGTTATAATATGAGCGCATGCGAGTACTAATAGTTGAAGATGAGCACAAGATTGCTAATGCGATTAAAAAAGGTTTACAACGCGAATCTTATGCTGTTGATATAGTCCATGATGGAATTGAAGGCTATGATCTAGCGTATTCTGAGCAATTTGATGTCATCATCTTGGACATAATGCTTCCTGGGATGGATGGCATAGAAATCTGTAAGAAACTACGCGAGCAACAAATTCATACCCCAATCCTAATGCTTACATCAAAAAGTCAAATTGAGGATAAAGTGGTTGGTTTTAATTCAGGAGCCGATGACTATTTAACAAAACCGTTTGCGTTTGCTGAGTTATTAGTCAGAATAAAAGCCCTAACTCGCCGTCCACAAAATTCATTAGCGACTGTACTAACAGTTGGTGATCTTACAATAGATACAAATAACTATGAAGTTAAAAGATCTGGACAAAAAATTAGATTATCTAATAAGGAGTATTCATTACTTGAGTATTTAGTCAGTCATAAAAATAAAGTTGTCACAAAAGAACAAATCATTAATCATGTATGGAACTATGATTCTGATGTTCTCCCAAACTCAGTAGAAGTGTATATAAAGCATTTAAGAACTAAAATAGATGATCCCTTTCCAAATAATCCTTTAATTCATACTGTCAAAGGTTTTAGCGGATATAAAATATCAGAAGAGCCATAAACTATGACTACTTTTCACTACGCCAGACTTAAATTAACAGCTTGGTACCTACTTATCATAATGTCTATAAGTATAATTTTTAGTGTATTAATTTTTAAGGCATGGACACTAGAAATAGATCGCTTTGAGAGAGCGCAGAGATTTTTTATAGAAAGAAGATTGCAAGAAGGGTCGCTTCCGCTACCCCCTCCAGATGGAAGAAGAGCCCTATTTAATGGAGTTCAAATGAACCCTGAACTTATTGCTGAAACTAAGCAGAGAATTTTATTAATGCTTATAGCAGCAAATGCTGCAATATTAGTAATAACTGGTGGGTTAGGATATTTTCTTGCTGGAAGGACTTTGAAACCGATACGAGAAATGATAGATGAACAAAACAGATTTATTACTGACGCCTCCCATGAATTAAAAACTCCATTAACTGCACTGCGAAGTGAGTTTGAAGTAGCGATACTGGATGAAAAGAAATTACAACTTAAAGAAGCACAGAATCTAATTAAAAGTGGCTTTGAGGAAATTGTTAGCCTGCAAGGACTGGCAGAAAATTTGCTAGAGCTTACACAACAACAAAAGAAAATAGGTACTTTAAAGACAGAGGATGTCTCTTTACTAGAAGTGGTGGAAGCTGCTCTTAAAAAAGTTATTCCACTTGCTAAACAAAAGCATATTGCGATTGATGATCAAGTAGATGACTTTATTTTAAGAGGTGAAACTCATAGTTTAACTGAACTTTTTGTTATTCTTTTAGATAATGCAATTAAATACAGTGACAAAAATTCTAAAGTAACCCTTACTTCAGGAAAAACTGATCACCATATTGAAGTTGAAGTGAAGGATACAGGAATTGGTATTGATGAAAAAGACATTCCGCATATTTTTGATAGGTTTTATCGGGCTGACAAATCTCGTTCAAAAACACCGGGATACGGCTTAGGATTATCAATAGCTAAAAAAATTATCGAGATTCATAGTGGTTCCATTTCTGTAGAAAGCAAAATAAATAAAGGCACTAAATTCATTGTCAAGCTTCCCACTACAACTTCCCGCATTTAATATTTTTAAGCCGTCTTTAAGTTCAGCTTGCTATTATTAGGCTATTCAAGATGAAAGGGGGTGAGTATATGAATAAAAAATTACTTGTTATGCTTGGCACAGTAACAATTTTAGGAATGAGTGTTCTTGGGTCAGGTCAGGTTTTTGCCCAGGAATCAACTACACAAAATCCTGTTAACTCTCTTGTACAAAAAATTGCCGATAAATTTGGATTAAATAAAGTTGATGTACAGGCAGTGTTCACTGAGCATAAAAGCGAAATGAACACCAAGCATTCAGCTCTTCAAAAAGATAGGCTTTCAGAGCTAGTCTCAGAAAGAAAAATCACTGAGGCTCAGAAAACGCTTATTATAAATAAGCAGAAAGAGTTAGCTGAAAAAAGAGCAACAAATAAAGGCTCATTGAAAGATTTGGGCCGTGAAGAAATTCGCTCAAAAATGGAAGCTGAACATGCTGAGCTTGAAAAATGGGCAAAAGACAATGGTATTGATCTAAAATACCTGATGGGTACTTTTGGCCCTGGTTTTAAAATGGGATTTAAAGTTGGAATGAGAGCTGGAAACTAAAAACATTTCAACTTTGTCCTAAAACAGCTTGCGGGAGACGTCCCGCAAGTTTTGTTTTTTAAGCCACTTTTAAGCCCAACGATATAACATAAGCATTAGATGAATATTATAGGAGCAATTTTAGGGAAGCTTGTATTTATTAAGGATCTTTTTCTAAAACAATCACTAATAAAAAAAATAATAATCATTGCGATTATTATTGCTATTGGATGGTTTGGAGTTAAGCCTGTTATTGTAGGAAGTCAGCAACAGCAAATACAATATCAAACTGCTCAAGCGGAGAAAGGAACGCTCATCACATCGGTTACAGCTTCGGGAACAGTTTCTTCAGGCAGTAATGCTAGTATCACCTCAAGCGCAACCGGAATAGTGCAAGAAGTCTATGTCGAAAATGGCGACACAGTTTCAGAAGGCGATAAAATTGCACTCATAAAATTAGATAAAAACTCTGAGCAACAACAAACTCAAGCATGGGCTAGTTATTTATCTGCTCAAAATACACTTATTACTGCTAAGTCAAAGATGAACTCACTTCAGGCAGCTGCATTTAAAGCTAATCAAACATTTATAAACGATGCTGTGGCAAGGGATTTAGCATTGGACGACCCGACTTATATTCAAGAGAACGCTCTGTGGCTTCAAGCAGAGGCTGATTACAACAATCAAGCAGGCGCAATCAAGCAAGCCGAAGCAGCCCTATCAAGCGCTTGGTTATCATATTCCCAACTCTCACCAACTATTACAGCTCCCATGTCAGGGGTGGTAAGTAATTTAAGCATCGCTCCTGGTCTTACTATTTCAGGAGGCAGTTCAAGTTCTACAACCGGATCAACTACAAGTTCTTCACAAACAATTGGAACTATTACACTTGAAAATGGTACACCACAAGTAAGTGTTAATTTAACTGAAATAGACGTAGTTAAAGTTAAGCCTGGTCAAAAAGTTACATTAACCTTAGATGCACTCCCAGATAAAACTTTTACTGGAAGAGTTTCTGCCATTAATACTAACGGTTCAGTAAGCTCTGGAGTTACAACGTACCCCGCAACCATAACTTTTGACACCTCAATAGACACTATTTATCCCAATATGGCTGTTAATGCCACAATTATTACCGATGTAAAAAATAGTGTCATCTTAGTGTCGTCTGGAGCGGTTCAGACTACTAATGGACAATCAACTGTGCGAGTGATGAGAAATGGTCAGGTATCTTCAATACCAGTAGAAGCTGGTGGTTCAAACGATACTCAAACTGAAATAGTTTCTGGAATTAATGAAGGAGAGACTGTTATTACTGGACAAACAGGCGGTACAACAACTTCTGGATCAACTGGGTCAACTTCACCTTTTGGTAATACAAGAGGTGGGTTTGGTGGATCTGGCGGTAGTGGAGGTCAAATGTTTATTCAAAGAAGATAATGTATGTCAGCAATTATTCAGGCTCAAAATCTATCAAAGGTTTATAAAACTGGTGATCTTGAAACAATTGCCTTAGATGATGTCTCCTTTGAGATTAAAAAGGGGGAATTTGTAGCCATTATGGGACCATCAGGGTCTGGTAAATCTACCCTCATGCATATCATTGGAGCGTTAGATACTCCCACTTCAGGTGCTTATATATTAGACGGCGAAGAAGTTCAAAAATTATCTGATGATGAACTTTCAGATATAAGAAATAGAAAGATAGGTTTTATATTCCAAGCATTTAACTTGCTCCCTCGCACATCAGCTTTGAACAATGTCATATTACCTATGCGTTATGCAGGTATTCCAAAAGAAGAACGGCTAAAAAGAGCTGAAAAATACTTAAAGATGGTAGGTCTTGAGGATAGACTTAGTCATGGATCTAATCAATTATCGGGGGGACAACAACAGCGTGTGGCAATAGCAAGAGCGCTTGCTATGAATCCAGCAATTTTATTGGCAGATGAACCAACAGGCAACATAGCTTCTGTCCAGGCAGAAGAAATTATGGACATTTTCCAAAAAATAAATAATGAAGGACATACTATTGTGATGATTACGCATGAACCTGATATTGCAGAACATGCAAAAAGAGTCATTCATCTTAGAGATGGAAGAATTGTCAGTGATTCTTCAAAACACAAACAAAGGAGGGCAAATGGATAGCGAAATAATAACTGATGCAATTGGTACTTTAACTGTTAACAAGCTAAGAACTTCTCTTGCCACTCTTGGAATTGTTATCGGTATTGGTAGCGTTATTGCCCTTGTTTCATTAGGGCAAGCCAGTGCTCAGGCAATTCAATCTCAAATTCAATCTTTAGGCTCTAACCTTTTGACAGTTCAGCCATCTGGTCAAAGTCAAGGCGGAGTTCAGGGAGCTGCTGGTGGAGGTACTACATTAACTTTAGAAGATGCGCAAGCCATAAAAACTTCTCCTCAAATTACTACAGTGCAGGAAGTTTCACCTGAATATTCAAGCAGAACTCAGGTTACTACTGGAAGGACAAACACCAATACCCAAGTGGTTGGAGTTACTGCTGCATATGCAGATGTAAGAAACGTAACTGTTGAGTCGGGGAATTTTATAACCGATTCTCAAGTAAATAGTATAGCGAGAGTTGCTGTTTTAGGACCAACAACTGTTGAAAACTTATTTGGAGAAAATGCAAACCCTATCGGACAAACAGTGAGAATTAGTGGGCAAACATTTACTATAGTTGGTGTCTCTGCATCAAGAGGAGGTACAGGTTTTCAGAATCAGGATGATATGGTTTGGGTTCCTATAACAACAGCACAAAAACAGCTATTTGGGGCATCTCATGTGACATCAATTTCTGTTGAAGCAAAATCCGCAGATGTGATGGTTGATGCTCAAAATGAAGTTGGATACTTGCTTCTTTCAAGACATAAACTAAAAAATCCGGCAGACAAGGATTTTTCTATATTTAATCAGCAAGACCTATTAAATACTGTAAATCAAACGACAGGAACATTTACAACTCTGTTAGCAGGAGTGGCAGCAATCTCTCTTTTAGTAGGAGGAATTGGAATTATGAATATTATGTTAGTAACTGTCACGGAACGAACTCGTGAGATTGGTTTAAGAAAAGCTCTAGGAGCAAAGAAAAAAACTATTATTACCCAGTTTCTCGCTGAGTCAATAATCTTAACCTTTGTAGGTGGAATTATAGGGATAGGTGTGGGAATTTTAGCTTCTTACCTTTATTCATATTTTACTGGTTCTGTATTTGTAGTTTCCGCAAATTCAGTGCTTTTAGCCTTTGTGGTATCGGCAGGAATAGGAATTTTATTTGGCTGGTATCCTGCACGAAGAGCAGCTAATTTACAACCTATTGAAGCATTACGTTATGAGTAAATTTGGAAGGAGGTGAAATTTTAATGAAAAATCCAATGATAATGACCGTTATTGTCGCTCTTGTAGTGGGCGGTGCAGCCTTCTTTGGAGGTATGCAGTATCAAAAATCTCAAGCTAGTGGTCCCATGCAAGGACAATTCAGAGGACAAAATGGAGGAACACAAGGAGGTCTTTTAGGAGGAAGTGGAAATAGACAAGGAATGATGCCTGTTAGTGGTGAAATAATTGGGCAAGATGATACAAGCATCACCGTAAAAATGCAGGATGGAAGTTCTAAGATTGTTATCTTGTCTAGTGAGACGAATATCAATAAATCTTCAGAAGGCACCAAGTCAGATTTAAAAACTGGTGAAAAAGTAACAGCTTTTGGTACTACAAATTCAGATGGAAGTATTACTGCTCAGAGTGTTTCTATTGGTGGAAATATGATGTTTCGTGGAGGATCTCCAGGGCAAAATGGACAGCAACCTTAAGCTAACTAGTAATATAGATATTGCCTTCCTAAATAGGAGGGCAATATCATACTAGCGAGAGCCAGAATTTAAGAGGACAAATTCTTTTCAATCTCTAAATGTGGGCATTCAAAGACATAACTCGAACAGCCTCCACCAAGATATGATACTACAATACCTAGCTCTGGAAAAGTTGGGATATTTCCAAAGTCCTCTTAATCAGCATGTCATTTAATTTATGGCACTATATTAAGCTACAGCTAAAGTAAATAATACTTGAGTATAGAGTGGGTGAATATACTTGAATTTGTCTAACTTACAACAGTTCCAACAATCCTTCTCCTGATACCCCACCTTTTTAGGGGCGGGGTATCAGAATCTATTAAAACTGTGGTAAGCTTAATAAGTTATCACGTCCTGTATTATCAGGGTACGTTTGCAAGTAATTAACATGTCCATTGTTCATAAACTTGCAATAAGCTTTGCTATTATCAGCTTGAACAAAAGGTTTTATTCCGTTTTGTTTCATCCAAGTAATTGCAGCTTCTCTAGCATCCCAAAGTCTATCTCCACGAGGATTTACCCATAGATATGCATCTATAGCACTGTGATCCCCAACATTAATTCCACCTCTGATTGCTATTATTTGTATTTCTTCTGTATTTATTTTTAGTCACCCCTTTCAGGCTTCTTTGACACGAGCAGGTTTTTAAGGTATTATTACTAAGGTGTTTGGTTATTTAACCGTAAGTGTTTACCCATAAACCAACCGTAAACATAACACCAGATAAACTATATGTCAATCCCTCTAACGAAGCGTCAACAGGAAGTTTTAGACTTTCTTAAAAAATATTATGAAAAGAGCAATTTTTCTCCTTCAATGAGAGAGGTTGCTGAACATTTTGGAGTATCTATTTCAACCGTTCAAGGATATTTTAACGAGCTGACATTTAAGGGAGCAATTAAAAAGCATCCCAATCAATCCAGGGCAATAATGTTTAAAGATGAGCTACCGAAAAATATGACAATTTCCATACCTATGGTGGGAGTAATTTCTGCCGGAGATGGGATAAGAGTTTACGAAGAAGAAGCCCCTGAGTTAATAGAGATACCCTCAAGTTGGGTAAATAAGGTTACTCTTAGTTCTTACTATTGTTTAAGAGTGTCAGGTTTTAGTATGTTCAGAGACGGAATACTGGATGGAGACATAATACTAGTGAAGCAACAAGCCTCAGCATATGATGGTGACACAGTAGTTGCGATAAGGATTGATGGTGGCGAAGAGAAAGCCACCTTAAAAGTTTTTTATGATAGAGGAGATAAGATTGAATTGAAACCAAGAAATGAAAATCTTAAATCTATATTTGTTGCCAGAGAAAATATTGAAATTAGAGGTAAGTTTTGTGGGCTGATTAGAGAAGATAGCTAGTCTTGTAGGACTACTTTTGTTTTTTAACTAAATTTAATAAATCCTCTTCTCTTTCGTATCCTCTTATAGACCCACTTAATATTCCAAGTCTATACTCTATCCCATAGGTCATTAGACGCCAGTTAGTATCTGGTAGAGTTGCATTGATTAGTTTTTTAAGATTCATTCTACTGTCATACTCATGTTTACCGGATGTGCTTTCCTGGACTGTAAAATCAACTCTAATATCTTTATCCAGTGTTGGGGGAGCAAGATGTAAGTTTAAATAGCCTTTTTCTTCCAAAGCATTTTTTAATAACTTTTCTACTTCAACAAGGGTTAATTTTTTAAGTTTTGCAACTTTATCATAAAGGTCTTTATGTTTATCTCTTTCTTCCTGTTCTTTCAGATGCTCATTAAGTTGCTTTAATTGAGCTTCCATTTGTAAATATTCCAAACCTTCCTTGTCTGTCATCAGAAACCTCTGTCTATCCTTTTCATAATCTGGATCAACTACTTCCTTTTCTTCTTTTTTAGTTAAATCCAGGGTATCAACCTCTTTGTAGTTACAAGTTTTATTTAGGCAAGCGTAGGTGGTATCAATTTTATTAGCCACTCTTTTATAAGTTGTCTTAACTTCTGAACTACACTTCTTACAGAGCATGGGGCTAGGTTTGTATTCTTCACCATTATCAAAAATGGCTGTACCTTTCCTGCAATCTTTGCATCTGTAAAGAAATAGTACCCTTAGAGGGTCATCAGAACCCCAATAAAGGTCTTTTGATTCAAAGTCCATGATACTGTGGCAATTGGGGCAGCGGATATGTTCAGGAGCTTTTGCAGAATCTAATTTCTCATCTTTTATTCTGTCTTTTACCATCCACTCAAGTACAGTTTGTTCTTTTCTTGAGTATCTATCACCTTTAAGAAAATGGATTGCTACATTTCCAACCGAAACTGCTAATTTCTTCCTTCTTTTTAAACTTAACTTTTTTAATTCTGCTGGTTCAAGTTCCAAAAACCTCTTTTCCATCGCTCTGCATCTTTTAATTGTGAAGGAGTCATAAAGTTTTTCATAATATTCCTTATCTTGTAGGTGTTTCACTTTGAAGTAATTTTGTTCAGTTCTTCAATAAAAAACTTAGGTGAATTGCCGTGAAGTAATCCATCAATAAAAAAGCTATCCACTAAACCAACTCCAGCCCCAGCAGCCGGATTAGCTAATCCTACTAGGTTAGTTACAATGAATCGCATTATGCGGGAGGGAAATTTTTGAATAAGGGGAACTTGTTTTAAGAGATTTGTATACTCTTTTGCTGTTGTAATTGTGTCTTTCCGGCAATTTGCATGGAACCAATCACGAAATTTTTTTCCATTGCTAGATTTTGAAAGATCGTGAATTTTATGTAGTGATATCTGTTTTTGAAGCACTAGCTCACCAATATCAGGTAATCCAGAAATCTCTTTTAGTTCAGTAAAGGATTCAGGTGAAGACCTTTGCAAGGTTCGTAACGCTTTTGCCTCTAAAAGTCTACGAATAGGATTATCTGTTGATGCATCATCGCATTTAGTTAATTCCAACATGCGTAATTCAAGATTTGTGGCTGTTAATGCCATTACAAAGTCAATTTCATCACCTTTTGAATCCGCATCACGACCACCATAAATTCGTACCTGATTGGGGTTGATACCACTAAGTCTATCCAGATCAGTGTTGCGAAGAGAGAATTGCCTGCTTAATTCAGGGCTTTTGAGAATATCCTGGTATGTTTCATGTCGTATGCTTTCTTCTAGTTTACCAATTTCAATTTCTGTAGTTGCATCATAAACAAGCTGAAATAGTTGAGGATT
>ORMF011293906.1_pt1 | contig 22756 bp, 18 predicted proteins | sample 1779871 | NCBI WGS metagenome assembly ORMF01 (sample SAMEA104232316, study PRJEB22302) | groundwater metagenome | biome: forest; feature: aquifer; material: groundwater | place: USA | collected 2011-08-07 | depth 5.4 m | reverse complement strand
CGTGTGCCGCGCCGGGTGGCGCCCGGGGCGGGAGAGGGGGGGCGGAGCCCCCGCCGCTCCGCCACAGGGATGAAGGCGCGGCCTTTCGGGCGGAAGATCGCCAGATGCGTTTTCGTGCCGCCGACATCTCCGGCCAGAATCATGGCGCCTCGCGCCGCAGCGCGGCCTCGATCAGCTCCGTGAACATCTCGACAAATGTGGGATGGTCCATCACGGTGGAAGCGCGCGCAAAGCGCAGCCCGGTCCGCTCAGCCTCGGCCTTTGCCTCGATATCCAGGTCGAACAGCACCTCCACATTGTCGCAGAGGAACCCGACCGGCACAACCACGACCTGGCGCGCGCCCGCTCCGGCCGCCGCGCGGATGGCCGAGCCGACGTCCGGCTCAAGCCACGGCTGCTGCGGGCTGCCGCTGCGCGACTGATACGCGAGGCTCCAGCTCCCCCGCCCCAGCGCCTGCGCCACCGCTTCGCTCGAGGCGCGAAACTCTTCGGCATACTGCGAGCGTTGCGCCATCTCAACGGGGATGGAGTGCGCGCTGAAAATCAGGTGGGCGAGCCGTTGATCGTCTGGATTCAGGGTGGTGAGCGTCCGGCGCACCTGATCGGCCTGCGCCTCGATAAACAGCGGATGGCTATGCCACGGCTGAAGATACTCGTACCGGATGTGCGCCGCACCGGCGTGCGCTTTGGCGTCCTCGACGTTGTTGAGATACTTCTCAAAACTGGCGAAGGAGCGATGGGGGGCGAGGACGATCCCCAGGCCGTGCGTCAGGCGCCGGCGCTGGATATCGGCCAGGGTGTCCTTCAGAAACGGGTGCCAGTTTCTCATCCCCAGAAACACCGGCAGGGTGATGCCGCGCGCCTGCAGGCCGGCTTGAAGCTTCTCGAACAACCGGAGGGTGTATTCGTTATAGGGGGAACGGCCGCCGACCGCCTCATAATGGTGGGCGACCTCGCGCAGGCGTGAGCTGGGAATGTGGAGCCCGCGCGTGACCTCCTCCAGGAACGGCTGGATCTCTTGCGGACTCGTCGGCCCGCCGAATCCGATCATCAGAAGGTGGTCAACGGCCATGCGACGCGCCTGCGGCGAGCTGATCGAACATGCGCTGCGCGGCCGACTCCGCCTGCGCGATGCAATCCGGAATGCCGATCCCGCGATAGCCGTTGCCGGTCAGGAACAGCGTCGGATAGCGCCGCAGCTTCGCTTCGGCCGCCTCCACCCGCGAAAGATGCCCCACGTGGTACTGCGGCATCGCCCGGGGGAAGCGGCGCACGGATGAGAACTGCGGCTCGGCTTCGATGCCCAGCAGCTCGCGCAACTCGCGGCGCACCATGCGCTGCATGCCGGCATCGTCCAACTCGACCATCGCGCGGTGGAGCGCTCCGCCCACGAAGGCGCGCAGCAGCACCGACCCCTCCGGCGCGCGCCCGGAAAACTTGACGCTCGAAAACGTGCAGCCCACGATCCCCCGCCGCTCGACCGCCGGCACGACCAGGCCGAAGCCATCCAGCGCATGCGGCACATCGGCACGGCGAAACGCCAGGTTGACGGTGGCCACCGACTCGTACGGAATCGCGGCGAGTTCCTTCGCAGCCGATGGGCTGATCGAGCCGAGGAGCGCGGCGGCCCGGTCAGCCGGCAGCGCCAGGCAGACCGCCTCCGCCTGCAACGACTGACCGTCCTGAAGCGCGATGGTCCATGCGGGGCCGGCGGCAAGATGGGTGACGCGCGCGCGGGAGCGCAGCGCTACCTCCGGCATCCGCTGAATCAGCGCGTCCACCAGCGTTTGCAGCCCGCCGCGCAGCGTGACGAAGAGCCGGTAGCGCGGACCGCTGGCCTCGGCGGTGGCTCCGTTGGAGGTCCGGGCGCGCAAGCCTCGCAGCACGCTGCCATGCGTCCGCTCCATCTCCGCGAGGGCGGGCAGCGCGGCGCGCAGGCTCAACTGCTCGACATCGGCGGTATAGATTCCGCCGACCATCGGCTGGCCGATCCGGATCAACGCCTCCCGGCCGAATCGGCGACGAAGAAAACTCGCCACGCTCTCATCCGCCCGATCGCGCCGCGGAGGGATCAGCGGCTCCAGCGCTATCCGCAGCTTGCCGGACCAGCTGAGCATCGGCGCTTGCCACAGCGCGGCCAGCCGTGCTGGCGCAACGAGATACCACCCGGACGGCACCGGAACCAGTCGGCCATTCGCGACGAGGAAGCTGCGCCGGTGCGCCGGCTGCGTGTCAATGAGCTCTTCCGCCAGGCCCAGGCGCCGGCAGAGCGCCTCCGCCCACGGTTTTTCGGCCAGAAAGGCGTCCGGCCCGCTTTCAAGGAGAAAGCCGTGGGCGCGCTGCGTCTCGATTACGCCGCCGAACCGGTCGCTGGCCTCCAGCAGCGTCACCGAGAGGGACAGCTGCCGTTGGCGGCTGAGCTCCGTCAGCCGATGGGCGACAGCGAGCCCTGAAATCCCTCCCCCGATCACCACGACGCGAACGGTCATGGCGGCTTAGCGGCGGCTGAGTTCGTGCACGTCGTCGATCAGGCGGATCACGTGATCGACCGGCGTGCCCGGCAGCACCCCGTGGCCGAGGTTGAAAATATGGCCAGGGCGCCCCGCCGCCTGCTCGAGGATGCGTTGCGCCCGCGCGCGGATCGCCTCCGGAGAAGCAAAGAGCGCGACCGGATCGAGGTTCCCCTGGATGCCCACGTCGTGCCCGATGACCTGCCAGGCTTGATCGAGCGCGACGCGGAAATCGACGCTGATGACATCCCCGCCCGCCTGCCGCATCTCCTTCAGGAACGCTGAAGTGCCGGTGCCGAACTGGATGACGGGCGCGCCGGGCGTCAGGCCCTGGATCACGGCGCGCGTGTGCGGCAGCACAAACTCCCGGTAGTCCTCCGGCCCGAGGCAGCCCACCCAGCTGTCGAAAAGCTGCACCGCGTCCGCGCCAGCGGCGATCTGCCCGTTGAGATACTTGATGAGCCCGCGGCTGATCTTGCCCAGCAGCGCGTGCCACGCGCCGGCGTCGGCGTACATCAACCGCTTGGTTTCCACGAACGACTTCGAGCTGCCGCCCTCAAGGATATAGGCCGCCAACGTAAACGGCGCGCCGGCGAACCCGATGAGCGGCGTGGAGGCCGAAAGCGCCGCGCGGGTCTCGCGCACCGCGTCGAACACAAACGCCAGCGACTCGGCCGGCTCCAGCTCCGGCAGGTGGTCGATCGCCGTCCGGCTCGCCACCGAGCCGGTGATCACCGGCCCTTCGGACTCGCTATACACCAATTGCAGCCCCAGCGGCTCGACGATGAGCAGAATGTCGGAGAACAGGATGGCGGCGTCCGCCTTCAACTTCTCCACCGCCGTCACCGTGACCTCGGCCACCAGGTCCTTGTTCTTGCACAGCTCGAGGAACGACACCTTGTTGCGGATGTCGCGGTACTCTTTCATGTACCGGCCGGCCTGGCGCATCAGCCACACCGGGGTATAGGGGGTTGGCTCGCGCCGGCAGGCTTTCAGGAACGGGGCGTCGCGCCGCACAGCATGCGAGGAAGCTGCGAGGGGGCGCGCCGGCTCGATGCGGACCGGGGGACGCCCCTGTTTCTGCTGGATCAGCGCCGGCGCCACGCGCGACAACTCCTCAATCAGCGGACCCATTTTGGGGTGTGCCGGCTCCGCGTCGACGGGCACGCCGCACGCGCGCAGCGACTCGCTGGTCGTCGGGCCGACCGAGCCGATCACGATCCGCGGCAGGGCGCTGCGCAGCCGGGCCTCCAGCCCCTCCGCCTCGGCGACTTGCAGCAGATGCCGCACCTGCGCCGCGTTGGTGAACAGCGCGACCTGCGCCTCTCCCGCGATGATCCGGCGGATGGCCTCGATCAACGGTTTCGTATCGTCCGGCAGCGCCCAGCGGTAGACCGGCACCGGCAGCACGTCGGCGCCGCGCTGCTTCAGCGCCTGGATCAGCGGCTCGGCCGAGACGCCGTACTCCTGGATCGCCACCGTTTTGCCGTGCAGCTCCACGCCGCGGTCGCTCAGGTCGAGCGTTTGCACGATCTCATGCCATGTGTTGGGCTCGGGCACCGCGATCGTCACCGGAATCTTGTATTCGTTCAGGACGCGGATGGGCTTGGGCCCGCGCGCGACCACCGTCGTGCGGGAGAGGGCGCGTACGACGGCCGCCTCCTGGAATGCGGCGGAGAGCGCTTGCAGGAGCAGCCGCGTGCCCACCCCGGTCAGGCAGATCACCAGATCCACGCGGCCCGCGAGCAGCTGTTCGCCGAAGGCCAGCGCCTCGCGGTTTGACGTCAGCGGCACCTCCCGCATCGAGGGGGCGCTGATGGGCACCCCGCCATGGGAGGCGACGCTTTTGGCCATGACGTCGGCCATGCGGCTTTCGAAGAGGACGACGTGGGCGCCGGCGAATCCTGTGGAGGCCATGGGAGGGAACTACCGGTTGAACAACCGCTTCAATTCGTTCGCGCTTTTCTCAAACGCCTTGCCGCCTTCCGCGCTGAAGGCGCGGTTGAGCTCGCGCGCGGACTGCAGCATGGCGCGCTGCGCCTCGGCGTGGATCTTGGCGACATCCACGCCGGCCAGCTGGCCCACGGTGGTGTTCAGCAGGGCGGCGGCCACCACCACGCCCACGAAGGTGGCCGGGTCGCGGATGTGCTCATAGCGCTGGTCGATGTTGACGGTGAACTCTTTGATCCTCGGCGGGCTGCCTTTGGAGTAGTCCTTGTAGATGACTGTGCCGATCTTCATCTCCAGCAGATCGATCTCCAGATTCATCGGGGGTGCCTTGGCCGCCGGCTTCGGCTGCGCCTTCGGCGCGGCCTTTTTCCCCTTGGCCGTCTCCAGCGCCTTGATCTGCTTCACGTTGACGGTTCCATCGGCCAGTTTCACGACGACCATTTCCTTCATGTTGACGCGCACGCGCTCCAGATGCGTCTTGCCTTTCAGGAACGGCAGCACCTTGTAGTCCACGTACACTTCCGGGATGTCCAACAGGATCGGCTCGGTAAAGCCGGCCGGATTGCGCACGCGCAACCCCTTGATGCCGAGGGCGGTATTGAGCAGCCCGACATCCATCACGTCCACGTCCACCTTCAATCCGGTGACCGCCTGCATGCCGGCGACCAGCGCCGCCTTGGCGAGCAGGTTCTTGCTGGCATAGAGGACCGCCAGGACCGCGAGTACAATGACGAGCGCCCGGGGCGGCTTCGTGGCTGGCGGTTTGCGGGTCGGCATGGGTCAAATTATAGCAGGCTGGAGCAACCGCAGCCACTCGCCGACCACCATGAACGCGTCGGTCACCAGCCGCTGATGCTCGGCAGAGAAGCGGGGATGGATGAGGAAGGCCGCGGCCCAGGCGGGCCCGTTGGCCTCGCGCTTGCCGAAGGCGGCCTGGATGCACGCCAGTGACTCCCGCAGCAGCGGCTCCTCACAGGAGGGGGCGAGCGCTTCAGCCACATCGCGGGGCCCCTGCCGGTAGTGTTTCACGAGGGCGTAAATATCGTAGGCGTCCTTCTCGCGGTACCGTTCGCCGAGCACGATGCCCTTCATCGTCAGGATGGCCACCAGATCCGCCATCCGCATGGGCACGGTGAGTTCGCCGCCCTCCGGCAGCACGCCGGTGACGTCCACGGTCCTCCAGTGGGCGAAGGCGGCCTCGCACCCTTTCACTTTCCTGGCGAACAGGCTGTCCTGGACGGCGACGTGCCGCCCGGCGTTCGAAGCGTCCGGGCGGGTCAGAAAATCTACCCGGATGGTGTACGGTTTATGCGTCGCCGGCGAAGGCACGGTGCGCTCCAGGCTGTTGGGAATCGGCCGCCCCCGTTGGTCGGCGGCCGCCCGGAACCCGCGCTCCTGCAGCAGCTCGACGATCGTGGCGTACTCCGGCTCGCGCACCATCGAGGGGTCCACGGCGAGATCGATGTCGATGGAGCCGACGTGGACGAAGGGATCTTCGCGAGGCTGTTCGCGCTCCAGCAGCAGAGCCGGCACCCAGCCGCCGACAAGGATGAGCGCCTCGCGGTACGCGCGCAGTGCGGTCATCACCTCGAGCAGCACCGACTTCGAGGCGCTCGTCACGCCCGGGCCGTACATCGACGCCGTCCGTTCCGGTGGCACGCTCAAAACGTCAGTCGCTCCTTCCGCAGGAACTCGGCCTGTTCCTTGCCCCGCGCGGGCTCGCGGCACAGGTCGAGGTACAGCTGGATGTTCCCGACCACGGTCACGCCCTGCACCGGCCGGCTGCGATAGAACACGCCGGCGTCATCGGGCACCAGCAGGATGGCGTTGGGGCCGGACTCGACCGGTCGCAGGTCCAGCGCCTTGACCCACTCGGCCGCCTGCAGCGCATCCCACGCATACCAGTGCACGATGCCGATGCCCCGCACGAACGGCGCGATGAGCGAGGCGGCCGCCAACGAGGTCACCGCGTAGCGCCAGTTCCGCTCAACCGCCACGGCCGCCATGCGCGCCATCAACCGCTCGGGCGTGTCATCAAACGCATAGTACGCGCGGGCCTGGTGCCGGTCAATCGGCTTCTCGTCCCGCCAGGCATCGAGCAAGGCGCCGGGCTGTGCTGGCTTCACGCCATGGCGCTCCCGGACGGCATAGCCGTCCGCAATGAGCGCGCGGCAGACGTTCGAGGTCTGGCCCAGGCTCACCTGCGCGGCTTCAGCCAGCTCGCTGACGCGCCAGGCATGTGCCGGCTCCTCCAGCATCGCCCGCACAACCCGGCTGGAGACCGGACTGAACACCGATGCCGGCCGCCCGCGGCGCGGAAACGGGTTGCGGTCCACGATCCGCTCGAAGTGGAAGGTGCCGAGCTCCAGATAACAGTTGCCGGCCAGATCCAGATATCCCATGCCGCGCTGCCGGCACAGCGCCCGCAGCTGGGGGCTGAGAAATCGGGAGGCCATGACCGGATACCCGGCACCGGAGACAGCCTGGGGAGCGTGCAGGGGCGGCAGAGCGGTCCTGACATCGATAGCTAGCGTCTGCGCATGTTTTGATGGGGTGAGGATCTCCACCAGCAGATCCGGCCGCTGAGCCCCCTGCCGGACCCCCGGGCGCACCCGCCGGATCCTGACAGAGGGCAGCAGCGCAGGGAGTGCTTGCACCAGCTCGGCCTGCAACAGCGACAAAGGTCGCTCAGATATGTTCATGTTATTAGCTATTTTCATTAGTTGCTGAAATAGTACTTTATTATGAAATAGTTGTCAAGCGCCTTGTAGCGGCCTATCACCGTACAGAGCGAGAGGAATTTTGGTACAATACGAGGCCATGGTCGCCTACCGCCTGACGCGCGACGGGTTTGTCATCGAAGACTACTGCCGCGCCCGACCCTTTGCCAGTTTCCTGCCCGGCATCGCCGGCCTCTGGGGCGTGCCGATGTGGGCGTTCTATGTCAACCGGGGCCAGGCGATCGCCGGCTTCGGCGTGCAGGATAAGGACAACCCCATCATGGAGTTCCTGCCGGCCAACCGCGCGCTCCGGTCGGTCTCGCTGCAGGGGTTCCGCACCTTCCTCAAGATCGCTTCCCCGCGCGGGCCGCAGTTCTACGAACCGTTCGCCTCAGCCCGCACGGCCGACGGTGAATTCGGCCGCGTCACCCGGCGCATGCGGATCCGGATGCACGACCTGGTGCTGGAAGAGCGCCATGCGCGCCTCGGGCTTGAGGTGCGTGTCCACTACTTCACGATCCCCCATGAGCCGCTGGCCGGCCTGGCGCGCGTGCTCACCATCATCAACCATTCGGGACGGGCGCAGCGGCTTGAGGTGCTCGATGGCCTGCCCGTGATGGTGCCCTTCGGCATGCGCGACTACTTCCTCAAGAACATGAGCCGCACGATCGAGGCGTGGGTGACGGTGCGCAACCTGGAGCGACGCGCGCCCTTCTACCAGCTGAAGACCGAGGTGCATGACCGTCCGGAGGTCGTGCCGATCCGTGCGGGCAACTTTTCTGTGTGCCTCGCGCGCAGCAACGGCACGACCCGCCTGGCGGAGCCGGTCATCGACCCTGCCTTGATTTTCGGCGACCAGGATGACCTGATCGTGCCGGCGCGGTATCTGGCGCCGTCGTTCCGCCTTCCCGCACGCCAGACGGTGCAGGACAAGACGCCCTGCGCGATGGCCCGCGCCAAGCTGCTGGTGCCCCCGCATCAGGAGGCCGTGCTCTATTCGCTCTTCGGCCACGCCGACAGCGTGGAGGCGCTCAACCGCTCGCTGGCCTCGATCGCCACGCCGGATTTCTTCGCCGCCAAAGCGGACCAGAACCGCGTCCTCATCGACGAGCTGACCCGGCCGATCGCGACCGGCAGCCGCAACCCGGCGTTCGACCTCTATTGCCGGCAAACGTTCCTGGACAACGTCATGCGCGGCGGAACGCCGGTGCGCCTCGGCACCAACGGACGCGCCAAGGTGGTCTACGTCTACTCGCGCAAGCACGGCGACCTGGAGCGCGACTACAACCACTTTGTCATCCCCCCCACTCACTTCTCCCAGGGCAACGCCAACTACCGGGACGTCAACCAAAATCGCCGCAGCGACGTCTGGTTCCATCCGGAGGTCGGCGACCAGAACGTCGTCACGTTTTTTAACCTGCTGCAGGCGGATGGATTCAATCCGCTTGTCTATAAGGGCACCCGGTACGTCGCTGCCACGCCTGGAGGCGTCCCGGCGGCGGTGCGGGAGCTCCTCGCCAAACCCTTCACCCCCGGCGAGCTGCTGCGCCAGGTGGAACGCCGGCAGATTCCGCTCAAGCAGCCGGCGGAGGCTTTCCTGGACGGCGTCATGCGCACCGCCAAAGCGGTGGAAGACGCGGATCATGGCGAAGGGTTCTGGACCGACCACTGGACGTATACGCTGGATTTGCTGGAGAGCTACCTGAGCGTCTACCCGGAACGGCTGCGTGAGCTCCTGCTGGAGAAACGCATCTTCACCTTCTATGACAATCCGCACGTGGTCGCGCCGCGGGCGCAGCGGTACCGGCTGGGCCCGCACGGTCTCCGCCAGTTTCACGCGGTGCGTCGCGACCCTGAGAAGGCCGCGCTCATCCAATCGCGGACAGCGGAGCCGCACGTCGTGCGCACCAAACACGGCCGGGGGCCGATCTACCGCACCACCCTGCTCGTCAAGATGGTGTGCGTGGTGACCAACAAGCTCGCCTCGCTGGATCCCTTCGGCGTCGGCATCGAGATGGAAGCGGACAAGCCGAACTGGTTCGACGCGCTCAACGGCCTGCCCGGCCTGGTCGGCTCCTCCAGCTGTGAAACATTCGAGCTCAAGCGCTGGATCGTCTTTCTGCAGCACGCGCTGAAGACGCTGCGCCTGCCCGACTCCGCCCGGATCGCCCTCCCGGAGGAGCTGGCCGACTTCCTGCGCCAGCTCTCCGCGCTGCTGCGCACACCGGCCTCCACGTACTGGCGCGCAAGCGCTACGGCGAAGGAACGGTACCGCGAACGCGTGCGGCTGGGATTCTCCGGCAGAGAGCGCGCCGTGCGCGTGGGAGCGCTGGCCGCGTGGCTGAAGGCGGCGCAAACAAAGACCGAGCGGGGGTTGGCGCGCGCGTATGATCGGCGCCGCGGGCTGTTCATCAGCTACTTCTCGTATCAACCGGCCGGCGCGCGGCGCAAACGGGGGCTGGCGATGGCCGCCATCCCCTCCGCCTGGGCTCAACACGCGCTGCCGCCGTTTCTGGAAGGCCTGGTGCACGCGCTGCGGCTCGAGCCGAGTCTCGCGCGGGCGCGAGCGCTCTACCGGGCCGTCAAGCGCAGCTCCCTCTATGACCGGACCCTCGCCATGTATCGCGTGTGCGCGCCGCTGGCCGGAGAGTCGGAGGAGATCGGCCGCTGCCGGGTCTTCAACCCGGGGTGGCTGGAGCACGGCTCGATCTGGCTGCACATGGAGTACAAATATCTGCTCGAGCTGCTGCGCTGCGGCCTCTACGAGGAGTTCTACCGGGACGCCGCAAAGGCGCTTATTCCCTTCCAGCCGCCTGGGCGCTACGGCCGCAGCATCCTTGAGAACAGCTCGTTTCTCGTCAGCAGTCTCTATGCCGACCGGCGGCTGCATGGGGCGGGATTCGTGGCGCGCCTCAGCGGGGCGACCGCCGAGTTCCTGCAGATGTGGCTCTGGATGACGGTGGGCCGACGACCGTTCGCGCTCAATCGCCGGGGGGAGCTGACGCTCCGGCTGACGCCGGTTCTCTCGAAGAAATGCTTTGATGCGAGGGGACGATTCACGTTCCGCTTGCTGGGCACGACGGAAGTGACCTATCTGAATCCAAGCCGGCGCGCGACCTTCGGCGCAGGACGCGTCGCGCCCGCCACGATCCGCCTGCGCTTGCGCGCCGGAGGCGAGGTTGCGCTGACCGGCGACACCATTCCGCACCCCTATGCCGCCATGGTCCGGGCGGGCGCGATCGCCCGGCTTGAAGTCACCCTCGCGTCTCCGTCGAACCGTGGTGGTGCCCGCCGCCGTTGACGGCCAGGGTGGCATCGGCCGGCTGATACGACCAGAGGTCGGCGAACCGGCCCCAGTTGATCAGAATCCGCAGCAGCCGCTTGGGATCCTCCTGCGGGCACTGAATGGCGCACTCCTCCAGCAGCAGGTCTTTCGCCAGGTGGCGCTCCTCGCTGTGCTCGAGCATCTCCCGCAACCGCTTGACGAGTGCGAGTTGCAGCACTTGTGTCCGGAAGAGCTGCTTGCGTCCTTTGCGCGGCGCCGAAAAAAATTTCCGGCCCAAATCCGTCAGCACCAGATGATCCGCGGGCGTCGAGAGAAATCCCAGGAGCTCCGCCGCTTTGACGGCAAGCAGCGCGCGGGTGAACGTGCGCCCGAGTTCGGCCGTGAGACGAAAGAATTCGACGTCCCCTCCCCGGGTCCCCACCGCTTCGATCAACCCGATAATGTCCCGGACTTCGGCCAACGGCAACGGGGCGATCGGACGCGCCCCGGGTAGCTGCGTCAGAATGGTCACGGATTTGGCCTCGGGTTCCTCGGGCAAGTAGACGCCGGTGATGCTGGCATGGAGGCGATCTACCAGCGCCTGATAGGCGGAGGAGCGCGTGTCGCGCGGATAGGGCAGCGGATTGTCGATCACCGTCTTGATGCGGCCGGGATTCGCACTCATCACCAAAATGCGGCTGGCCATGACCGCCACCTCATGAATATCATGGCTGACCATCAAGATCGCTTCCGGAAACCTCTCGCGATCGCGCCAGAGATTCATCACCTCGGTGCGCAGCGTTTCGGCCGCGAGTGCGTCCACCTGAGTGAACGGTTCATCCATGCACAACAGTTCCGGTTGCACCGCCAGCGCCCTGGCAATGCCCACGCACTGCTTCATCCCGCCCGAGAGCTCCCGCGGATAGGCCTCTTCGAACCCATCAAGCCCGATGAGATTCATCACGTCGGCCACCCGCCGCTGCCTCAGATCGGGAGGGATCCCGCGCGGAATGAGCACCTGCTCGATGTTTTGTGCAACCGTCAGCCAGGGGAACAACGCGAATTGCTGAAAAATCAGCCCGATGTGCTCGTTGGGCTCGCGGACCGGCTCTCCGCGGTAGAGCACCGTCCCTTGAGTGGGCCGCAGCAATCCGCAGAGAATCCGAACCAACGTCGATTTTCCGCAGCCGTTCGGGCCGAGGATCGCGACCAGTTCGCCCGCCTTCAACGTCATGTTGATGTCTGCGAGCACGGCAACCGGCTTGCCGGACGGCGAGGTGAAGAGATGCTCCACCTTCGAGAGCTGCAGCAAGATATCGTGGCTAGTAGGCATAGCGGGTGCTGGCGAGCCGGTAGAGCGGCTTCCACACATACCGGCTGATCATGACGACGGCAACCGCCATCGTCAAGACGCTGGCCGCCAGCAGGTCATAGCGGCCCTGGCTCGCCGCCACCGAGATCAACGAGCCCAATCCCGGCGCGATGAAGGTCGTCTTCCCCAGGGTCACGTACTCCGCGACAATGCTCGCGTTCCATGCCCCGCCGGTCGCCGTGACCCATCCGGTGATCAGGTAGGGAAAGACGGCCGGCCACCAGATCGTGCGCCAGGACTGGCGCGGCGTGAAACGAAACGCTTGCGCCACTTCCCGCAAATCCTGGGACACTGTCGAGGCACCGGCGATCACGTTAAAGAGAATATACCACTGGATCCCGATCATCATCAGCAGGATCGCTCCCCATCCCAACCCCCAGCCAAGCGCCTGAAAGGCGATGATGAGCACCGGGTAGAGCATGGGTGCTGGGAAGGACGCGACTACCTGCACCAGCGGCTGCAACCGGGCGCAGCGACGGTCGGATCGTCCGATCCACATACCGACGGGCACAGTCCAGAGGGTGCTGAGCACGACCGCCGCGCTGACGCGCAGCCAAGTCAACAGCGAGCTGACCAGGATCTCCCACCATCCGGACAGGGGCAACTGCCCGAGCAGATGGGCCAGGCGCCATGCGGCACCGAACGTGAGTCCAAGCGCTGCGGCCGTCAGCAGCCCATTGAGCAGGTGTCCGACCCATGGATGCCGGCTGAGTGTGGGCAACTTGGACCGCTGGCGCTCGGCGGCCGCGTGCGCGCTCAGCCACTCGCTGACGGGGTGCGCAAGACGCGCCTTCGCAGCCTGAAGAAGCCGGGACTGCCGCAGCCATGTGAGGACGAAGGAGCTCTGCAGGTCCGTTCCCGCGGTGTCCTCCAGGCGAAATCGCTGCGCCCAGACGAGCACCGGACGCCAGATGAGCGTATCGACTGCCACCACCATTGTCGCCATCGCCAACAAGCCGGCCAAGAGGGCGTGCAGATCCCGATGGGAGGCGGCCACGCTAATGTACGCGCCCAGACCCGGCAAACGAAAGTCATGCTCGCCCAACGTGAACGCTTCGCACACCATCAGGAAGAACCACCCGCCGGCCATGGACATCATGCTGTTCCACGCTAAGCCCACGGCTGCAGCCGGCAATTCCAACCGACGGAATCGCTGCCACCAATTGAACTGGTACACGGAGGCGGCCTGGACCAGCTCCTCCGGGATGGCGCGCAACGACTGGTACACGCTGAAGGTCATGTTCCAGACCTGACCGGTGAAGATCATGAGGATCGAAGCGATCTCCAAGCCCGCGTTCGTGTTCGGAAACAGCGCGACGAGCGCCAGGACGGCGCCGGGAAGAAAACCGAGCACGGGGATGGACTGCAAAATGTCCAGCAGCGGCAGCATGACCCGCTCGGCGCGAGGACGATGGGCGGCCAGATAGCCGTACGTGAGGGCGAAGACCAGCGAGAGGCCGTATGCGGCGAACCCCCGCAGCAGCGAGAGGAGCGTATACCTCGGCAGCGCCCAGAGGCTGAGCGAGATCTGCACCTGGGGCTGAAGCGGTGCCTCCCAGCGCTGAGCGACTTTCACGATGCCGTAGAGACAGGCCGCCACGAAGATGACGACCCCGAGGTCGATGATGAGTGACCGCGATTGCTGGACCGTCGGGCGCGTAATCATGCGCCGATTATAGCGCGGAACGGCCCTCGCGTCTTGCCGTCATTCTCAACACGGCACAGATGAGCAAGCAGGCGCCGAAGGCGCAGACGACCGTGGCCCCGGTGGGCAGATCCCAATGGTACGAGGCCGTCATGCCGGCCATGCTGGTCAGGACCCCGGCTCCCCACCCCACCAGCAGCCGCTGGCCGATCGTGCGTCCCAACAGTACGCCGCAGATCGCCGGCACGATGAGAAACGAAAAGACCAGCAGGACGCCAGCCATCTCGACGGAGCTGGTGACCACGAAGCCGAAGGTCGCATAAAACAGAAAGTCCCACCAGCGGACCCGCAGCCCCTGGGCAAAGGCGCGCTCCGGGTCCTGGGAGATCGTCAACAGCGGCTTGCGCGCCGCCCAGTGCACCGCCCCGATCACGCTATAGAGCACGAAGACTTTGGCGATCTCCCGCCAATCGACAAACAGCAGATGGCCCACCAGGAGCGCCTTCAGCTCTTCCCCACCCTCGGCCGACCGGCTGAGGACGAGGATGGCGGCGGCAGCTGAGACCGCATAGACGACGCCGATCAAGGCTTCCTGCGGAACGACCGGCTTTCGCAACCGCGTCAGCGCAAAGATGGCCGCCCCGATCAACGTGAAGCCCAGCGCGATGAAATAGCCCTGCACCGAATGCAGGCCGTATCCCCAGAGCGCGCCGAGTGTCGCGCCGAAGGCCGCGACCTGCGCTAACGCCAGATCGACGAAGATCACTTCGCGCTCGATCACATGTAGGCCGAGATAGGCGTGGATGCCCGTGAGAATCAGGCACGCCGCAAACGGCGGGAGCATGAGGTGCAGGAACTCGGCCATCAGCGCAACGCCTCGACCAGACGGTTCACATTCGTGTCGACCATGGCGATATAGTCGCTGGCCTCAGGCACCTCATGGACGTTTTGGCACAAGAGCGCCATTTTCGCGCCGGTCCGCCTGGCCACTGTCTCGGCCGCCCTGCCGGGAAAGAACGTGGACTGCACGATCACCCGCACGCGGTGCGCGGGGATATAGTCCTCCAAGAAGGCGATCTGTTTGGGAGTCGGCGGGATGCCGGGCTTAGGCTCCAGGAACTGTTCCATGCGAAGGCCGGCGAATTGCATGAGATACGGCCAGGTCTTGTGGTCGCCAACCAGCTCCTGCCCTTGATAGGGGGCCAGGCGCGAGCGCCATCCGGTGATCTTCGCATCGAGCGTGGCAGACCAGGCCTCCAAACGGGCGTCGTACTCCTTCGCATGCGCCGGATCCAGCTCGCCGAGCTTCTTCGCAATCGTCCCCGCCATGAACTTGCCGTTCTCCGGATCGAGCCAATAGTGCGGATTGCCGTAGAGATGGATATCGCCCTCGGCCCGGCTGATCGGACGGTCCGGGACCTCCAACAGCGTGATGCCCTGCGAGAGATCCAGCTCGCCGGGCTGGCCCGGAAACACCTTGGTGTTGCCGGCCGCATCCAGCAGCGGCCCACGCCAGAGCTCCAGGTCCAGGCCGGCGTGGATGAACAGATCCGCCCGTTTCACGAGCACCACATCGCTCGGTTTGGGCTCGATGAAGTGCGGATTAAATTGAGCGGGGGCGATGGAGGAGACCTTCACGCGGCTGCCTCCGATCGCTTCCGCCAGATCGGCGAAGACGGGCAACGTGGCCGCCACCTTCAGGCGGCTGTCCGCCTCGCAGGACGGGGGCGCACCCCACAGCCACAACGCTGAAGCGATCACTATCAATGCCGTGAATCGTCTCATGGAGTCTCCTTTCCGATGGTCCGATTACTGGAGCTGGTGCTTGTGCACACCGATCGCCACCGTGGCCTGGGCGAAGATCGTGTTGTCATCGCCTCCGCGCGCAAAGTCGGTGTGCGTGAACTGCAGCCGCCACCGGCTGAACTCGCTCTGGTAGAACGTCAGATACCCGGACCACGCGGTATCCGCGTTGCGGGCCAGGATGGCCTGGTCGGCGTCGACCGGCTCAACGTAATCCATCCGCCCGCCCACGCCAAATCGGGGGCTGAGACGGTAGTCCAGCAGCGAATAGAACCCCCACGGGGTGTTGGGCACGCTGGTGGTGCTGCCGTCCTCCGCCACGGTGACCGTCTCGTCACGCTGCTGAAGATAGAGTTCGTTCTGCCATTTCAGCTTATTGGCGGGCGTGACGTAGTGCACCATCGTGGCATCGATCCCCAGGGCGTCGACTTCGTAGTCTGAGTCCGCGTCCTTTGACCCCAGGAGGTACGTCAGGCCGAGTTCTGCATTGGTCATCTCGGCAATGTCCCAGAAGTTCTTGAGGTGGGCGTAGAAGGACGGCCGCCGCTTCGTCTCCCCGAACAGCGTCCCGCCTTCCCCCACGCCTCCTTCAAGAAGACCGCCGGTCAACTCATGCACCACCGCCGTCCACGGCACCGGCAGGAATCCGGAGAAATCCACGCCTGTCCGCGACATCCCTTCGGTTCCAAAATATCGCTGCACCACCAAGGGCTCATCGACCGTGTCAAGCGAGTCCCGATGGATCGCGATCGCCTTGCCAACCTTGGGCTTGAAACGTCCGAGGCGCGTTCTGATCTCACCCGGCAGGCCCCAGTGGGTGACAGAGGCCTCCTCCAACTCCGCGGCTTCCAGTTCAGGAAACGCCAGCGTGACGTCCAGCCGCGAGTACGGATCGATCGGGTGCCCAAACACCACCTCCACTTCCCGCGCCGTGATTGTATCGTTGCCCTCGCCATCCGCCGAGCTCTCGGAGAGCTGCCCGACGATGTCGCCGACCACGCCGATCTCAGGGTTCATCGACGTGAGCAGCGCACGGCCGGACGAGGGGGCGCCGGCGGCGCTGCGCGGCGGCTGAACGGCGGCCTGGGGCCCTGGCGCGCCTGGCCGCTCAAGCTGAGCGAGGCGCTCCTGTTGCGCCTGCACGGTGGCGGTGAGCTGTTGGACCGTCCCGGTCAGTTGCTGCACCTGTTCCCGAAGCAGCGCGAGCTCATCGGCAGCCCTAACTGACGCGGGGCGAAAAAGCAGTAACAGGAGAAGAACCAGATACCGCATCGATTTCATCACAAACCTCCTCGGATGAGAATGGGGTGCGCCACGAACGTGGACGCATGAATGATCACGGAACGACGAGCCGAACCCGGACGGACTTAGGCGAGGCGAGGAGGGGCGCGGGGTGAGGCGTACTCAAGGACAGGAACCGCGCGGGGCGATTCCTTGGAACGGAGCACGGGAGAGAAAACGTGAGCTTGCACGGGCCGGATGACCGACGTGGCCGTCGGGGCGGCGGAGAACCCCTCCTGCAGCTTACAGGCGCGGCAGGACTGGGCCGGATGCGAATGCGCGGCCTGGTCATGATCGTGCGGAATGGCGACTGCGGCAAACAGGGCGACCGCGCTGAGACTCAGCACGACGCGCATCACCCGCTGACATAACCATGATCCAGGCATGACGCCCTACCATACGCCCACGATAGGACTCTGTCAAGACCATCGAGCGCTGGCCGAGGCTCCCCGTCTCAGGTAAACTAGAAGGCAGTATGCTTCAGAAGGAGGCCCCCATCAGCGCGAGCAACTCAGAGGAGCTCTACCAGGAACCCAAGTGGCTGGAGCTGACCGAAGCGCTCCTGGAGCGGTTGCGCGGGCAGACGAGCCTGATCCAGCCGCCTGAGGAGCGGTACGAGGTGGCGGCGGACGCGCTCAGCGGCCTCTATGCCGACTATCCGGATGGCCGGTTCCGCGCCCTGTCCACTCCGCAACAGCGCCGCCAGTTCCTGGAGGCGTTTCTCTCCTATGACCTGATCGAGGAGTTCCTCGCGGACCCCGTGGTGGAGGACATCGTCATCAACTCCACCGAACCGATCTTCCTGCACCGCACGGGCCAGGGGCTGGTCAAGACGGCCAAGCGGTTCCCGTCGACCCGCGCCCTCACCGTCTTCGTCAAGAAGCTCATTATCTTCTCCGGACGCACCGAGATCGATCCGATCAACGACGGGGAGCTGGACAACATCCGGGGGCGGGTCAACATCATCCACTCGCCCTTCGGGCCGCAGATCACGATCACCCGCGCCAAGCCCCATCCGCTGACGATCCTGCAGCTGATCGAACGGGGGATGCTGACGGACGAGCTGGCCGCGCAGCTGTGGCTGTACGTGGAGGGGCTGCGCGTCCGGCCCGCCAACATGGTCATCGCCGGCGGCCCCGGGACCGGTAAAACCACGCTGCTCAACGCCCTGCTCAGCTTTCTCCCGTGGCAGGACCGGCTGGTCATCATCGAGGATACGCTCGAGCTGAACACCACGTTCCTCGAGAACTGCTCGCGGCTGGAAAGCTCCCGGAGCCTCCAGACCCCTTCGCTGGTGAAGAACAGCTTGCGGATGCGGCCCGAGCGCATCCTCGTCGGCGAGGTGCGAGGCGAAGAGGCGCGCGACATGATGACGGCGATGAGCCTCGGCAAGTACTGCATGAGCACGATCCACGCCTCCTCGGCGCGCGAGATGATCCTGCGGCTGCAGAACGAGCCGATGAACGTGCCCCCGGTTCTGGTGAGCCTGGTGGACGTCTTCGTCATTCTGCGCAAGCTGATCCGCGACGGCTCCATCGTGCGGGTCGTCAGCGAGCTCGTTGAGACGGCAGGGATGGAGCGGCAGGTCGTCTTGCTTTCGCCCGTCTGGAGCTACGACCAGTCGCAAAAACAGATGATCGAATCGATGCCCAGCAGCGCCTACCGCGACCACCTGGCGACGGAGACCGGCTGGTCTTCGGTACGCATCCTGGAGGAAACCAAGCGGCGCGCCGCCGTGCTCCAGGCCATGCGCGCCTCGGGGGCGTTCCCGGATGCTCAGAGCGTCACCCGCTTCTGCCAGCTCTACAGCGACCAACCCTCCCAGGCACTGAAACAGCTCAATCTCCCCCCGTTATTTTCTTGATTGACAGCCGGTCGAAAACTGTGTAGCTTGATGCCGATTACGTATCTGTTTACCCCACAAGACGATGATACCGGGGGACGGTTTGGTTGGGGACTCACAACCGCGGCCAACGGAACGGCCGCAACAGGAGGGGGACGCATGAGGTTGAAGTTGGCGTTGGTGTTGGGACTTGGTCTGCTGGTTGCGCCGGCCCTGAGCTATGCGGCTGACGCGATCGACTCGGAAACAAAACTGACATTGTCATTGACCAAGGACTACACCGCCAGCCCGTGGACCAGCGAAGTGGGCTACGGCAAGCGTGCGGTCAGCAAGCTCGGCTTCGGGGTGAAGAACCTCCTGCTCGGTTGGGCGGACCTCTTCACGGAGCCGAAAGAGGCCCTGGACGGGGGCCAGAACTTCCTCACCGGTCTGGGCTACGGCGTGAAGGACGCGGTGGAGAACGAGCTGGGCGGGGTGGTGCACATCGTCACCTTCCCACTTCCGCAGATCGATGCACCCCTGCCGGAAGGCGGCACGCAGCTCCTGAACGAGTAACACCCGCTTTTCGCGTTACACAAACAGCCCTTGGGGATTTCCCCAAGGGCTGTTTTGTCGTGTGCCGGACGGTTACCTCCGCGACTCCTCAGGAGTCAGGAGGACCGGCACGACATCCGTCCGGCGGATCACCAGCAACGCCAGGGTCTGGCCTGCCGGGTATCCGGTGAGGCACCGGTGCAGCGTATCGACGCTCTCCACCGGCCGCTCGCCGAACCGCACGATCACGTCCCCTTCACGAAGGCCGGCCCGATGGGCCGGGCTGTCGGGCTCGATCGCCACCACCAGGACGCCGTGACTGACAGACAGGTGGTGAAATCGGACCAGCCGCTGGTGGATCGGCACGGTTTGGCCTCCGATCCCCACGTACGCCCGCTGCACCTTGCCGTGCTGCATGAGCTGGCCGACCACCCACTGCGCGGTATCAACCGGGATCGCAAAGCAGATCCCCTGGGCCGGCAAAATGGCGGCCGTGTTGACGCCGATGACCTCGCCCTGAGCCGTCACCAGCGGCCCGCCGGAGTTCCCCGGATTGAGCGCGGCATCAGTCTGGATCACATTGTCGATCCTCCGGCCGGATACCGAGCGCAGCGAGCGGCCGAGCGCGCTCACCACCCCCGCCGTCACGGTGGCCTGGAAGCCATAGGGATTGCCGATGGCGATCACCAATTGCCCGACCCGCAGCCCGTGCGACGTCCCAAGCGGAGCGGTCGGCAACAACTCAGGGGCGTCGATCTTGATGAGCGCCAGATCCGTATCCGGATCATCGCCGACCTTGGCTGCGTCGAAGACGCGCCCGTCGGCGATGAGCGCCGACAGGCTCCGCGCCCCGTGAACCACGTGGCTATTGGTCAGGATGAACCCATCCGACGTAAAAATGAAACCCGAGCCGCTCCCGGGAGCGTCCTGGTGATCCGCCTCGATCTTCACCACCGCGGGGCTCACCTTCTCCGAGCCGCCGATCACGGCCTGGGAATAAGCATCAAACTGCCCTTCGCTCACTTCTCTCAGTAGTCGATTCATCTCTCCGATCCTGTCACCGCTGTTACTGCCACAAACCCTGCAGCTTGGCCCGCAGGTCAGCCTTGGATTTGGCGTCGCTCAACATCGACTGCCACTTCGTTCCCATAGCTTCCAGGACGGCGTCCGCCGCCTTGTCCATCTTGGCCCCCCAGGCTTTCTTGATCTTTTCCTTGAGCAGCTCGACCTGCGCCTCCTTCATGGCCTGGAAAAACGCGCAGGACCACATCCCCATCGCGCAGGCGATCGGATCGCCGCAGCAATCCGTGCCGCATGCGCGGCAGCTCCCGGTTGATGACTCGCACGATTCTGCTCCGGTCTGACACGCGCCGCTCGTTGAACACTCGGATGCCATCGTCAAACTCCTCTCATGTGTGTGGATGCCGGTGAAGCCCGAAAATCCCCTTCCCGTTACGCGCCGATGACCTCGCCCATCGCCTGCCACCCCCTTTCTCTCTCTGAGAAACCAACTAGTTGGTATTTTTCTTCCGCAAAAAAAGACGCGACGCGCACTCACCCCTCAAAGAGGCTCTTCAGATAGGTCTTGAAGTGCCCCAGGCTTCGCCCCAGCGTCTTGCGGTCCTGCCTGGCCTTCCCCACGATCAGTGACCCTTCCAGGACGGCGATCAGATGCTCGGCCACGCTTCGCGGATCGAAGGTCGCGCGCGGCGCGTAGGCGGCTTTGGCCTGCGCCAGCTCGTCCCCGAACTGCTTGGCCCAGGCGCCAAACGCGTTGTCGCAGACCTGCCGGATCTTCGGATGCGTATCGGACAGCTCCTGCGCAAAGGTGCCCAGCAGGCATCCCCTCGCCATGACCGGATCGTGGGACAGTTCGATGAGGCCGTCGATGTAGTTGTAGACCCGCTTCAGGGGATCGCGCTCCGCGCCACAGCATCCCTGCGTCTTCTGCGCATTCGCGGCGCAAAAGCGCTCGAGGAGCTTCCGCCCCAGCTCCTCCTTGCTTTCAAAGTAGTGAAAGAAGCTTCCCTTCGTCAGGTCGGCCTTTTCGCAGATCTCATCCACCGTCGTGGCGGTAAATCCCTTGGCCAGCATGAGCACCTGGGCCGCGTCGAGCAAACGGGCCTTCGTGGACGGCTCAGTGTGGAGTGATGGCGTCATGCATACATACCAGTTGGTATAATTCTACCTTCCCCGGGCAGTCCTGTCAAGTCTCAGCCGAAGTACGCGCGCAACACGTACTCCTGCACCATCCGATGCGTATTGAAGAACGAGCCGTTGAGCGCAATCGCCTGGCGCATGATCTCGATGAACCGGTCGCGCTCCCGGTAGAACAGCGGGGCCACGACCCGCTCCAGCTTGTCATACAGGGCCGCGCCGTCCTGCGCGTTCTGCGCCTCTTCGGCGCTGTCGCCCTGCGGCAGCCCGTCAATCGCCCAACCGGTGACGCCCTCGATGTGCCCCTCCACCCACCAGCCGTCCAGGACGCTCAGGCTCGGCACGCCGTTAAGCGCGGCCTTCATTCCGCTCGTTCCGGAGGCTTCCAGGGGGCGCAACGGCGTGTTCAGCCACACGTCGCTGCCCGCCGTGATGAGCAGGCCGAGCTCCATGTCGTAGTTCTCCAGGTAGACCGCGCGGATCTCCGGGGGCAGTGCGGCTTTCGCGCGGAACACCTGCTTGATCAGCTCCTTGCCCTTCGGATCGTTGGGGTGCGCCTTCCCCGCGTAGATGACCTGCAGCGGCCCCACCGTGCGGGCCAAGTGCGTCAAACGCTCCAGATCGTGAAACAGCAGGTCGGCCCGCTTGTAGGGCGCCACGCGCCTGGCAAACCCGAGCGTCAACGTGTCCACGGCCATCGCCACCCCGGTCTGCTGGCGGACGCGCTCAAGCAGCGCCCGCTTGGCTTCGCCGTGCGCCTCCCAAATCTTCGGCAGCGGAATCGCCATCGCATGGCGCAGGCCGAGGTGGTCTCCGCGCCAGCCGGGGATGTACCGGTCGAACAGCGCCTGGAAGGGCGCCGAGGCCCAGGTGGCCACGTGCACGCCATTGGTAATCGCATCGATGCGCTCCGAATCGAACATCTCCCGCGAGACCTCGCCGTGCTTCTTGGCCACGCCGTTGACGTACCGGCTGAGGTTCAGGCCGGTGTAGGTCAGGTTCAGCCGGCCCTGCGCGCAGAAGAGTTCCGGCAGGGCGGCGATCTCGGGACGCTTCAGCACCCGGTCCACCAGGTCCATCGCGAACTCGTCGTGGCCGGCGGGCACCGGCGTGTGCGTCGTGAAGACGCACTGCTGCCGCACCCTGGCGATCTCTTCGGGGCCGACGACCCATCGCCCCGTCCGCTCGGCGTGCTCATCGAGCAGGGCCAGCGTCAGGAGGCTGGCGTGGCCCTCGTTCATGTGGAACCGTTCAATCTGCTGATAGCCCAGCGCTCGGAGCATGCGCACACCGCCCATCCCCAGCACGATCTCCTGCGCCAGCCGGTAGGCCGCGTCGCCGCCGTAGAGCAGATCGGTCAACGCGCGGTCCGGCTTCGCATTACCGGGCAGGTCGGCGTCGAGGAAATAGACCGGCACGGTTCCCCCGCCCGCCCCCTCCACGATCCGCCGCCAGCAGCGCAACTGGACGGAGCGCCCCTCCACCTGCACGGCCGCCCGGACCGGCTGCTCCTCCAGGAACGACTCCACCGGCCAGGCCGCCGGCTCCTCCGACCAGCGCTCCCCGAGGTAGCGGTCGAGGAGGGTCCGGAGGTCGGCGGAGATCCACGAGCCCGGGGGGACGCCGTTCGGGACGTGGGTGATCGGGACCTCCCCCTCGGGCACACCGGGCCACAT
>ORMF012195860.1_pt1 | contig 22775 bp, 21 predicted proteins | sample 1779871 | NCBI WGS metagenome assembly ORMF01 (sample SAMEA104232316, study PRJEB22302) | groundwater metagenome | biome: forest; feature: aquifer; material: groundwater | place: USA | collected 2011-08-07 | depth 5.4 m | reverse complement strand
CGCGAGCATCGCTGGGTAGCTATATTCCCAACGGATAACCGCTGAAAGCATCTAAGTGGGAAGCCGTCTCTAAGATTAGATCTCGTCTACATTCAGTTATATGAATGTGGGAAGACCCCTTGTAGATCACGAGGTTGATAGGCTAGCGGTGTAAGTGCTGCAAGGCATTTAGCCTACTAGTACTAATGGTTAAAAGGTAGAATTATAATAAAGACATTTTTGCCCCGCGTAGTTCTGCGTTGCAGAACGAAATGGGGTATTCTCTTCACTTTTCAGAGAGCCATAGAGTGGATCAATTTAATTTGTTTTGCGCTGAAGCCTTTCGGTCTTTTGAGCGGAGCGGAACCACCTTTTCTCATTCCGAACAAAGAAGTGAAACACTCCAGCGTTCACGATACTAGGGGTATACCTGGGACAATAGATCAAGGCCGGGGGACTTGAGCGCAAAACATAACAAAATATAGATTTTTCCCAACCATAATAATCTAAGTCGTTCTGATCTTTTTATTTATTTAATTCAATCTTAAATGGGTTATTGTCAGGGGATTTCTTTCTTCAAATTTCATATTATTCTTCGCAATTTTCCTCATTGTTAAAATACGTCTGAGTTTTTTATGGTATAGTATGGTCTATGCCTACAGACAAAAGTATAATTGACGCATATAACAAGCATGCAAGAGCTTACTCAAAACGCCAGCGGGATAATTCAAATATTTACCGTGTTTATTTAGAAAGGCCGGCAATCTTTGGTAATCTGCCAAAACTACAGGAAAAAGATGTCCTTTGTCTTGGCTGCGGATCAGGTGAGGAGATGGAACACATTAAATCTTTGGGCGCAAAGAAAGTTATTGGAATAGATATCTCTGAAAAATTAATTGAAATTGCAAAGGAAAGTTATCCCAATTTTGATTTTAGAGTAATGGACGCTGAAAATCTTGATTTTCCAAAAGAATTTTTTGATCTCGTATTTTCCAGTTTGACAATGCACTATCTTGAAAGTTGGCTAAAAACTTTAAAATCTGTTAATAGAGTTTTGAAACGAGACGGAATTTTCATATTTTCAGTTACCCATCCATTTTTTTCTGCCATACAAAAAAAAGAAGATGAGCAGATAAAATCAAGAATTTTTGGATATAAAGACATTAAAAATACAGCTGACATAGAAATATATGGTGATTATTTGAATAGTTACAGACTAGATGCGTTTGTGAGTAAAGAATTAACAGTTAGCAATTACCATAGACCTCTTTCCATCATTATTAAAGAATTTATTGAATCTGGATTTGAACTTATAGACTTGGTGGAGCCAAAAGCACAAGATGAGTCAAAAGACAAATACTATAAATTTTGGGCAATTCACCAAAAAATTCCTGAATTCATGATTTTTAAATTAAAAAAGAAGGGACAATAGTAATTGCGGGGGGAGGGGTTTTGTGGTACAAATCGGGGATTTTCTGTCCTTATTCCTCACTTTTCCAAAAATTAATAATAAGCTGATATAATCGCCGTATGGATGTAATTCCATGGACAATATTAACATTTGAAACAAAAAGCGGAGAAAAACCAGTAGACCTTTTTATCAAAAAGCAACAACCTCAAGCAAGATCAAAGATAATCCACAATGTCAGGCTTTTACAGGAATACGGCAATATGTTGGGTATGCCACATTCAAAAATGTTGGGCAGGGGATTATGTGAGCTGCGTATACGAGGCAAAGAAGAATTACGGATATTCTATTTTTTCAGACAAAGAACTATCTATCTGCTTCATGGGTTTAAAAAACAAAAACAGCAAACCCCGAAAAAGGAGCTTGAATTAGCACTTCTAAGAATGAAAGGCTTGACATAATTATAACGTTTATGTTATAATCGTTTTATGAGCAAATGGAAAGATCTAGAAAAAGAATTGTTGTCTGATTCAGCAACAAAAAAGGAATTCGACAAACTAGCTCCTCGCTACGCTGTAATTTCGCAGCTTATTGCGGCGCGAATAAAAAACAAAATGACTCAACAGGATGTAGCCAAAAAAGTTGGCACAAAGCAATCTGCGATTGCAAGATTGGAATCCGGCGGCGTCAATCCTTCCCTTGAGTTTTTACAAAAAATTGCACAAGTAATGGGTTATAAACTTACCGTTCACTTTTCAAGTATCTAAAATTTTAAGGAAGGGGATGGCAATTTTTTTCGGGATTTCTTTCTTCAAAATGAACTTTTCTTCACTTTTAACAATCAATGCTTAGAACTTCTTGATGCTTGCAATTTGTAGCGCAATATGCTACAGTAGTAATGTGCTAATTATCAAAAGACTTATCTGGGATGAATGGAATACTGCACATATAGCAAGACATAAAATTATTCCCGATGAAGTAGAAAAGATATGTCATGGTGACGCATTAGTTGAAGAAGGGCACACAGGTAGATTATTAATTATCGGCTTAGCTAAGGTAAACAAAATGATAACTGTAATAATAGATCCTGAACCAGAAGAAGGAGTTTATTATGTAGTTACTGCGAGATCATCTAGCAAAAGAGAAAGAAAAATATATAAAGATAAGAAAGGAGATGAAAACAATGAACAAAATTAAAACAAAAAGTCGTATTCCAGAATTTAAAAATAGAGAGGAGGAGGCAAAATTCTTTGATAGTCATGATATGGCTGATTTTCAAGATGAATTCAAAGTAATAAAAGTTCGCTTTGCTAAAAATCTTTCAGAGGGACTTCATGTCCGGCTTGATCCTGAAACCTTAATGAAATTACGTGTTGAGGCGAAGGAAAAAGGTGTTGGTCCTACAACTTTGGTAAGGATGTGGGTTAAAGAGCAACTTCGCACAGCAAGCGCTTAAAAGAGAGCAAAAAAGTTCCTAGTGGATGTCAATATATGAGGTGCGGGGGATTTCTTTCTTCAAAGTTTTGTGGTAGAATAGTTAAATTGTCAAAAGAAAGGTGAATTTAATGAATGCCAAATTCAAACTCAAAAGTTAAAAGTCAAAACTCAAAAGTTACCTCAATGGCGGACTTAATGAAAAAAGTAGCTGCCGCGAAAACTCCATTTGTTTCTCCTCACAAAGGCGACATGTTGACCGGAACGATTACCAAATTAACTTCTTCCGAAATATTGGTTGACATAAATGCCAAAACGGAAGCTGTGGTTTTGGAAAAAGACAGCAAGATTTTGCATAGACTTTTAACTACGCTTAAAGCGGGAGATAGAGTATCTGTTCAGGTATTAAATCCAGAATCCGATTTTGGAAATTCGGTGGTGTCCCTTAGAAGATTTATGGACGATAAGGTTTGGGAAAAACTTTTGTTGCTACAAAAAAGCCAGGAAGCGATAGAAGTTATAGTTGATTCATTAACAAAAGGCGGATTTTTGGTGACAACACTTGATGGGGAAATATCAGGATTTCTGCCAAATTCACATACATCAAGCTTGGAGAATCTGCAAAATAATCCCGGCAAAACAATTAAGGTTGTTGTTCTTGAAGTAAATCGTGAACTTCGCAAAATTATATTTTCCCAAAAACAAGTGATGGGAATTAGCGATTTTCAGGAGTTGGTTAGAAATATAAAGGTTGGACAAAAAATTGATGCAATTATTACAACCGTAGCTTCTTTTGGAATCTTTTTGTCAATACCTCTTAAAGAGGAACCCGAAAAAAATAAGACAGGAAAATTCGTAGAAGGCTTTGTTCATATTTCCGAAGTATCATGGGAAAATATTTCAGACCTATCGGAAAAATTTAAGGTTGGGGAAAGAATAACAGCTGAAGTTAAGGGATTTGATAAAGATTCAAGAAGAGTTAATTTGTCTATTAAGAACTTAGCAACGGATCCATTCGAAAAAAGATTGGAAGAATTTACTCCTGATAAAAAAATAAAAGCTAAAGTTCTAAAAATTATTTCAACAGGAGTATTGATGGATATAGGGGAAGGAATTATTGGAATTGTTAAGAAAGAAAAAATTCCTCCAACAATAACTTACAAAGAAGGAGAAAGCGCTGATGTTGTTGTTGCGGGCGTTGATAAGAAAAAACACAGAATAAATCTCGTTCCTGTTCTCCTTGAAAAACCAATAGGATATAGATAATCTTCTTATCTTCTTTAAATTTAAGATCAAAGCGGGTATAATTGACTTGTATGAAAACGAAAATTTCTTTTGTCTGCCAGGAATGCGGCTATGATTCAGTACAATGGATGGGGAAGTGTCCGGAATGCGGAGCATGGAATAGCATGAGGGAAATAAAAGAGGTAGGGTTAACTTCAGTTTCACTAAGTGGGATTAAGCCTCTCAACGTAGAACCCAAGAAAATAGCTGATGTTGTTTATGAGGAGCGTCAAAGGCTTTTAACGGGTTTTTCCGAGGCCAACGGAGTTCTTGGGGGGGGAATAGTCAAGGGAAGTGTGGTTTTGCTGGCTGGGGATCCCGGAATTGGAAAATCAACTTTGTTATTACAGATCGCGTTGAATATTGCTCAGAAACAACCGCATATTGCTCCCCGCTGTGTTCTATATATTTCAGGTGAAGAATCAGAAGAGCAAATAAAATTAAGAGCCCAAAGGCTTCATAAAGATTTCAAAAATTCAAATCTTTTGCTTCTCTCTCTGACCAATACCGATCAGGCAATCGAAACAATTCAAAAAATAAAACCCTCACTTGTTATCGTTGACTCAATCCAAACTATGGAATCTGAAAATGTTTCCGGCATGTCGGGAAGTATTCCTCAAATTAGATATAGCGCATCACAGTTTATTAAAGCTGCCAAAATTTTGCGTATTCCTGTTATTATGGTAGGTCATGTTACCAAAGAAGGAATGGTTGCAGGTCCTATGGTTTTATCCCATATGGTTGATGCGGTTTTATTTTTGGAGGGAGAAAAATATACAAGAAACAGAATTTTAAGAGGTCTTAAAAATAGATTTGGGCCGATAGATGAAGTTGGAGTTTTCTCTATGGATGAATCGGGAATGAAAGAGATAAATAATCCCGAGCAACTTTTTCTGACTAAGAATAAAGATAAGAATGTTGCAGGAAGCGTTGTCACAGTTACGGCAGAGGGGACAAGATCCTTTCTTGTTGAGGTTCAAGCATTGGTCATTAGCTCCCATCTTCCAATGCCCCGTAGAATTGCATCAGGAATAGATTACAAGCGCTTAGAACTTCTGCTGGCCGTATTACAGAAGCATTGCAATATGCCGCTTTCCTCTATGGATGTTTTCGTGAATGTGGTAGGCGGGATAAAACTTTCCGATCCGGGAGCAGATCTTGGAATTTGTCTTGCTATTTTCTCAAGTACTAAAAATATTCCATTATCTGGTATTGTAGGAATTGCTGAAGTTGGATTGCTGGGAGAGTTAAGAAGCGTTGCGGCAATTGAGAAAAGAGTAAAAGAAGCCAAGAAATTAGGGTTTAAAAATGTCGTTACTGCCAATACTCATAAAACGCTCAATGGTCTTATACGGGAACTTACAAGATGAATCAAGAAACTAAAAATAAAATTAAAAAAATGCAAAAAAAGGGAAGAATTAGGGGTTTTCCTGTACGATTGATAACTCTTATTGCCGATGAAGTGGCAAAAACAATTGTGAAGCGTTTGCCCGCAGTTTTACCCCATTCAAGAAAATCCAAACGCCAAAATCATAACAAAAATCTTGAAAATGCAATATTTCTGGACACATCTGCAATTATTGACGGAAGAATTTTTGACGTGATAAGCTTGCATGTTTTAATCGGCACATTTGTGGTTATGGAAAGTATTCTTTTGGAGTTAAAGCATGTTGCGGATTCTAAAGATTTAGTTAAAAAGGCGCGGGGCAGAAAAGGATTGGAGCTTCTCGAAAAGCTTAAAAAAGCTAAAGGGATTAAGATAATTGTCTTGCCAAAAAGGGATGACGCGAACTTAGAGGTAGATGAAGAACTAATTGACGCGGCGCGTAGAAATAAAGGAAGAATTATAACCTGCGATTATAACTTAGAAAAAAAAGCAACCATAAGCAATGTCCTGGCTATAAATGTAAATACTCTTGCAAATAGCTTGAAGGTGATAGCGGTTCCCGGGGAATCGGTGCGGGTAAAAGTTTTACACAGAGGCAAAAATATAACCCAGGGAGTAGGCTACTTGGATGACGGAACAATGATTGTTGTAGAAAATGCAAGTGCGGAGTTGGGTCAGGAGGTTGGGGTGATTGTTTCCCGAGTTATTCAAACAACAGCTGGAAGAATATTGTTTGCTAAAAAGATTTAATGCTCCCATTCTTCAGATGGAAATACGATTACCTGCCCAATAATCGTATTCCCGTCTGAGGCTACGAACTATTAAAAACGTCTTCTTAAAAAACCTAATCTTATTAAGATAAACTATAATTTTTAGCCTCAGCTATTTTCCTTGACAATTATTTACTTTTTTGATATTAACAACACAGGCATTTAGTTTTATTTTCCTGCCTGAAAAGTCTAATTGCCTTTTTCACAAGAGCATTGCTTTTCGTACCTGAAATTATTGTACTGAGTAACGAAAGCGATGCTCTTTTTTATATTTTTATAATAGTGCTACCGGAATACCTAAACCTTTTTTTATTAAAGTCTTGAATTGTTCGCTTCCATGTTTAATCAACATCTCGCGTTTGTAGTCAGATATTGTTTTCCTTGTTTTTTCTTTTCTTAATCTAAAAAAGCTAAGTTTCATAATTGAAAACATTGTACCACACGTTGTCAAGTATTGTCAAACCTATAGCAAAAATCCCCCCGAAAATTGTATGCCTCATAGTAAATGAACTGTAGTTTAGATTGATAAGACAATCTTTTCGTTTTTATTTAGAAAAATGTGGATAAGTTGGGGATCTCCAGTCGGAGATCCCCTTTGGGGAATTACGACTGTTTTATAAGGGGTGTGAAGAAAGATTTTACAGATAGTTGGTAGTTGTAATTGGCTATTGATTTTATCCATAGCTTAATAAGAGAAATTAGGTGAATTCTTAGGTCAAAAAAATATGCCTTCGGGTCATTTCTATGATAGTGTAAATATTCATTTAGATTGGCAAACTTTCCATAAGGGAGAAGCTTCATAAAAATATCGCTATATACAAAGGGATTGGAATTTGTGTCAAATTTCAAAATATCTTTTGGCAAAAGAGTTTTATTTATCAATACTGTTTCAAATTGCATTGATATTCCATGAAGAGGGGACTCGTATATAAATCTATTTTCTTTAGGAAATTTACTTTTGCCAAGGTATTTATTATTGTCGTCTATAAATCTGCATTGGTTTCCAACAGCTACTACTTCCGGATTTTCAAGAAGAAATTTGACTTGCTTTTTTATTCTTTGAATGTGGCTTATATCGTGAGAATCCATGAAGGCAATTAAATCTCCTTTTGCTTTTTTAGCTAAACGATTTAGCGTGACTCCGATTCCATATCGCTTGATATTTCTGTACACACGAACCTTTTTGCCCGCTTCGCCCGCGAATCGAGGCGAGCCCGCTTCGCCAGAGCGAGGCGAGTATTTTTTAGAGAACTCCTTAAGTATTCCATACGAGTTATCTACGGAGCTATCGTCGATTGTAACTATTTCTATGTTTTTGTAGGTTTGTTTTACAAGACTTTGCAGACATTCAGGCAAAAATTTTGCCGAGTTATGAACAGGAAGTATGATAGAAACTAATGGTTTATTATTCATAATTTATTTGGACAGAAGCTTCATTACGACCGAAGAACCTATTTTAACACAACTTTTAAGATTAAGTCAAATTTTTTTATTAAGGCGTAAGGCTTAGGAATTGGTTCATGAGCGCGTCGACTTGATTTATGCCGCAGTCGGGTATTTTTATGTTCTTTGCGCTTGCATTTACTGGAAACTCGTGGTTTTTAACTTCATTTGTATTTGTTACATATTCTTCTCGTTTAAATTGGTAAAAATATATGAAAGCGGTACATGTATTTTGTCCCAATGACAAGTCCACGGTTGTAACTAGTCTGCCATTAGGAGTTGATCTTTCAGAAGTCCCGATTCCTCGATAGTTTTCACGTCCTCGATAGATATCTTCTACATTCTTGCTGCTTATAGGTGGTGAGAATGGAGAACTAGACTGCTCTTTCTTAAATGGAGATAAAGAGGGTTGCAGGCGTCTTTGTCTTTCTTCTTCCTCGCCTAACTTGTTAAAAAAATCGTCTAAATTGTAAGAATAGGCACTAAGGTTAGGATGTCCGTATGGATTTTCTTGGGTAGAATTTTGGTCTACTCCATTTGAGCAGGCGACAGTCGCAATAGCAGCGATAGCAAGCCCAACGGGAATAATTAATCGTCTTCTTGATAAATGTGGTAATTTCTCTTTCATTAATTAACTTATAGTATAAGCTGAATACAAATCCTTGTCAATATGGCGACCTAAATAATTATTTTCTAATCCTTTTTAACAGAAATCCGCTTACCCCCATTGGGATAAGCGAAAAAAGTACCAGTGCCTCGGGGCCGGTTGGAGGAGTAGTTTGGATATTCGGACTTGGTTGGAGAGAAGGAGCTGGGGCTTCAATGCAGAATTGGGCGTTGTCTTGGCTTAGCGTCCCATCATTTGTTGAGATTGCCTGATTAATTACGCAAACTACTCCTTGGGGGAGTTGGTCTTTTGAAACTATTCTTCCTAGAATATTAAATGTTCTGGTTTCATTAGGCTTAAGATTAGGTGTGCTTATTGAAACTGTTTTTGTATTTGCATCAAAATTCCCATCGCCGGCGCTAAATGATACATATTGGGGAAAAATGTCTTTAATGTCAACTTTCGATAGAGTATTTTTTCCGGTATTAGTAACCTTTATTTGGAAGACAATAATAAAGCTTGGTTGGTATCTAGGATCATTTATTTCCAAATTATCAACCATCAAGTTTGTCTTCGGGTTTAGAACTTTTTTATCTATTGTAATTTTTGAAGAGGAAGTGCATGTTTGTCCTCCGCCATAAACCGGCTGACAAGAAGTCTCGGCAAAGACCGTATTAACAAATAACAAATAACAAATAACGCCTAACAAAAATAGCTTGATTATCCTGCCCATAGATTGTGAGTGTGAGTAAGATTATCAAAGATTATAAGATAAGTCAATAAGATCAACCTCTTTTACCTATTGACAAGAAGAAAAGTATGTGGTGTAATATGTTAAGTTTTCTAAGTTTTTCTTCGGGAAGAAAGTTTCCACAAGATGTTCATTATTAAAATTTCATATTTGTAAACTTTAAAATCTATGCCTTACAAGAAATCTACATCAGTTAGTTCTCAATCAGTCGATCAAATTATTGGCACAAAAGAAGAGCCAAAGGAAGAAAAAAAACCGGTAGAACCTGTAGTTGCTGAGGTTAAAAAGATAGTCACTCCCGTTAACTTTGCCCCACGATATGCCGAGCAGACGGTTCCGACACAGGAAGTTTCCGGAATATTGGACATCCAACCCGAGGGTCATGGATTTTTACGGCCTAAATTTATTCCTTCTTCGGGAGATATTTATATTTCACAATCTCAAATAAGAAGATTTTTGCTTCGTCCGGGAGATTTAATTGCAGGTATTGGTCGGGCTCCAAAAGATACGGAGCGATATTTTGGATTACTAAAAGTAGAAAAAGTAAATGGTATTCCGGCCGATGAATCTCTCAAAAGACCTTACTTCGATGATTTAACCCCAATATATCCAAAAAAGCAGATAACTCTTGCAACAGGAAAATTTCCCTTGTCAACGAGAATGATAGACCTGATCTCTCCAATTGGATTTGGACAAAGAGGAATGATTGTTTCGCCCCCAAAAGCCGGAAAAACAACTATTCTGAAAGAAATTGCAGCGGGAATTGCTCAAAATTTTCCAAAGGCGCATCTTATGGCGGCTTTAATTGGAGAGCGGCCTGAGGAAGTAACGGATATCGGCCAGTCCGTAAAAGGAGATGTAGTTGCTTCAAACTTTGATGAGCCTCCGGAGAATCAGACAAGGGTGGCGGAAATTACTTTGGATAGAGCAAAAAGATTAGTTGAATTGGGAATTGACGTGATTATTCTTTTGGATTCGGTTACAAGGTTAGCCAGAGCTTACAACTTATCGGTTGCCCCTTCGGGTCGAACGCTTTCGGGAGGATTTGATCCCGCAGCTTTGTGGCCGGCAAAAAAATTCTTTGGAGCAGCACGAAATTGCCAAGAAGGCGGATCGTTGACAATTATTGGCACCGCGCTTGTTGAAACGGGTTCAAGAATGGATGATCTTATTTATGAAGAGTTTAAGGGTACAGGAAATCTTGAGCTTCATCTGGACAGACGTCTTGCCGACCGTCGTATTTTCCCATCTATTGGGATTGAGCGCTCCGGCACGCGTCAGGAAGAGTTGCTGCTAAAAGACGCAGATCTTAAAAGGGTTGTTACAATGCGTCGAATGATTGATATGCTCGGGCCTGATGAGCGCACAAGTATGTTGATTGAGAGGCTTTCAAAAACAGCAACAAACGAAGAATTTCTCGAGAGCTTGGGAAAAGGATAATCCGCAAAATTTCCATAAACGGTTGACATGCCCCGAGGGTTTTGTTAATATCTTCATTTAGAATGTATAATCGCCGCCTCAATTTTTTAGTTTCATTTTTGAATGAATTATCCGGTTTTTTAAACTTCATTCTTTTTTATTCAAAGAAAAAAGTTCTCATTTGGTCGGTTTTTTTTGAGAAAAACAAAAATATAATGGTAAAGCTTTTCACAATGAAAAGGGGCCGATATAATCGGCCTTTTTTGCATCTATCGGCAATGGCTGTTCTTGCAATTGGAATAATAGCATCCCCATTTTTGGCAGAAACTTATCCTATTTTTTCTTCAAATGCAGCCAATAATTTACAAATTTCATCTCCTTCCTCAGGGAGTTCAATAATTGTAGGGGATAATGTATTCCAAACAGACATTTCTCAAAAACCCAGAGATAAAGCTATTGCCTATACCGTTGAACATGGAGATACGCTTTCGACAATTGCCAAAAAATTTGACATCTCGATAAATACTATACGTTGGGCAAATGATTTAACCAATGATGATATTTCTGTTGGCGATACATTGAAAATCTTGCCGGTTACGGGAATAGATTATAAAGTAGCAAAAGGCGACACAGTATACTCAATTGCTAAAAAGCTCGACACCGATCCTCAAAAAATAGTTGATTTTCCTTTTAATGATTTTGCCAATGCGGAAACTTTTGCGTTGGTTGAAGGACAGCGTCTCGTTGTTCCGGATGGAGTTAAGCCTTCGGAGCAACCATTTATACAGCGTTCAGTGTTTCTTGTTCAGGGGCCGTTTAATGTTTCATCTTCCGGATTTACATGGCCGATTCATGGGATTGTTTCTCAATTTGCTTCTTGGTATCATATGGCGCTTGATATTGCCGCGCCATTTGGAACTCCGCTTGTTGCAGCGCAAAACGGCGTAGTGTCAAGCGTTAATGCCGGGACTTGGGATGGCGGATACGGGACAAGTGTTTGGGTAGATAATGGAAGCGGTTTTGCATCTCACTATGCTCATTTAAGCAGTATAAATGTTTCGGCAGGGGATAGAGTTGTAGCCGGTAAAACTATTCTTGGCTGGATTGGTATGTCAGGAAGAACAACCGGTCCCCATGTCCATTTTGAAATTAGAAGAAATGGATCTCTTGTAAATCCTCTTCCTTACCTACAGTAATTTTAATATGTTAGAATATCTTTAAAGGGGCTTGTAGCACAGTTGGTAATGCGCCGCATTCGCATTGCGGAGATCGGCGGTTCGAATCCGCCCAAGTCCACAAAAATTGACTATTGCACATTGAGATACTCAGGGGTACAATAATTTTAATGGCCTATCCTACAAACCTCATACGACAAGTTCTTCAGCTAAGAAACCAGGGCAAAACATATGGAGAAATTAGACTTCTTCTAAAACAAAGTATTCCTAAGAGCACTCTTTCTGATTGGTGTAAGAAAGCTACTCTTCCTAAAAACTATACCGATAGAATATCTACATTGAATTTAGATAATCTGAATAAAGCTCGTCTTATTGCTCATGAAATAAACAAAATTAAACGCGAAGAATTATTACAAGAAATAATTAAAATAAATTCCTCTATAGCTACAAGAGTCCAGAACCGAGACATAGCAAAGATTGCTCTTGCCATGCTTTGTTTGGGTGAAGCCTCAAGAACAAGAGGAACATTTAATTTAGGAAGTTCGGATCCAAGAATAATAACGCTTTTCGTAGAATTACTTAAGAAATGTTTTGTTTTTGATCTGGAAAAAGTTAGGTGTACCGTTCAATGCCGAGCTGACCAAGATATAAAAACGCTAGAGGCATATTGGCAAAATGTAACAAAAATTCCTGAAAGGTTATTTTATAAGGCTAGGATTGATCCTAGGACAAAAGGAAAACCAACCAAAGATAAAAATTATATGGGTGTTTTGCGTGTTGATTACTTTAATACGAAAGCTCAAATTGACCTAGAAACATTGGCTCAATTACTATATAATCAATTTACCAAAAAGGGCCCGTAGTCTAATGGTAAAACTTCTGGCTGGCAGTCAGATAATAGGGGTTCGATTCCCCTCGGGTCCACCAAATTTTGGTGCTTGCTTTTTTGTTTTAGATTAAAGTATAATGACATTATCAATCCATCCTCCTTTCTCTAGATTCTAGATGAAAATGGTAGGCGGGAATTTAGAGAATAAATGATACAACAAATCCCAATAAACGAAAATTCATTTGCTATTTTTTGCAAGGAAGGGGGGTGAATATTAAATGGCTTTTCAAGATCAAAATTTAACATGCCGAGATTGCGGCAAAGAATTCGTATGGACTGCATCAGAACAAGAATTCTATCAGCAAAAAGGTTTCCAAAATGCTCCAGTTAGATGTGCAGCATGTCGCGCTTTGAAAAAGGCTCGAATGGACGGAGATAGAGGAGAAAGACAAATGTTTGAAATTACATGCTCCAGTTGTGGCAAAAAGGACACAGTTCCTTTCCAACCAAAAGGAGATAGACCAGTTCTTTGTAAGGATTGTTTCAGAAAACAAAGACAGGCTTAATTTCAAAAGTTAGTCTGAGATTTTTCTAAAAACTATATAGTATTTAGAAATTTGGAGAAAACCCACACTCTATAAACGAGGTGGGTTTTTCTTTGGGATTATTGAGAGGAAGAAGTGGCTGTATTTGGTGCGGGAATTTTTACCGGCGGATTTTGAGCAGGCAACTGGGTTGCCGGAGTATTTAAATTAAGAGGCGGCTGATTGGTTGAGGAAGCATTTGTCTTAGATGTCTCTTTAGGCAAAGTTTTTTGTATGGTTGCGCTTAGTTCTACTATCTCTTTGTCTACCTGAGCAGAGCTTGTTTTGTCGCTGACAACAAGGTTCTTTACAATTTGAAGTTGTTGTAGTGCGTTAGTCAAATCCTGCTTTTGCTGCAAGGTATGGGCAAGATTGTAGTATGCATTTGCGAAATCAGGCTTGAGATTTATTGCAATTTGGAATTGGTTTTGTGCGTTATCCCATTGTCCTAATTGATAATATATTCCTCCAAGATTCAAGTATTGCTGTGGATCATTAGGATTCAGAAATATCGCTTGTTGTTCTGTCGCAATAGCAAAACTTTCGGCATTTTGCCCAAATCCAATAAGGCTCCTATAAATAGAGGACAGATTTTGCCAGTTAAGAGAAGTTTGAGGAGAAAGCGTAGTAGCATTTCTTCCTTCATTTATTGATTGTTGGATAAGAGTTGATATTGTTTGCTGAACTTGAGCGCTTGGACTTGAACCTGCTTTCTGTTGGCTGGCAAGTGAGTTAGCAAGGGCTAAATTTGTCTGAGAGAATATTCGATGATACGCATCCCTGTAATTGAATACTTGTATTGCGTTTGCCTGTTTCTGGTAGGTTAAAGAACCATTATTTTGGGTTGCGGCAATAAGAGATTCTTGGAAAGTCAAGTCCGATAATAAATAACGGATGCTCCAAAAACTCAAAAAACCCAAAACTACAGCAGCTATTAGAAATGACGCAAAAGGAAGAAGTTTGGTTTTTTCTATCTTTGTTGAAGGCGCTGAAGGCGCGGGTTCTAAAGAAATTAATCCTTCTCTTAATGCTACCAATTGGAATTCAACATCAAAATATTTATTTTTTTCTGCGCTCCCAAGTCCTTGTGAAACAGCAAAAAGTCCCAAGAGAAGAAAAATAAGAGTCTGGGTAACAAAAGATAAAGGCAAAATAATAGAAGCAATAAGTATTAATATGAGAGCAAAAGATATCGGATTTGCTTCTTTGGAGCCTTTAACTTCTTTTACAATTCTTGAGGCAAGGAAAATGAAAAATGCAAAGCCTAATATTCCGGCTGTTGCCAAAACTTCAAGTAAAAAGCTCGATGATCTAAAGAATATTAATGTCCAAAGAGCTTGATTTTGGTTGAAGGCGGCTTGTTTAAATCTGGTGAAATCATTTGCATATGTTCCAAATCCGCTGCCAAATAGAAAACCCTGAACAATTCTTCCGGTATCCTGAGAAATTGTTGCGAAAGCAGTTTGGAATCCGATTTCAAGGGGAAGAATGGGCGGTTTTTGTATGGAGAAAACGCTGTAAACTGTTACAAAAAGTCCCATTGCTATAACTATTGATGCAATTGTATATATTATTCTTTTTGCAAAATCGCTTTTTTCTGCTGCTAAAGAATTTTTAGAGAATTCAAGTAATCGCCCGATAAGAGGCCACGATAAATATCCGCCTAATCCCAATGCAACGGTCAAATAAATCGATTGGTCAAGAAGAGAGCCTAAAGGACTGAATGTTTGAACATGGGTAAAACTAAAAGGCAAAATGTAAATTTTAAAGAAGGAGAGTATTGAATTGAGAGACAATATTGCTCCCCCAAAGATAAAAGAGGATACCAAAAACAAAAGAGAACTTTTTGTTTTTATTACATTAACAATTGCAAAAAATCCTAAGATTGCAAAAAGAAGAGGAACAAATGTAATTAAAGAATCATTTTTATTTGCAGACAATATGGAAGAAAGAAAAACTGAAAAAGCAAATAAGATTAGAGGTAAATCAAAAATAGTCCGTCTAAGACGGATAGATCCTTCCGCTATTAATTTTAAAGCAAAAAGAATAATTACAGCAATTACTATGGCTCCCAATAAAATTTGTTTAGGGAGTACGAAAATATCTGTAGTTAGGGATGTAAAGACAAGAGGAAATGCTAAAAGTAAAATTCCTAATAAAAAAACCGATACGGCGCAGGAGTATCGAATAAATTCATTTTTGTTTTGCATAGTATTCTAAATAGTATTCTAAATTTAACAATCCCAAAGTATAATGTCAAGGAGTAACCCCGATCGCGATCGGGGTTACGACGCCGACCCCGAATGCACGCTCCTCCGAGGCGAGGATGTAAACCTCGCGAGGAGGTAAGTGTCATTTGGGGTCAAGGATTTCGTCGAAGACGAAAAAAATTAATTAACAATCAGCCGGTTGTGTTTGTGCCCCAACTTGTTAAGTGGGAAGTCAAAGTGGGACGTTTATCGTATTGACAAAGTATGTACGAAGAGTATAATATATTTGTGAAGTACAAAGGTTACAGAATTGAGTTCTCTGAAGCGAAAAATTTATTATTAAAGGAAACAAGAGGAACGGGATTCGAGGATGTTCTTGTCGCTATTGAAAAAAAAGGAATATTGGGTGATATGAAGCATGGTAATAAAGAATATGTTCACCAAAGAATATTGGCAATAAAGATAGAAAAATATGCTTATGCTGTGCCTTACGTAATAGATCTCAAAAGGAAAGTAATTTTTCTGAAAACTGTCTACCCAAGTCGGGTTTTGACAGATAAATATATGAAAGGAGGAATGAAAAAATGAAAGTTATGCTGTCTAAATATGAGCAACAGATTGAAGACGCTTTGTCTAAAGGCGAATATATTAGCACTTCTGATTTAGGAGATACCAAGGAATTATTTCGGCAAGCAGCTAAGAACTATCGAGAACTACAAGAAACAAAAAGTATTACCTTGCGGGTTAATAAGGAAGACCTTATTAAGGTTAAAGTCAAAGCTAAAAGGAACGGTCTTCCCTATCAGACCTTAGTTAATTTATTAATTCGCCAGTATGTAAAAGGGGAGACAGAGGTAGTTATTTAATTAACAATCAGCCGGTTGAAGGGGATTGGCTTTGAAGTTTATTTATTCTCTAAATTTGTTTTTGTATTTATCTAATTCGCCTTTAAGCTCTTCAAATACTTTTAGTTGCGACTTGGCCAGGTTCTTGGTTTCAGCCGGGTCATTTTTAATATCATATAATTCGTAAGGGTCAGATTTATAAGCATAGAAGATTAGTTTGTATTGACTGTTCCTGACAGCTAATTCTTCAACATCAGGACTGGAATCATTTGGAACTCTTGTAGGTTTGGAACTTGCGAAAATATATTTCTTCCAGGCAGTTTTATCGCCATTTATCAGAGGAAGTAAGCTATCCCCTGTAAATTGGTTCTTGTTTTGGCTCAACAATCTCGCTGTATCAAGAAGAGTTGCGGGAATGTCTGTGCGCTCAGTTAGCGCCTCTACTCTTTTGCCTTCTGTTGAGGAAGGAACATGAATTATTAGAGGGACACGAAGAATAGGTTCGTATATGCTGTTAACATGACCAAGCAATCCATGTTCCCCTAATAATTCCCCCTGATGTCCGGTGATTACGATAATACTATTATCATAAAGTCCGTTTTTCTTAATGTTATCAAGAACTTCTCCGACCAATTTATCAACCCAGCTTAGAGAAGCGTCGTATCTTGCGATAAGGTGATATAGATTCTTAGGGTCTTTTTTAAATTCCGCTACGTCGTCTATAACTTTTTGAGGAGTATTTGGGACTTTTTCTCCATTATAGATTCTATCAAACCATACTCCTCCGGCATCCGTATCAGACATCTTGCGCATGTCTTGCGGAACAGAATCCAATACTCCATGATAGTTAGGATCATACTTATTAGGGTCATCAGAATAATAAGGCGAATGCAAATCATCAACAGTGACGTATAAAAAGAAAGGGTTATTGGCGCTTTTATGGCCTGTAAGCCAACTAAGTACCAAGCCCCGGTTTTCCATAAATGACATAGCTGTCATTCCACCCACATAAGAATTCTCAAAGGTATCAAATCCCCTGATTAACCCGCGTTTATCTGTTAAGTACCGTGATCCGGAAAATCCGGCAGTCGTATAATTAACACCCTGGAAAATTTCCTGAATCGTTTTTATTGACGCAGAAAGCTTAGAGGTTATTGGAATAAGCATTTTATTTGTTTCGGGTCTTGTGCCGGTTAACATGCCTGCAAAATTTGGCAGACACCAGCCGGATGATGTCCAGAAATTATCAAAAATTACTGACTGCTTGGCGAATTTATCAATGTTGGGAGTAGTCGGCCTCTCATAGCCATTGAAAGAAAAATGATCCGCTCTGGCGCTGCAGATATCAATAACAATTATGTTTGGTTTGTCCGGGAGAGTTTTTTTCGATGATCCTAAGACAAGCATCGTTGTTGCTACGATAAAGAGTAAAAAACCCAGAATAATTATTTTTTTCTTCATACAATGATCTGTTCTAGATTAGCTCTGTTTTTTTAGTCTGTCAAGTAGCATTCTGTTGTATTATATCTTAATCCGAGCATATAATATGCATATGTCACAGTACAAAACAATTTTATCGGTCGCAGTCATACTGCTTTTATCGGTAATTGTATATAGATTTACAAAAGCTGATCGTCAAGTTAAAACTCAACAGATTTCTAAAGCGAATTTCTTTTTTGAATGTGAAACAGAGAATAGGCAGAAAAGTTACAAATGTTACAAGGAAGTAGCTCTAAAGTCAATGCAAAGTGGAGGAGATGTTGCTGGGCTTGCCAGTCAGGTTTTCGAGCCTGCTGCTCATTTAAAAGAGCACGCAATAGGCAGAGCTGTTCTCATTACCTCGGGCTATGATTTAATGTTGGCAAGCACCAGGTGTCCCTTTATATATTGCTATGGATTCTACCACGGCATAGCAGAAGAGTGGGGGAGATTTGCCCCTTCTAAATTGAATGAATACTTAGAGTTTTCCAAAAAGTTCTGTCCAACAGGAAAGGGATGTTTTCATCAATTGGGACACTTTATTAAAACTTCCCGCAAGAACTTTGAAGAAAGCATGAATCTTTGTGATGAAGAATTGCAGGATAACGACAGTTTTTACTGGTGCGCAGCCGGAGTAGTACATCAGCAATTCATAGATTCAGGTCCCAATAGGATTTTCGAACTTTGCTCTAAGTACCAGGATAGAAGAAGAGACGCCTGTTATCTATATGGCTCTGCGTTGTATCCTAAGTGGTCAGGGAAAGTTGAAGCTGAGGACTTGATAAGCATTTGCGGAGATCTTGGTAAATCAGTTCCCACAGGTCTTAACCGCTGCTGGGCCTGGGTAGTTGAATATTTGAATAAAAACCAGAAAGTCAATATCAAACTATGCGATAAGCTATCGGAAGAAGACAAAGTTCTATGCGTTGAGAGCTTTAGGAATCCCAAGCAGCCATTCCAGGGATTAGACTGTTTGAATACGAAAAGCCTTTCTTGCGGCGTTTTTTAATTCACTATCAGCCGGTTAAATAGAAATGTTTAGATAAAGCTTTGTTTTTAGCAAACAAGGATAAAACATCTTTTTGAAACCGGGTTAAGATAGCTTTGGCCATAAAAGAAAGCGGAGATATTTTTTATAGTGGGGGTCAAGATTAAGTTGATTCCAGTATTTTTTAAGCTCAGCTGGCTTTAGTTTCTCCCCATTTAGACCAAAATTAATTAATTGCTCAAGGCGCCAAATAGCGTATTTTTGAGGATATTTGGATAGTTTATTTATATCAACAGACCAGTTATACATACTTGTATTATAACACTTTAATTAACAATCAGCCAGTTGAATAGCCTGTCGCTTGTTGTTGGCAATTGCAATCCTACCGTAAATGACCCGCCTGTCGGCGAGGCAGGCTCATTGGGAACTTGTCTTAACAGGAACGGTATTTGTCCGCTTGGTGTTCCAATAGGCGTTATGTAAATAAGAGATTTATCTGTTACCAAATTATTTTTTACTGTTATTTCTTTTTGGTTTGTAGAAATTGCCGAAGATCCGGCAGAACCGGTTGCAATTGATTCGGTGTCGGATACTGCCAAAGCAGGGGAGACGAGCGACAGCCTGAGCTTATTGAAAGTTCCTGATCCTGAAGAGACGATGTCGCCCAATTGATTTATTTTCAGAACACCGCTGCCGGATGAATTTTGGACGACGAAGTTTCCGCTGTTACCTTTCGCATTGCCGAGTTGAATTATTAAATCTGATCCCGGAATTGGAGAGATGATATTTGTAGAGAGTTTTCCTTTTACCGTTACGTCTTTTGCAAAGTCCGTATCTCCACCAACTTTCATATTGCCGTTGGTGTCGATATAAACTAATCCGCCCATTATCGAGACTCCGCCCTGCTTTAGTCCTTGCAATGAAAGGTCGTTGCCCAATACGTTTATGGAATTATTCGCTAAGATAAAGCTACTTCCTATAGAGAGCTGTCCAATAATTGTAGTGTCAAAAAGACTCGTTGGTCCAAGCGACATTAAACCTTGAGTGAATGTCCCAAACATTGCATTTAGATTTTCAACATAAGCAAGCTGAGCAGAGTAGGAAGCGATGTTAACGAAGTTTGAATTAGGAATCATGAATTGTGAATCAGGAATAGAAGCGGAAGGAGACGCTTGGTAGTAATTATTTGTTATGTAATTGGCCGATAGGGAAGAGGTTTTGATATTTAGCCCTCCCGCCTGCAATGCTTGACGCATAGCGTCTGCGGGCAGGTCAATTTGGTCTGCAATAATTTTATTTGCACGCAGTGTTCCACTAAATGTAGCACTTCGGGCAGTTAGATTGCCCTCAGTGTAAACATTGCCGGTATTATCAATTGTTGCGACTGCTGAACCGCTGGAATTTTGAATTATGAATGATGAATCATGAATTTCTCCGGAAGGCGTCGCAAGTCTTACAATGAGATTTTGACCAAGAGGACTTATGAAATTGGTATGAATTGTATCAATTGACGCAAGCGGAGAAATAATATTTTGAGCTGTTAATTGGGAAATATTGGCAGATAAGGCAGCAAGAGAGCGAACTGTGATATTCTGGGCTTTTATAGCTCCGGCTTTAAGATTTGCTACTGCAAGCTGTGAGAAAATTCCAACACGGGTAACTATTTCACCGCTGATTTTTTGAAGCGAGAAGGCTGTCTGTGCCTGCAGGGTCTCACCTTGCAAGGCTGGATTTATTCCAAGCATACTATTAATAGTTGCCGAGTCGGTGGAGACTTTATTGATTACAAAATCTCCTATACTTGTTAGATAAACATCCGGGTCGTACCAGGAAAGATTTACAAAAAACATAATCTTTCCTATTTCTTTTGGATCCGGATTATCATACCCTTCAAGCGCTTTTCCAATAATTTGTCCGGCTTTTGTAGCCTTCATAGCGACCCCCGGAATCTCGGAAGATGTAAGAGGATCTCCGATATTGATCGCTCCATTTTTTGTTGAAACTTTTACCGGCACGCGTCCTGAAAGAGCAAGCTGTCTTTTATCTTTATTGCCATCAGGCGTATCCGAGCTTCCTAATATAACGCCGGGGGCAGTAGAAATTACACCAATAAGCCTATTTTCGTAAGGCGAGGTTGTTTTTCTCAATACTCCCTGAGTAACAACTTCTTCGCCACCATTATCCAAGACTTTGGAGTTGGATATAGATACGACATCTCCCGCTTCGATAGTTTTGTCGCCTGTCACATAATACTCGGCCAAATCAGCGCTTGTTGGGTTTGTGGCGGTTAGATAAAGCGTGCCGTATTTGGCACCGGCAAGGAGAGCATTATTAGTCGCGCTATCCGTGCGGCCGGATGCTCCGCCTCCTCCTGATCCGGGCGCGGCGTTTGCCCCGGCACTGCCGCCAGTACCTGAGGTTCCAACGGCTCCTCCGGTGACTCCGGCTCCGCCTCCTCCTCCCCCGCTATTACTTCCTCCAGCCCCTCCATTTCCTTTTACAGTAGAGCCTGCGCCACCAGTTGAAGTTAATGTTCCGGCGGTAACAGTTGGAGCATTTAGCCATATTGATCCTCCTGCGCCTCCGCCTCCGGCCGATCCTCCCGATCCCCCTCCTCCTGCACCGCCTCTAGTGCCAGTATATGCATCAAAGCCCCCAGTGTCTCCAATAGATCCAACAGCTCCTGCGCCTCCTGCAGATCCGGCTGCGGTAACTGTTCCGCTATTGGATATTGAAGTTCCTGTCCCGGCGTGCATAACAATAATTCCTCCGCCGGCCCCCCCGGTTCCTCCGGCTCCTCCAACGCCTCCGTTTCCGCCAGCTACTCCTGAGGCTGCACCACCGGTTCCGCCGGTTCTTCCTGGGCTTCCTCCTCCTCCTCCTGCGCCAGGTATGATTGTGCTCGTGAATGTTGCCGCTATAGAGGATCCTGCAGATCCGCCTGCGCCCGCAGTACCGGTTCCTCCGGCTCCTCCGGCTGATCCATTGGTTTGTCCGGTTCCTCCGGCGCCTGATACTCCGGCTGATCCGGCTGTTCCGGCGCCATTGTAGCCTCCTCCGCCTCCTCCTCCTGCGGTTCCTCCTGCGCCTCCGCCTCCTCCGGCGACTGTGCCTGAACTGTTCGCTCCAATAGATCCATCAAGGCCTCCCATTGCTCCGCCTCCGCCTCCTCCAGTACCATGTCCAACCAATCCGGCAGGGCCGCCAATATATCCTCTGCCGGACATGCTTACTGTTCCGCTCGCGCCTACTGTTACATTGCCTGTTGACTCAAACCACAAGACTCCGCCAACTCCGGTTGCGGTAACCCATCCGGGAGCCGTAAACGTGCCGCCGGTTACGGAAACGCTTGTATAGCGGGGGACGCGGATAATTTGCGAGCAGTTGGTGTCAGCAACATTGCAGGCGCTTGCCGTGGTTTGGGTGTAGGAATTGGCAAGATTAGCCCCAATAGTGACCTGGGTGGAGCTGAGAACAAAACTGACAGTGCCTATATCATAATTTCCAACTCCTGTTCCTTTCATCTGTATGATAAGAAGCATATCTCCTGCAGCAAAACCTGTGGTAGAAACCATGTTTACATTTGCCTGGCCGGAGGCTGATCCGGCAGTAGTTGAAGTAGTAACGGTACTATTTATAGTGGTAGTGCCGGTTGTTACGGATAACGCCCCATCACTGGTAACGTTAGCGGTGGTATCAAATCTTCCGCTGGTAGCTCCGCCTGACCCCACGAAGTATATTGAGGCGTTCCCTGTGCTTCCTCCAACCAATCCTGTTACCTGAAGTCTAAGATTTGCTCCCGGAGTCGCAGTATAGTTTCCGGCTATGGCAAGAGTTCCGGAGTTGGATAATGAAAGTTTGGTCCCGCCTGATTTTGAAGCAGTAAATATATCTCCAAGTCCGGCTTGGTCAACCACTAGCGCGGCGAAGGAGGTTTGACCGGAGATAGAGGCGACAGGCACAGTACCGCTTGTGCCTCTGACATCAAGCTTTGCCAGGGTAGCGGTTGTTCCTATTCCGGCATTTCCATTTAAAATCAGAGCGTTTCCTGTGGCTGCTGGATCCAGGAAATAAGCAGTATTATCCACATCATAATATGTAGAAGTAGCTATAGTTCCTGTACCCGCCGCAGCTCCAACCTGCAGCATGGCCAAGGTTGGACTCGTCGTCCCGATGCCGACGT
>ORMF010585935.1_pt1 | contig 22776 bp, 16 predicted proteins | sample 1779871 | NCBI WGS metagenome assembly ORMF01 (sample SAMEA104232316, study PRJEB22302) | groundwater metagenome | biome: forest; feature: aquifer; material: groundwater | place: USA | collected 2011-08-07 | depth 5.4 m | reverse complement strand
TGACCAAGAAACCGATCTCCCTCGATCTGACGATGCAGAAAGGCGCTGCGATCACGGGCAAAATGATTCGCCTCGATGGATCGCCGGCTGCGAATGTGGATATCCAAATCGATTCACTCAAGCCGCCTGCCAAGCTTCCACGTTCCGCCGATCCCACGGCCATGCAGAATGAGGTCGCTCGATTCCAATGGCGTCAATTAGCAAAGTACGCCCCAGCTTCCGCAATGAAGGGCCTTTATTCAGCCTGCACCAATTCTCAGGGCCGCTTCCAAATCACGAATCTTCCGAAGAGAGCGCTTACAATACTGAAACCGTCCGGCGAATTCAAGCTTGCCCCCGGCAGCGCGACTCCCGCGGAAATCGGACAGGCCGATCAGACCGACGTCGGTACGTTCGTGATTGCCGGTCCCGGGACGATCCATGTACGAGTCCTCGATCATGCGTCCGGCAAACCGGTTTCGCGAGCTTCGGTCTCTGCGTTTCCTGCATCGATCGGACTCCAGTCGTTCACGGGATTCGGAATGGACAGCTTTAACCAGAAGCCGGTTCGGACCGACGCCAGCGGTCTTGGCCGCATTACCGGCCTCGTGCCGGGCAAATACTTTGTATTCGCCGGGCTTCCTGAGGAAGCGAATCCTCAGAATGCGGCAATGAGGTCCAGCGGTATGGTATTTGCGGGTTTTGGTTCCCGAACGGTCACAGTGTCGGAGGGACAGACAGCCGACGTGACGTCCCACATCGGCATTTTCAAGGGACACGTCACCGATTCTTCGGGGAAGCCAATTGCCGAGTCATCGATCACGATCGAGACGCCCGGCGCACAGGGACCCTTCGGCGCATTCGCCGGCTTTTCGGGCCAGGGCACGACGCCCGCTGCAAAAACGGACGTGAAGGGCGAGTATAACATCGCGGACTTCCCATGGGACAGCGAGAAGGTGATCGTGCGGGCGACGCGGTCGAACGATCAAGTGGAATGGACCGGCCCCGGAACATCGGCGGACAGGGCTCAGAGACTGCGGCTGCGCAAGGGCGCATTGGTCGGTATTTCGGGCCGGCTGGTAGATACGAATCGGAAGCCGATCGGCAAGGCGAAGGCCTCCTTGATTCGTTGGCAGGACGGCCCGCGAATCACCTGGTTCGCTTCGGCGCAGAGTGTTGAAGCGGGAGCCGACGGCCGGTTCCACCTCGACGGCCTATTGCGCGGGGAAGCGTTCACGCTCATCGGAGGATCCCCGTTCGGCGGGATGGCGCAGCAGGACGGCAAGCCGCAGCAGGGATTCGAATCGCCTCGGTTTACCTCATCGACTACCGGGTCACTGCAGGACCTGGGTGATGTCGTCGTTCATCCGCTGGAGGGTCCGCAGCAGGTGCTTCAGCTATACGGCCTCGATTCACCTGGGCAGCTTGCCCACTTGTCCAGTCTCTCACCGGTGCCGACCGCGGAGATGGTCGCGGGCGCGAAAGTGGCGCTCGACCGCTATAAGGCTGCGCTTCGGGCGGGCGATCTGGATTCGGTGCACAAACTGACCTCGCGGTCGTCGTTCGGCTGGTCGGAAGACCGCGCGCAGTTCCTTCTCAACACATCCCTTCGGGCCGACACGGCGACCGATTTGAATTCTGCAACGCTGCTCCGTCTCGTGCCACGAATTTCGACGGCCTATCTGACCGCCTTAAACAACTTGGGGTCTGACGGGAATGCGATTTTCAACCTCGGGGCGGCCGCGCGAAAGGCGGAGGCTGAACCGAACTGGGTATTTCTAGTGCAGCTACGCGACAACGCAGTCAAAGTCGTCGGCGCTGCCCACAAGGAGCAGGGCGAGTGGCGGGTCGTTACCCTTCCGGACGTCCAGGGCCAGGACATTGTTCTTCTCACAAGCGGTGCGACTAATCTGCCGGATCCCGCTATGCTGGACAAACCCGCCATACTGCCGCAGCCCGATCAGCGGGCCCTTGCGCTGGCAGCGGGCCGCACCTACCTTGCCGCCTGGGCGAATGAGAACGATGCGGCGCGACTGGCGCTGACCTCGCCGCTGCCGTTCGGACACGCACTTGTACTGGCAGATATCCGCAAGCTGAAGTCATCCCGCGCCGACGAAGACGTTTGCGCTGCGGCAGCGGACTCACTGCCGGAGCTGAAAACGGTAGAAGACCTGACTCAATGGGAGCTGGCATGGCTGGCAAACTACGCGATCACATTAACGGAGTTCAGCGGCAATTCAAGGGCGCGGGGTGGAGAAATGCTCAAAGGCTTCCCGGCCGAGAGCGCCAGGAAGGGTGAGATCATGCCCTTCCGATACACGGCTGATGGACGGGAATTCCTGATGCTTCTACTGCGTCGCGAAGGCAAGTGGCAGGTGCTGGAACCCGCTCTGCCTGTCTCTTAGCTCTGAGTCGACCCAGTTGGTTTATCGCCGTTCTCACTTCGCGCCGCGGCGATTTCTTTCACGGCATCCGGGTTTTCCAGGGAGGAAAGGTCGCCGAGGTCCTGACCCTGGTAAGCCGCTCGAACTACCCGGCGCATGACCTTCGCATTGCGGGTCTTGGGCAGGTCCGAGACAAACAGCACCTCCCTTGGTTTGAGCGGACGGCCCAATGCCTGGGCGACGAGCTCCCGAAGCTCCGACGACAGCGAACTGGATGGCTCGTGGCCGGGCCGCAGAACGCAAAAACAGACGACTTCGCTGCCTTTCAGCTCGTCCGGTACGCCGATCGCGGCGGACTCCAGCACTGCCTGATGGCCGGCAAGGACCGACTCGACTTCCGCCGGCCCCACCCTCTTGCCGGCCACTTTGATCGTATCGTCGCTCCGGCCAAGGATATACCACATGTCGTCGGAGTCCACGGCCGCGAAATCCCCGTGCGCCCATACATTCGGCCATCTCGACCAATAGGTCTCAAGGTATCGTTCCGGGTCCTTCCAGAAGCCCCGCGCCATCCCAATCCATGGCGCCTTGATCACCAGCTCACCCACCTGATTGCGGATTGAGTTTCCCTGATCGTCGAACACATCCGCCGCAATACCTGGGCACGGGGCGGAAAACGCACACGGTTTCAACGGCAAAGTCGGATTGCCCATCAGAATCCCGCCGGAGATCTCTGTGCCTCCGCTATAGTTTATGATCGGCCGCTTCTTCCGACCGACCGTTTCGAACAGCCAGTTCCAGGACTCCGGGTTCCAGGGCTCGCCGGTCGATCCGAAGAGGTGAAGCGAAGAAAGGTCGTGCTTGCTCACGGGATCCTCCCCGTACTTCATGAGGGCGCGAACCAGTGTGGGCGAGACACCCAGTCCGTAGATCTTGTGTTTCGCAGTCATGGACCACAGCCTGTCGGGGCCGGGATAGTCCGGGGCACCGTCGTAGATCATCATGGTCCCGCCCAGAAGGAGCGAACCATAGACCAGCCACGGGCCCATCATCCATCCCATGTCCGTAAGCCAGTACAGGGTCTCTCCGGGATGGAGGTCCATTCCGAACGCCATATCTTGCGCCGCCTTTACCGGAAACCCGCAATGGGAATGGGCGATGCCTTTGGGCCGGCCGGTGGTCCCCGATGTATAGATCAGGATCAGCGGGTCCTCGGCGGAGGTCGGTTCGGTCTCTGCGTGAGCAGCCTGCCCTGGGATAGCGTCGTGCCACCAATGGTCGCGCCCGCGCTTCATGTAGACCGGATTCAACGCTCGCTGCACTACGATCACGTTGCGGATGGAGGGGACTAGGGGAAGAGCTTCGTCCGCAACGGGTTTCATCGGAACCGCCTTGCCTCGGCGGAAGAAACCATCGGCTGTGAACAGGAGCTTTGCGTCTGCATCGGCCAGGCGGGAGGCCACGGCCCCTTGGCCGTAACCCGAAAACAGCGGCCGCGCGATCGCCCCAACCTTTGCACAGGCCAGCAGCGCGATCACGATCTCCATTGTCATCGGCATGAAGATTCCCACCGAGTCGCCCTTACGAATTCCGAGACCGCGCATCGCGTTGGCACAACGGCAAACGTCGTCCGCAAGCCGGCCATACGTGAGATGCTTGACCCTGCCCTCCTCGCTCTCGTAGGTTACGGCGGTCCTGCCGTCCGCCGGTCCTCCACGGTACTTATCCACGCAGTTGTATGCGATGTTCATCTCCCCGCCGACGCACCATTGCGGCCACGAAGCGCCGCGGGAGAGGTCCAATACGTCCGTATAGGGAGTTCGAAACTGAATGTCTAGGTATTTGAGTACGGCGTCGGTAAACCACGGGACATCGGAGGTCGATCGTTCGATCAGCTCGCTGAACGAGCCGATCCCGTAGAGATCCATGAAACGCTTGGTATGGGATCGATCCACGTATTCGCGAGATGGCCGCCAGACGATCTCACCGCCGAACGTGAAGGAGTCAGGATTCATTGGAGTGGTGGAGTGGTGGAGTAATGGCTGTTTGCTGGTCGAACAGTACTCCATCACTCCGTTATTCCAATACTCCGAGGATTACCACCCGCGCGCGGCCAATAACTGGGTATCGTCGAGCTCGCGGATGTCGATGGACATCATGGGTTGACCGAGGCCCGTAGAGACTTCCGCCAGCACCTCCGGACGGTCGTAGTACGTGCAGGCCGTCACGATGGCTTTGGCCCGGTCCTTGGGATCCTCGGACTTGAAGATGCCGGAGCCGACGAAGAGCGCTTCCGCCCCTAGCTGGCGCATCAGGGCCGCATCGGCCGGGGTGGCGATGCCGCCGGCTGAGAAGTTCGGCACCGGCAGCTTGCCGGTCTTGTGGACCTCCACGACCAGATCGTAGGGCGCCTGAAGCTCCTTTGCGGCCGACATCAGCTCCTCCTCGGACATCGACTGCAACTTCCGGATGCCGCTCATGACCGCACGCATATGCCGTACGGCTTCGACCACGTTGCCGGTCCCCGCTTCGCCTTTTGTGCGGATCATGGCCGCGCCCTCTCCGATGCGCCGCAGGGCCTCCCCGAGGTCACGGCAGCCGCATACGAACGGAACTTTGAACGCGTGTTTGTTGATGTGGAACTGCTCATCGGCGGGTGTAAGGACTTCGCTCTCGTCGATGAAATCCGCGCCGAGCGCCTCCAGTATCTGAGCCTCCACGAAGTGGCCGATCCGGGCCTTCGCCATCACAGGTATCGTGACGGCGTTCATGATCTCCTTGATCATCTTGGGATCGGACATGCGGGCCACGCCGCCGTTCGCGCGGATGTCCGCAGGCACCCGCTCGAGCGCCATGACCGCCGTCGCGCCGGCCTCCTCCGCGATGATCGCGTGCTCGGGGGTGACCACGTCCATGATCACGCCGCCCTTCAGCATCTCCGCCAGCCCGACCTTCGTCCGCCACGTAGACTTCTGCGTCTCGAAATCACTCATTCGGTTCACCTTGTCCGTATTATCTGACTCAATTATACCCGGCCGTTAAGGAGGGGTTTGGATCGCATCCTCTGTCGCCAGTCCTTTGCGTTCAACACCAGGGTCAACAACGTAACGGCCACGTACACGCCCACCGTGATAGTGTCGGTGAGATCCGGGTTGAGGTCCAGTCCGGTGACGGATTGGATCAGAAGATGGGTGTACGAGTGGTCGTTGGGATAACCGAGCTGTTCGCGAACCTGCCAGTGCCAATCGGTGCACAGGCAGTATCCCCATCCGTACCAGATACCCAGAACGAACCACGACAGAGAGGTAAGTGCGATCGTCGCCAGATGCCAGAGCCGCGTGCGCTTCCAAATCCAGCCCACACAGTTGAACAGGATCAGGGCTGTATGAAACACCAGAAAGAAGATGTTCAAAAACTGGAGCATGCCTTCTCTTATCTATTAGGTCGACTTGCCGCGCATGGTTCGAATATGTTCCGCAATTGAAGATGGAGAAAAATACTGGCTGTCATCCAATTACGTATTGACATGTTAGAAACCTTGTACCATAATGGAATAGAAATTTAACCGCAGTTAAATATGATTTATTCGGGAAGCGAAATACATGGAAATCACGGACACGCGGATCTTTAGCCAGGCGGTCGAAGACTACGTCAAGGCGATCTATAAGCTGCAGAGCGAGGACGAGTCGGTTTCCACAACCGGCCTGGCCCGAAAGATGGGCACGTCTCCGGCTGCAGCGACCAAGATGATCAAGCACCTGGCCGAGTCCAAGCTGATCGACTATACGCGCTACCACGGAGTCCGACTGACGCCGGCCGGCGAGAGAGTCGCGCTGGAGATAATCCGCCATCACCGCCTGTTGGAGATGTACCTGCACCAGGCGCTCGGATATGGCTGGGACGAAGTGGACGCCGAAGCGGAGAAACTGGAGCATCACATTTCCGAGGAATTCGAAGCACGGATCGACCGCATGCTGGACTATCCTTCCACCGATCCGCACGGCGATCCCATTCCGACGCGTGAGGGCACGATAGCGCCCCATCGCGGAAAACCTTTGAGCGATTTCAATCCCGGCGACCGGCTCGTCATACTCCGCGTCCGAGACAGCAACCCGGACGCCCTGCGGTACCTCGCGAAGCTCGGCATGACACTCGCGGTCGTGGTCGAAGTGAAGGATAAGCAGCCTTTCAACGGGCCGCTTACGCTGAAGATCGGGGAACAGACCCATTCCGTGGGCCGCGAACTGGCGGGCCACGTATTCGCGGAAGTCTGCGGCGAGGAGGCAGCCTGATATGGCGGTACGGGAAATTGCTGTACCTAGCACACCGCAGCTGGGTATGCCTTCACTTCCGGAGGCGTACAGGTCGATACCTATTCCCAAGGGCGTAAGCGCCCTGCGCCGCTTCCTCGCGTTCGCCGGACCGGGCTACCTGGTGAGCGTCGGCTACATGGATCCGGGCAATTGGGCGACGGACCTCGCTGGAGGCTCGAAATTCGGTTACCGGCTGCTTTGGGTTATCCTTGCCTCCAACCTCATGGCGATCCTGCTGCAGACGCTATGTGCGCGGCTCGGGTTGGTTACAGGCCGTGACCTCGCCCAGGCGTGTCGCGACTATTACAAGAAGCCTGCCGTCATCGCCCTTTGGATACTCTGCGAAATCGCCATCATCGCCTGCGACCTCGCGGAGGTCGTTGGAAGCGCGATTGCTTTGCAGCTTCTCTTCGGCATTCCGTTAGTCTATGGCGTGTTGATCACGGGTCTCGACGTACTGATGCTCCTCGCACTCATGCGTTTCGGATTCCGCAAGCTTGAAGCGATCGTTGTCACACTGGTCGCCACGGTTGCCGGTTGCTTTGCATTGGAAATGGTGATGGCCCGTCCGAGCGCCGCGGGAATCCTGAGCGGATTGACGCATCCCTCGCTTCCGCAGGGCGAGATGCTATTCATCGCGCTGGGAATTCTGGGTGCTACCGTAATGCCTCACAATCTCTACCTCCACTCCTCAGTGGTACAAACGCGGGCGACCGAACCTACCGCCGACGGATTGAAACAGGCCATCAAGTACAACACGATCGATACGGTCGTGGCGCTGAGCGCGGCATTCTTCGTCAACGCGGCGATACTCATTCTGGCAGCGGCTGTGTTCCATCCCGCCGGCCATGTCGTAGACGATTTCAAACAAGCTCCGGAGCTGCTGCGACCGTTGCTTGGAGGCGCGGCGGCAACGGCATTCTCAGTGGCCCTGCTGGCCTCGGGCCAATCTTCCACGATAACCGGGACGCTTGCCGGTCAGATCGTCATGGAGGGATTCCTGCGCATCCGAATCGCCCCCTGGCTCCGGCGCATGATCACACGGGGTATCGCGCTAATCCCGGCCGTTTTCATTGTCAGCGCCCAGGGCGACGGGGGAACGGTGCATCTCCTTGTCCTGTCTCAGGTAATCCTATCGATGCAGCTCTCATTCGCAATCTTTCCATTGATGATGTTCACGTCCGATCGCAAAAAGATGGGCCAGTATACAAACCCAATCTGGCTGAAGCTGCTCGGCTACGGCGTCTGTATCCTCATTGCTGCGCTCAATTTGAAGCTTCTGTTCGATAAGTCCGCCGAAACCGTGGGCGTGGTCTGGTTCTACGCAGGAGCGGCCGTCGTACTGGCATTCTCGCTGTGGGTAATGTTCGGGTATCGGGAAAAGGCTGCCACCGACGATCCTGCGCGTTCGGACGCGCCGGTCATCGAGGAAACTTGAGGAGATATCCATGTCCCGCTTGAGGATTCTTCTGTGGATGTGCGGATTCGCGCTCTTGATGGGCGCTATCCTGTTTGGTTCGGCGGGCCGTACCGATTTGCCGATGTACTGGATATACCTCGGGCTATGGCTGGCATTTGGAACCTGGGCAGCGCTAAGTACGGACGAGGACCTCTGGAAGGAACGGATGCATCCGGGACCCGGCGCCCGCGACAATCTCGCCATTGTGCGAGTTCTGGCGATTCTCGGCTTTGCGGGAACGCTCATCCTGCCGGGAATCGACGCGGGGCGCGGACATTGGACCGATAGCGTTCCGATTGCAGTTCAAATCATCAGCATGATTGGCTTCGCCGTCGCGCTCATCATTTCGACTTGGGCGCGAACCGTCAACCGGTTCTTCTCCTCGGCCGTACGCATCCAAACCGATCGCGGGCACTACGTCATTACCGACGGACCCTATCGCCTGATCCGACACCCAGGATATCTCGGGTTCATTTTGGTCTCCATATTCACTGGACCAGCGCTCGGTTCATGGCTCGGCCTCTTGCCTCCACTTATCATCCTTGCCACTTTCATCCGCCGCGCGGCCGTCGAAGACAGCATGCTGCGATCGGATCTCCCGGGATACGCCGAGTACGCAGGTCGCGTCCGGTACCGGCTCGTCCCCGGTGTCTGGTAACGGAATGGTGAAATCACTAATCCGTGGATCAACGTGGATCGCTATCGTGGTTTCATTCTTGATCTCAGGCAGTCCCGCCGCGGGCGATGACAAGAAGGAACCGATCGCCACCGATCGACCGGATTTCACGGAAACAGCGGAAACAGTGCCGTTTGGAATGAGCCAAATCGAGAGTGGCTACACCTTTAGTCGGAATGGCGCCGAGCGAGCACACTCGATTGGCGAGCTGCTGTTGCGCATCGCGACCGGACGTCGGACGGAGCTGCGGCTGGGGATTAACTCCTTTGCAGCGGCTCTCGGTCCCGGTCGAAATCTCTCTGGGTTCGAAGATATGTCGGTCGGCTTTAAATTGAAGTTGATCGACGGAGACCTTTCGAACGGGTTTCGGCGACCCAATGTCGCGCTGATCGGCGGCGTCACGGTGCCTACTGGGAGCTCCGCATACCGTGAGAACACGGTTCAGCCAGAGTCGAAACTGTGCCTGGCATGGCAATTGTCCGAGAGGGTTTCACTGGGTTCGAACCTCAACTACGGCCTTCCAACTGAGAATGGCTCGCGTTTCTCTCAGTTCTCCGGCACACTGTCGTTCGGGTATGCGCTTTCGAACCGCCACGCTGCCTACCTCGAGTATTTCGCATTTATCCCTGGAGGGCGCGGAGGGCCAAATACAAGCTACCTGGACGGCGGTATGACATTTTTAGTAAATGACGACTTCCAATTGGATGCTCGGGCGGGTATTGGGATGAACTCTACATCGCCGGACTACTTCGTCGGGCTCGGCGCCGCTCGGCGCTGGTAACCCCGCTCAATGATCCGATTACACAGAATTCGCGGACTTACCGACAATTACAGCGTATGTCCGCGCCCTTGCAGACCGACCCATCCCTTCAACCCATCGGCCCGACGCTGCCCGCAGATTCGCTGCGGATGAAATGGCGTCTAGCCTGGATCGGCGTCTGCGTCCTGGCCGTCGCAATCTTCATCCCAGCTCTTTTTGGACCCATGGTCTGGGACGACCACGAACTGTTGACCGGTGCGGGAATCGGAAATGCCCAGTCGGTTTGGGACTGTTTCAACCGCCCGTTTCTATTTCATTACTATCGACCGGTTACGTCCATCTCGTTCCTGATCGATCGCCGGCTCTGGGGCGAGGCGCCTTTCGGTTATCACCTCACGAACCTGACGCTCCACGTAGTTACCGTGGGCGCCCTAATCGGTTTATTGCTGGCCGCATTTCGGAGCAGGAGGATTGCGATTCTCGGCGGCGTATTGTTCGCCGTTCAGCCCGTTCAGGTGAGCACAACGGCCTGGATCGGCGGGCGCACGGATGTTCTGTGCACCTTGTTACTCGTACTCTATGTCTGGTCATTGGTTGCGGCGGCTAAACGCACGGACGGCCAGTGGAAGCTGCTCATGGCCGCTTCGATCGCTTTTGCGGCCGCCATTCTGGCAAAAGAGCAGGCTCTACCCGCGATACTCTTAGCGCCGCTCGCGCTTTGGATATTCAGCCAGAACCATGAGACCCGAAAGCTCCGTTCGATCGGCAAGTTCATACTTCCGTTCGCCGTTATTGCCGTCCTGTATCTTACTTCCTGGTCGGTCTGGGGTCCAAGGCCACCCCACCCTGCTCCAGTTGCGTCCGCCGCATATGTTGCTGCTGTCGGTCAGAGTATCCTATACTACTTTCTCGTTCTATTTGCGCCGACAGTCCGGTGGATGCACACGTTCAGTCTTGAAAGCCTTCAGGGGACCACTGCGGCGCTGGTCGGTTTTCTGTTGGCGGCCGGAGCATTAGCCTGCCTGCGCTCAACCTGGAGAAAATCGAAGGAGGCGGCCTGGTTCCTGTTGTTCGCGGCGCTCGCGATCGTCCCGGCAATCAATGTGATCCCGATCGCTTCGCTGCCGGCAGCGCCGTATCGCGCGGGATTAGCCGGGGCAGCATCTGCCGCACTCCTTGCTTGGTTCTTGGCCCGCCAATCCGGGCTATTGGAGGCCGCCCCAACGAACCGTGCGTTCGTCTGGAAAGTCGCGGGCGGCGCCCATATCCTGTGGATGGCGGGCCTGACCACTTGGGGCGTTCTTCCGTGGCGGAATGAGATCGAGATCAGCAGTCTAGCGATGCATTACAATCCCGGCAGTCTGTTTGCGCGGCTTGAACTTACATCCGCGCTGCTCGATGCCGGGCAGGCCGGCGAAGCCGAGCGGCTTCTGCGCCGCACGATCCGCATTTCGACCTCAGCGGCCCCGTCGATGGCCTCCGGCGGCGCCGACGTCGTCGTAGCACCGTCCAGTCTTGGCGACAACACCGCGTGGATTGTCAAGCTCTACACCCGGGTCGGTCTCGCACGGCTTAAAGAGCCTAATTTCCCGGACGCCGCCGACGCATTAAGGACCGCGATAGCGCTGGCGCCCATGGACGCATTCGCAAACGTCGGCATGGCAAACTACGCTTATCAGACGGGTGATTGGAAGGGCGCAGCAGAAAACTTGCGCATCGCGCTAATAACGGCACCGCAAATGACGCAGAAACATATGGCGCGCGGCCAAATCCTCTTCCAGCACGAACAGTGGACCGATGCACAGGCCGAGTTTGCTGTCTGCGTCAGCCAGCAGCCTAAAGTCGCCGCCCCCTACGTCGCGCTCGCGGACGCCCAGAAAAAGGGCGGCGACGACGACGACGCCCGCGCAACACTCGAGCTTGCTGTTTCACGCGGTGTGATAACCGCCCAAGAAGCCAAGGATCGACTGGCGATGGGTACACCTTAGGCACACTCGCCCCCACTCCCGGCTCGACACAGTGCGTCGGGAGACTACACGCAGGTTTGCGGAGCTTCGGCAGAGAACAGGAAGTCAACCTGATCTCGGAGTCACAGTTTGCCGGAAAGCCGCGCCAATCGAATATGGTGGATCGCCGGCGCGGCCGCGGTGGTTCTGTTATCCGGAATTCTCTATCTTCCAACAATCAATTCGACAACCATCTGGGAAGACCGCGAACTGCTCTCCGGGACTGCGGGTAACGATCCCCAGTCGGTGCGTGACTGCTTTACCAAGCCGTTCATCTACCACTACTATCGTCCCCTTACTCTGCTCTCATTTTACGTTGAACGGAGAATGGCGGGCGAGAATCCCGTAAGTTTCCATCGCACCAACGTCATCCTGCACGTCTTCGGCACGGCATTCGCTATCGCATTTTTTGCGGCAGCGTTCCGCAGCCGCGCGGCGGCCTTGATCGGGGGATCCCTGTTTGCAGTCCAACCGGTGCAGTTCCTCACGACGGCATGGATCGGCGGGCGGACGGATACGTTGTGCGTTCTGTTTGCGGCCATTTTCGGATGGGCGCTCGTCCGCGCGGTCTCGGCCGAGGGGCGTTGCCGCCTTCTATGGCTCTTGATTTCCCTGGTCGGCTACGTCGGAGCCATACTCGCGAAGGAGCAGGCGTTGGGACTGATCCTGCTTGTCCCGTTGGCCTTCAGGTGTTTAACGCCCGCAGAAGAAATCCGACAGCCCCGCCACGGTTGGTTGGCGTCAATCCCGTTTGCCGCAGCAGCGACCGCGTTCGTTCTTGCGTGGTTCACACTGGCCCCTCCGACGCGCCAGGAAATGCCTGCGGACATCACCGAACAGCTCGGAATCGCCGGGAGGACCATCCTGTATGCCGTCACCGTACTTTTCATACCCTCTCCGCGTTGGGTGTACGATATTACTCTGAACGGTTTCCAACCCTGGTGGTGTGCCGCGGCCGGATATGCCGTAGTAACCGGCTCGATAGTTCTATTGCTTCGCTGGTTGAGAACCGCGCCGCGCGCCGCGTGGATGCTCGCGATGGCGCTGGTAACGATCGCGCCGGTACTGAACTTTATGCCGATGATGTCGCTGCTCGTCGCTCCGTTTCGAGCGGCGCTGACCGGGCTGGCTGTATGTGGGCTGGTCGGATGGTATGCAGCGGACCGCATCACGTCATCGCCTGCTCGCTCCATTAAGGCGGCCTTCAGCGTAGCGTTTGCCGTGTATGCGGTCGCGTGCGGAGCTGTGGTGTTTCGAAGCGTCCAGGATTGGAGCAGCGGAGTGAGTGTGAGTGAAAAGATCGTTCAGTCCAACCAGTTGAGCGTGTTTGCCTGGCTGGAGCTTGGGCGTTCTCTGCTGGACGAAAACCGTTATGCGGATGCAAAGGCGGTGCTCGATTCCGTAGCGTACAATGGTTTGTCCCCCAACGAACCTAGGGTCGCGCGGCCGGTGAGGATGGGAGAATACGACGATTTCATGGCCCACCTCTTCGTGAGATCGTCTTACGGACTATATAATCTGGGCGATCAGGCTGCCGCCCGCGAGGCCCTCCAGGCAGCCGGCGAGGTTGCGCCGCGAGATTTGATGGTCTACCTTGGGAAAGCGGACCTGGCCTACAGCGACGGAGACTGGAAGCGTTCGGTGGAGTTCCTTCGATTGGCGCTTGCCGCGGATCCGGAAATGACCGATCGCAGGGTCGCGCGCGCCCGCATTTTGTTGGGACACGGACTGCATTCGGAGGCGAAAGCGGAATTCGAAGAGTGCCTCCGGCGCCAGCCGGATTTGGCGGCCGCCAGAACGGGCCTGGCATTCGCAAACTACCTGGTAGAGCACCAGAAAAGTCCCAAAAAATGACATCGGGATCCAATGGATTAGGGTTGATGGCGCACGAAACCACGGAATGCCCATACTGCCTGGAGACGATAAAGGCGGGCGCCATCCGGTGCAAGCATTGTCGAGCTGATCTCGCACCTCACGCTACTAAAGCCACTACTCCGATACCGCCGGATTTGACGGGATTGGGGCCCGTGTCAACCAGGTATGAAGAGCGCGAAACTGCCTGCCTTATGACAGAGCTCGTGGCGAAATCGTTGGTAGTTTTTGACGAAGCAAATGGCCGCTATCGACTGCTGGAAACAGTTCGGCAGTACGCCCGATCCCGATTATCAGACTCCGGCGCGCTCACAGGTATGCTCGGCAGCCATCTCAGATTATTTCTTGACTTTGCGGAAGAGGCCGAGCCAAATTTGAAAGGATCCGATCAGGGAGAATGGCTGGATAGGTTGGACTCCGAACACGACAACCTCCGTTCGGCGTTGCAGTGGTGCGCGGAGGATGCGGTGGGAGCTGAGGCGGGTCTTCGGATGTGCGGAGCTCTTTGGATCTTTTGGGAAGTGCGCGGCCATCTTTCCGAAGGACGGAATCATTATATGGAGGCGCTCGCTCATCCTGGAGAACATACACGGACTCCTGCGCGTGCAAAGGCGTTGAATGGGGCCGGCAACCTGGCAACCGACCAGGCCGACTACGCTGCGGCTCACGAACTCTATTTGGAGGCGCTCACCATTAATCGGGAGCTTGGCAATCGGGCGTCGGAGGCCGCCAATCTAGGAAACCTCGGAAATATCGGGAGGGCTCAGGGCGAATACACCTCGGCGCGAACATATCTGGAACAGTCGCTTTTGATCAATCGCGAGCTTGGGAACCGGCAATTTGAAGCGGGGAATCTGGGCAATCTCGGAATTCTCTCCAAGGCGCAGGGGGATTTCGAATCGGCACACACATTCCATGAGAAAGCGCTGGCAATCAATCGCCAGATTGGGAGCCAATGGGGAGTGATCATTAACCTCAACAACATTGGTGTAGTCGCGCAAGCCCGTGGAGATTATGCTCTGGCACGCTCGACCCTGGAACAAGCGCTCGAGATGAATGTAAAGCTGGCGAACCGGGCATCGCAAGCCGCCATAGTGGGGAATCTCGCTCTGGTATCTCAATCTCAGGGGGATCTTGCCTCGGCTCGCTCGCTGTATGAGCAGGGGTTGATGCTCGATCGGGAATTAGGCAATCAGGTCGGTATTGCCGGAAAACTGGAGGGGATGGCCGACTTATCGGTCGTCCAAGCACAGTGGATCCGAGCTTGCAGGTTGATAGGTGCGGCCGAAAAGCTAATGGAAAAGATCAATACCCCGATCGAACCGATCGATCGTGAACGACATGATCGTGTTGTTGAATCAATACGGGAACGTCTTGGCGAAACCGCCTTCATCGAAGCCATGGTGGAGGGTCAAGCGATGACGGGGGAGCAGGCCGTGGACTTTGCTCTGTCTCCGTGACGAGACCGTTGGTATGAGGTTAGATAGCAAACGTATCGTTTCTGACACCCGCTGCCGACCGGACCCAGCGATCGATCCGACAACACATGAAATATGCAGGCTTCTGGAAGCGCTTCCTGGCGGGTTTGATCGATTTCTTCGTCCTGCTCGTGCCAATTCTGCTGCTCGGCTGGCTCAGCTCCATATCACAGCTTCTGGCAATCCTCCTGGCTTTTCCTCTGGGACTGCTCTATTGGTTCTACGAGTTCAGTCTCCACGCAGCCACCGGTCATACCATCGTCAAGCGGACTGTCGGTATTCGTGTAGTTCACCTGGACGGATCCCGCACCGGACGCTCGGAAGCTTTTCGGCGCAGCGCCGTGGACCTTCTCTTCGCCGTCATCTGGATTGTCGGCACGATCTGGGGCGTTTCCACGCTGTCGTCGGTGCAGTTCTCTAATGACGGTTGGCTGCACCAGTGGGACCTAATCCAAAATTCTCAGCCCTTCCTCTTCGCCTGGGCGGACGTTGCTTCCCAGGTTTGGATTTGGAGCGAAGTCGTCACCATGCTGTTCAACCGTAAGAGACGCGCGATCCACGACTTCACCGCGGGGACCGTTGTCGTTGAGGAGACCCGTTCTTGACGTCATCCTTTAAGGATCTGCGTTTACCCACTGGCCCGCACACCCCCACCGTTGCGAGTCCACGGGTTGAAACCCGAGGCTATTCAAACAAACCCGGGTAAACCCGGCTAGCCCCGTTCAGGGGGGTTCGTTGGAATAGCCTCGGGATTCATCCCGTGGGCCGTCTTTCGTCGATATGCGGAGAGTTTGAGGAGTACAGTGCTGATGGATGCTGAATTGATTGAGGATCGACTGTCTCTGGGCGCGAAATTTCGAGTTGCTTTTGTTCCTGCAGATGTAGGCAAGGTTGGCACAATATATCTGCGCAAGGTCAAGTTGGATTCTGCAGGCACTTTCCCGCCGACGGCTCTGAGCGAAATGCCCGGATATGTTGAACAGCAACGAATTGCTTCAACTCGGCCATATGCCGTCGACGTATCCGAGCAAGCTGACTCGGACGATTTGCTGGTGCGCATGAACACAATTTCAAATCGGCCACATTACTTCGCAACGCTCGATGAGGCCCTTGCATTGATCGGGGATCAAGGAGTAGAGTTGAGTGACCTTCAAGAGTGGATTCAATTAAACATCTGAGCCGGCCGCGATTTGATTCACACCAATGTTCGAACTGAAGCAGAACGCCACGGATAAGGTCATCCCGTTCCTGTTGGTCTCGTCGGCAAACCATAACGCCTTACTGCCGTCATTCCGAACCGTCGTTGTGAGGAATCCGGTATTGGTCAGACGATCGTCGCGTTCAAAGCGGATTCCTCACGCCGCAAACGGCGCTCCGTTCGGAATGACGTCAATTGCAGCCGGTCGCAAGGATTAGCGAGTAACTCGACCTCGGTTGTTGATCGTGCTCGTACTCGTCCTCGTTCTCGGTCGTTAGGATACGATTACGAGGACGAGGACGAGAACGATTGCCATCCCCCATTGCCTAACCGCCCTCCTCATGGTAGAGTCATTGCGTAGGAGATGCCAATGAAACGCCAATACCCCCGCCTGACGGAGCCGATGGTGCGTGACTATGGGTCCTTGCGGGTTGCGACCTGGGAGGAGGCCCTGGGGCGGGCCGTCGCCGGGTTCGATAAGGCTCGCAATCGGGGTCCGCAGTCGTTCGGCGTGTTCAGCTGCTCCAAGGCTTCCAATGAGATGAACTTCGCGGCGCAGAAGTTCACTCGCCAGGTCATGGGCACGAACAACATCGACAGCTGCAACCGTACCTGACACGCTCCCAGCGTCGTCGGTCTGGCGACGGTATTCGGAGCGGGCGGCGGCACGAGCTCGTATCGCGAGGCGGAGGAGACGGATATCATCGTCCTCTGGGGCTCGAACGCGCGGGAGGCGCACCCCATCTTCTTCCACCACGTGCTGAAGGGCATCCGGAACGGCGCGAAGATGTACGTGGTCGACCCCCGCCGCACGCCCTCCGCCGAGTGGGCCGACTGCTGGATGGGGCTGGACGTGGGCACGGACATCGCGCTCTCCAACACGGTCGCGCGGGAGATCATCCACGCGCGGCTTGCGAACCGGAAGTTCATCGATAATGCGACGGTCTGCTTCGAGAGCTACGCTGCGAGCGTGGAGGAGTGGACGCTGGAGCGGGGCGCGGAGGTGACGGGAGTTCCGGCGGACGCGATCCGGTCGCTTGCGCACGATTTCGCTCGGGCCGACAAGGCGATGATCTGTTGGACCTTGGGGATCACCGAGCACCACAATGCTGTCGACAACGTCCTTGCGCTAATCAATCTCGGCCTGCTCACCGGCCACGTGGGCCGGTGGGGCAGCGGTCTCAATCCGCTGCGCGGCCAGAACAATGTGCAGGGCGGCGGCGACATGGGGGCGATTCCGAACAAGCTGCCGGGGTTCCAGGACATAGAGCTGGACGGGGCGGCGCGGGCGAAGTTCGAAGCGGCTTGGGATTGCAAGATCGTCCCCAAATACGGCTGGCACCTTACGGACATGTTTCACGCGATGGAGCGGGGCGAACTTACGACTCTCTATGTGATCGGGGAGAACCCGGCGCAGTCTGAGGCGGACGTGCAGCATGCGCGGCATCTGCTGGCGGGGCTGGAGTGCATGGTGGTGCAGGATATGTTCCTCACGAAGACCGCGCAGATGGCAGATGTGGTGTTCCCGGCCAGCGCGTCGTGGTGTGAGTCGGAGGGCACGGTCACCAGCTCCGAGCGGCGGGTGCAGCGAGTGCGCAAGGCGCTCGATCCGCCTGCGAACGCGCGCGACGATTTGGGGATCATCCAGGAGCTGGCGCGGCGTCTGGGTCGCGATTGGAACTACGGTGAGACGCCGCGGGAGATGGCGGAAAACCTCTGGAATGAACTGCGCGTCCTCTCGCCCATGCACACGGGGATGAGCTACGCGCGGCTGGAGGAGCTAGGGGGAATCCAGTGGCCCTGCCCTACGGAAAACCCCCCCGGGTCGCCATTCATCCACGGCCGGTTGTGGGAGACCGACGAGGCGAAGAAGGGCCGGCGCGCGCCGTTCTCGGTCGTGATCCACGATCCGCCGGTCGATACGCTTACGGACGAATACCCACTGCGGCTCACCACCGGCCGGCGGCTGGACTCGTACAACACGGGCGTGCAATCGAGCGGATTCGCGTCGCCGATGCGCCGCAGCGAGACCATAGATGTAAGCCCTGAGGACGGCAGTCGACTGGGGGTTTCAGAAGGGGAATTAGTGCGCGTGTCGTCGCGGAGAGGAACGGTCGAAGCGCCGGTCCGTTTCGATCGAGGCCTGCGCCCCGGCCTGGTCTTCATGACCCTCCACTTCCCGGACGAAGTCGATGTGAACAAGCTAACAATAGAGGCCAACGATCCGAAATCGGGGACGGCAGAATTCAAGGCGACCGCGGTGCGGATCGAAAAGCTGAACGGACATGCTCCGGGCCGGCCGGAACCGACTGGCGCACACAACTCCAACTGACCGCGTGATTATCTTCCATTGGATCTCCACTTCACCAACGCAACCGAAACCGATGAGGAGCGCGCGGGCGTTGATCAGGAGCTTGGATCAGCGGACGTATCCGGGCAGCGGCACCTCCTCCTACCGGCGCTTCACGCGCTGCAGGGGCGTGTAGGCTGGATCAGTCCCGGCGCTCTCAACTACCTCTGCCGTCGACTGACCGTTCCGCCCGCCGAAGCGTTCGGCGTCGCAAGCTTCTATGCCCTCTTCTCGACCACGCCACAACCGCCGACGGTCGTTCATGTATGCGACGATATCGCCTGCAAGACGCGGGGGGCGGACGAGCTTTGTGCCGCCCTCGGGGACAGGTTTGGACACTCGGGCGCGCCAAGCGCGGATGGGACGACTACCTGGAAACGAAGCCCATGTCTTGGACTTTGTGAACATGGCCCCGCCGCATTCTGCCAGATGGCGGGCAAGGGCAAATCGGATTGCTCGATAGCACCGGTTGACGTGGATGGCGTTTTAGCAATACTCTCGGGCAAGACTCCGACTGGCAGAAAGCCGGGGGGATCGACGCCACAATCGGAACGAGTCGGACTGCCCCTCCTGTCAATGGTCGGCGAGACCGACGCGTCGAGTTTTGTCGATTACCGGTCTCACGGTGGATACTTAGCGCTGGAGCGGGCGCTGGCCATCGGTACTGCAGAAGTTATCAGGGAGGTGACCGAGGCGAAGCTGTCCGGGCGCGGCGGTGCTGCTTTTCCGGCCGGAGGGAAATGGAAGGCGGTTGCGGAGGCGACTGCCCTACCCCACTACGTCGTGTGTAACGCGGACGAGTCTGAACCCGGAACGTTCAAAGACCGCGTGCTCATGGAGGAAAACCCGTTCGCTGTAATCGAGTCTCTTACCATCGCCGGGATTGCCTGTGGAGCGGAGAAGGGCTATATTTACATCCGCGGTGAATATCCGGAGGCGACGCGGGTACTCCAGCATGCGATCGATCAGGCACGAGAGCATGGTTTGCTCGGCGCGCATGTTGCGTCGTCCGGATTGCCCTTCGATATCGAGATTCGGCGCGGAGCGGGAGCGTACATCTGCGGCGAGGAAACCGCCCTCCTGGAATCGATCGAGGGCAAGCGCGGAGAACCGCGAAACAAGCCACCCTTCCCCGCACAGGTCGGCTTGTTCGGCAAACCCACTGTAATCAACAATGTGGAGACTTTGGTCAACGTCCTTCCGATCCTCACCAGCGGAAGCGCCGCATTCGCCGAGACCGGTTCTGGGATGTCCACCGGTACTCGTCTCTTCTGTCTCTCGGGTTGCATCGAGAGACCGGGTGTCTATGAGATCCCTTATGGGGCGACCCTCCGTGAGCTGCTGGAAATGGCAGGCGGAGTTCGCGCCGGCCGAAGTCTGCAGGCCATCCTGCTCGGCGGCGCGGCGGGCGTGTTCGTCCGGCCAGACGAGCTGGACATGCCGCTGACGCTGGAGGGCAGCCGGGCGGCCAACGCCACGCTAGGTTCAGGGGTCGTAATGGTTTTCGACGATACGGTCGATATGAAATCGATCCTCGTCCGTATCGCTGCATTCTTTCGTGATGAATCGTGCGGCCAATGCGTGCCATGCCGCGTGGGCGCGGTTCGTCAAGAAGAGGCGCTGCATCGGCTTGTCTATGGAAACGGTTCCGGAGATAAGGAGCTCGCTCTGCTGGGCGAGCTCGAGCTCGTGATGAAGGATGCCTCGATCTGCGGTCTGGGACACACAGCGGCGAGCGCAGTTCAGTCTGCAATCCATCGTTTGGGAGTGTTCCGAGGCGAAGCGCCGTGAGCATTTCCGCAACAGCGCCTGGTGAGATCGAGGAATCGTCCGATGCCGCCGAAGAGAAGCGCAAGCTTCAAAAACACTTCGGCAGGTTCGACCTTTTCTTCTTCCTAATCTGCACGCTCGTCGGGCTGGATACCATTGGTTCCGTCGCGAAGTCCGGAGCACAGGGATTCACGTGGCTGGCGTTCCTGGCGGTATTCTTTTTCGTTCCCTATGCGCTGCTGACGGCGGAGCTGGGATCTACATTTCCCGAAGAAGGCGGACCCTATATCTGGACGCGGATGGCATTTGGGCGGTTTGCCGGGGCGATCTCCGTCGTTATGTACTGGCTCTCAAATCCGATCTGGATTGGCGGAACCCTAACGATAACTGCCGCAACCGCCGTCTCTACGTTTGTCCATCCCGTTTCCGACCCGGTCAAGTACGCGATCTGCCTCCTGTTTATATGGTTCACGGTTGCGTCGGCGGTGCTTTCGCTGCGCGTGGGCAAATGGGTTTCCACGATTGGCGCCTGGGCGCGTGTGGGGGTCCTGTCGCTGTTTACCGGCTCGGTCATCCTCTACGCGATCAAGAATGGGATTCACGGCGTGGTAACACGAGACTTTTCGCCAACCTTCGCGACGTTCATTGCCGTCGTTCCTGTGCTCATTTTCAACTACGTCGGCTTCGAGCTGCCCAGCTCAGCCGGGGAAGAGATGCGCAATCCGCAGCGGGATGTCCCGTTCGCCGTTGCCCGGTCGGCCGTGGGCGCTGTGCTGCTTTACGGAATCCCGATCCTGTGCGTGCTTCTCGTACTTCCGCAGAAGCAGCTGACGAGTTTGAGCGGATTCTTGGACGCAATCAAAGCTGTTTTTACAGTGTATGGCGGATCGATAGCGACTGACGGAACCATTAGATTAACTGGTCTCGGCTCCGTGATGGGCGGCGTGGCCGCGTTTGGGTTTTTCTTCGCAACGGCGGCGAGCGGAGCGACCTGGCTTATGGGGGCCGACCGAGCGCTGGCCGTCGCAGCTTACGATGGCGCCGGGCCAAGAATACTGGGGCGATTCTCAGCACGGTTCGGTACACCGGTCATAGCCAACGTTCTTTCGGGAGTCCTTTCCACGGTCGTCATGGTGCTGGCTTTCATGCTCTCTCAGGGCGACTCCAACAAATACTTCGCCGCCGTACTCGGCTTGGCGATCTCGACAACGATGATCTCGTATCTGTTCCTCTTTCCCGCGGTGATCAAGCTTCGTTACACACACGGTCAATCCGACAGGCCGTATCGAGTACCATGGGGGATGAAGGGCGTGTGGATGTGCGGTGTGGCTGCGACATTCTGGGCTCTGCTTGCAACCGTCGGCCTCCTCTGGCCCGGTCTAGGAGTAAACTGGTTCGGCGCGATGGGCAAACCGGACGAATCGCTGCCGGCGGGGTTCGGGGGAGAGCGGCTTGAATACGAGTTGACTCAGATTCTGCCGCTCTTCCTGTTCCTTGGTTTGGGAGCGATGTTCTATGTGATGGGCAGGCCGACGAGGATGAGGATGCGAACCGAAGGGGTGATCCTTTGAGTCAAGCCGTTCCAATCTCCGCGCCCCAGCCGTACGTGGAGCTGCAGATCGACGGCGAGCCCGTCCGTGTTCCGGTAGGCAGCACTATTCTCGACGCCATACGTCGAAAGCGCGTGGACACCCCCACCCTCTGTTACCTCGAAAACCTTACGCCCGTGAATGTCTGCCGGGTGTGCGTGGTGGAGCTGGAGGGTTCTCGGGCGCTGGTTCCATCGTGTTCGCGTAAGGTCGAAGCCGGGATGGTCGTGAAAACCGATTCCGAGCGCGTGCGCCATTCCCGAAAACTGGTAATGGAGCTGTTGGCATCATCGGTCGATATGTCGCTGGTCAATGAAGACACACACCGCTGGATGACTGAATATGGCGCGGAACCGGAGAAGTTCGGTCCGCCCGGCTCGCCCACCGCAACCGGAGAACGGGATGAGCGACTTCCGGGTCATCACCACTCGCCCGATAATGGCGCCACCGAAACTGTGGCCCAACCCGTGAAGGTGGACAATGACCTCTATGTGCGCGACTACAGCAAGTGCATACTTTGCTATAAGTGCATCGAGGCATGCGGGGAGGATGCCCAGAACACGTTTGCAATTGCCGTGGCGGGCCGCGGGTTCGACGCGCGGATATCCACGGAGTTCGCGATTCCCTTAACGGATTCCGCATGCGTCTACTGCGGCAATTGCATCGCCGTCTGCCCCACGGGCGCGCTCATGTTCAAGAGCGAGCACGATATGCGGGAGGCCGGCACGTGGGACGAGACGAAACAGACTGTGACGACGACGGTCTGCCCGTATTGCGGAGTGGGCTGCAACCTGGAGCTGCACGTACAGGACAACCGGATCGTGAAGGCGACGTCCCCGATGGACCACGACGTTACGAGCGGGCACCTCTGCATAAAGGGGCGGTTCGGGTGGGAATTCGTGAATAATCGCGGCGATTCGGAACCGGTAAAAGGGACGGATC
>ORMF011021635.1_pt1 | contig 22782 bp, 16 predicted proteins | sample 1779871 | NCBI WGS metagenome assembly ORMF01 (sample SAMEA104232316, study PRJEB22302) | groundwater metagenome | biome: forest; feature: aquifer; material: groundwater | place: USA | collected 2011-08-07 | depth 5.4 m | reverse complement strand
TTGCCGGCATAACCTGTCGCAATATAGATGCCTTTGTGGTAGGGACTGGGCCCTATGAAAGCCAGTCCATCCTCCGGCATAATCACCTGCCCCGACCAAGCATAATCGGTTTTTTTAAACATTGGAAAGTTCTCTTTCGCCCAGCTTTCAAGATTGTCAAGCGTAGCTTCATAATCATCGTTCTGCCCCGTCTTATGGTCCCCGCCACCGACGATAAGCAGATCACTTTTGTCATCGACAGGCTGTGTTCTCATATAATGATAAGGATCGGCGGTGTCCCAATAAAGCCCTGCGGGAACTTCGTTCTTTTTGATTTTACAGGCGATGGCATAAGTGCGGTAAGCCGCTTCCTTCAGAAAAAATAAAATGTTTTTGATCGGTGAATGCGTGGCAACAATAATCTGGCGGGCTATTATTTCATTTCCTTTTTCGGTTTTAACTTTCCCCGTTTCAATGTGAGAAATATGGGCGGAGCCAAATATCTCGCCGCCATTTTTTTTGATAGATTTCACGAGACCGCTTAGAAATTTCAAAGGATGAAATTGAGCTTGATGGGGATAAAGCAAACAAATGCCGGTATCAAAAAAATCAAACGGGGCTTTCGGTTCCAACCGGGCTTCTGTTGCCCCAAGGCCATGAAGCGTCTTTAGCTCTTGTTCAAAAACCTTTTTTTTGTCTTTTGGCCCGAGAAAAGCATAAGCATCCACCCTTTTAAAATCACAGTCAATTTTTTCTTCGCGAATAATATTTTCTATGAAATCAACGGCTATTTTATGGCTTTCAAGAACCAGGCGCGCGTTCTCTATACCGAAAAATTTCCTTATTTCAGCATATCCGGAATCAATGACCCAAGTAAGATGCGCGGTCGTGCAACCGGTTTCGCCTCCGCCCATTTGAGCGGCCGCGTCCACGATTAATACTTTCTTGCCTGCCTTCGATAAGCAATAGGCCGCTAAAAGGCCTGTTATCCCGGCACCAATGATTAGAATATCTGCGGATCTATTTTCCTGAAGGGCTGGAAATTCTAGAGGCTCCGCATCCGAGAACCAATAAGAGTCCATATGCCTTGAAAATTTTTTTGGTGATTTTGTGTTCATCGCTTATGGGATATCAGCCGTTAGTATTTGCCGGAGACCGCGGGTTTGTGATCGTTGCCGACTTCTACCGCCTGGATTGCGTGGCTGCCTTTTAGTGACTTCATTTTTAGCCTCTTCTCATCTTTGTTTCCATAATGAAGAATAAGAGTAGCCTTCCTATGTCCGAAGCTGTTTTGACTTACATTGACTAACAGCCTCCTCCCAACAAAGAAAACAGCAAGATAACGGGGATCGGCACGCCGATCAGCCACATCAACAATCCTCCTCTTAAACCGCCTTTTTGATTCTTACCTAAAAAAGTCTGCATGATGTCCTCCTTTTTTTGACAAAAAATCTTACTTCTTAACGATAACGTATTTGTAGTCATTTTCGATATCCGGCAGGCAGGACCCTATTGACAACCCTCGGATGAACGCATTGGGCAATGGTGCTACAGACCCAATGGGTTCACCCGTTTAATCTCACCTGCCTTATTTTTTAGCCGGTTTTATCAAACAAGCTGGACGACAGGCGTGTGATAAACATACACATACCGCACGCTCTGACCATCTATCTGAACCGGGTTCGTGCGAAGATATTCGTGATGCCGCCTGTGGGCGAGCTCTGGCGACACATTGACTCCCTGAAAATCAGCTAAAACTAAATCCCGATCGATGATTTTCATCTTATAAGGAACCAAAGTTGCATTGGGTTTTGGCTGTTTCAGTTCCCTCTGGTATTCGTTGTAGTACTGCCTGGCAATGATCGGTTTGCTGCCCGACAAACGTTTGAAATCTCTAAGCGTCAACTCGATCAGTTCCACCTCTTGCACCGGCCCCGTATATATAGGCGCATCGGACCGTATGGTGGTAACCGTGGTGGTGGTTTTTGTCACCGTATCGGCATAGCATGGCGATGATACGACTGCCGCCATAAAAGCTGTTAAAACTATCTTGGTGAGTGAATTCATGTTTTTCTCCTTTTGTTTTACCGTGTTCATCATAAGCAGAACCCCGCGAGAGTACTATGGGGTACTACCCTATCGAAAACGTTGTTAGACCAAAATTAATTTTGAATGTCCTCAATTACGGATTCAACCGGGCTGCCGGCGTCCAATGCTGTCCCCGGGAGAACTCGTGTGAGCTTCCCCAAGCGGAAAAGATGGGGTCGACTCGAGCCCCTGACTTGTGCCCGGCATTCCGGTACGCGGCAGATCTTCCTGCAGCTTAAAAGCGCCCGAGGTCGTGGTCGTTCTTTGACCGAATGTCGCCGTGGTTTGTCCGGGCGTCGTACTTGTCTGTCCGGTTTGATTTAAATCCCGGCGCTGCAGACTTTGCACACTCCAAACGCCCCCATTCCGGCTGACTTGCCCTTGAATTTCGTCTCCGACTTGAATTTCATCGAAAGACCGGGCCCCGCGCAATTGCGCTTCCGGCGAAAACCGCAATTGGATATTTTGTCTTCCTGCGGTATCGCCGGCGGTGGGTTCAACCGTGATAAACTGCCCTTTGCTGTCTACGGCGACGACCTTCCCCTGGACAGCTTCCGCGGCAGCATCTCCACAACTCACCATACCGATCATCAACAAGACCCCTAAAGTTTTCCACCTTGCATGTAGTATTTTCATAGGTCACTCCTTCTATTCTATGCCTACCATACGCGTTTCTGAATGCCCTGCTATCAGGGAAAAACTCGAAATCAACCGGCCAAATTCTGAGGTTGACGCGTTTGAGAAAATCCACAATGGAATTTCAGGAAAAGGATGGAAGGAATGCAGGCATTAGGCTGGGGTGCGTGTACTGCTTAGCAGGGCCTACTGAAACAGGGCCCCTTGCAGTTTTGGGCCTTCTCTGTGAGGCTCCAGCACGCTTCGAATGGTCTCCATCAATTTATCCGTCGGCCCGGACTTACTCAAATAGGCGCTCGCGCCAACACGCCGCATCGTATTAGCCATGTCTTCGGTATCATGCAAGGACAGCACAATCACCTGGATCTCGGGAAAACGGGCCTTGATGCGCTCCGTAGCCTCAATCCCATTCATCCGGGGCATGCTGATGTCCATGATCACAACATCCGGCAGAAGCTCCTCCACTTTCCGCAACGCTTCTTCGCCATCATTGGCTTCTCCGACAACCTTAAAACCGCGCTTGCCGTCGAACATATTGATAAGGCCTTGCCGCAATATTGTATGATCATCCGCCACCAGGATACGGATCATTTTCAGATCTCTTTTAATTTTATTTTCCTGCTTGTGCCCCTTAAACTCGATAGCCTTGCGCATCGGCATGGTGGCCGGCACATAGAGGCGGAATTGGGCTCCCTGACCCGGCACGCTTAACAATTCCATGCGGCCGCCTAAAAGCTCCAGACGCTCACGGACATTCATGAGCCCAAATCCTTTGAATTCTTGCCCGGCAATTTTTTCAAGGTCAAACCCTCTTCCCTGATCCTCCACAGTCACGCACAATTCAGATCCCTCCGCCGAAAGCCGGATAACCGCCCGCCCCACATCCGCGTGTTTCACCACGTTGAGTAAAAGTTCACGCACGGCCTGAAAAAGAAATATCTTTAAATCTTCGGTGGGCATCTTAAGATCCGGTTCCGTAAGCAACTCCACGTTTAATTCATGTTTTTCTTTAAACCAGCGGCCGAGCCACTCCAACGCGGGGGCCAGTCCCGCATCATGCAAAACGGGCGGGCTTAATTCGATGGTCAAAGACCGTGATGCCGCGATGGCCTGATCCAGCAAATCCTGGACTTGAAAGATATTTTGAGCCATACGGGCTTCCCGGCAATCTTTCTTAAGACGCACAATGCCCATCTTGGCGGCAACCAGCATCTGTTGCAAATGATCGTGCAAGATTTGGGCCAACCGCCGCCTTTCCTTTTGCTCGGCCAAAGTCAAAGCGGAAGCTAATTTGCGAAGTTCGGCAGCCCGTTTCTCAGCAAGGGCTGTCCTTTCCTTCACCGTGTTTTCCAGGCTCTGATTGGCCTGCCGGATTTTATGTTGCGCTTTTTGCAAATCTTCAATGAGCTGGTTTTCAATCTCTTTCGAACGTTTAGGTTTTGTGATGTCGAGCGCCACGCCCATCATCCCCAACGGCTTTCCCGCCGCATCGTAATAGAGACGCCCGTGCGTCTCAAACCTTTTGATATCGCCATTGTCCTGAACAACGCGGTATTCCAAATGATACACAGCGCCATTCGAAAGGGTTTCCTGAATCGCACGCATAACATAGCCGCGGTCTGCCGGATGAATTCTGTTTTTCAAATCGTCAAAATTGCCGCCGGAAGTTCCCGGCGTCAAACCATACGCTTTCTCAAGGCTTGGGCTCCAGGACACTTTACCGGTCGCAATTTCCCATTCCCAAATCCCCATCGAAGCCGTTTGGAGCGCTAAATTCAAGGTGCTCAGCGCAACTTTTTTCTCGCGGATTGCGGCAGCCAAGATCAACCCTAATAGGGCTATACCGCTGATCAAAAGCTGAAATTGAAAAAAATTCTCAGGGGAAGTTATCTTCGCAAAGCCTGGGATAAAAAGGATCGCCCCGATCGCAGTCATACCGGCTAGACACGAAAAAAATGTGAGCCCTTGTGCTCCTTGTCTAAAGACTGCCCACATTGCAAAAGGGATGTAGAGATACGCTAAAAAATATCCGGATGTTATAACCGGGGCAAATGACAAAACAAGACCGGCCGTGACACTGAAAAAAAGAACGTAAAATAATAAAACTTCCCGGACTTTCTTGCGATCAAGCGGCCATGTGCAAGACGTAAACCAAACTGTAATAAGCGGTGTGACCAAAAACAATCCGATGATATCACCAGCCCACCACATCATCCCGTTTGGCAAAACCTCATGGATTCCGATCAATCCCGAGGCAAACAATGCGGCCGTTCCCAGAGAGGCTGCAATGAGACAACTGACTAAACTGATGTAGGTGAATTTCAAAACTTCACCCACCTTTTGAAAACAAATATGGCGGACGACAGTTCGCCGGAGCCAGAATCCGCCGACAAGAGCTTGAAGCGTCTGTGCCAAGGCGATACCGCTAGCCATAAAAAAAACCTGGAAGGAAAAAGATTCGGCTGAGAGGTAAAGCGTGGCGGCGTTCAATAATAAAGAGCCCAGGAATATTCCCACGGTTATCCGGAGCCCTAAAAACCACACCGCCGCAAGTGCGATACCGGCTGAAGGCCCTATGGGCGCAACCAACGCAGGCGGCAGCGCTAAATGAAGGCTGGCTTCCCCGGCAGAAAAATACAAAAGAGCGACAATCGCATTCCCTGTCAATAACCGCAGCCGGGACGAATGTTTTCCGTCATCCCGCAAAACTTTAAGAAAATTCGGAATTAGTATCTGGCTTGGCATGCGCATGGCAAAAATATACCTTAAAAAAAAGGCCGGCACTGCCGGGGAAAAACTGCCCTATTTGTCGGGTTTTTTCTTACAAAATGGGCAGCTGAATGGTTTAAGGAAATTTTAAAGTAAAACCTTGGAATACCGCGGAGAATTCAGACTTTGCCAATGCTGCATCAGAAAAGCCCAAAGCCCGCCGCCAAATTCACGCTTGGTTTCCCGCAGGAAGCGGAAATAGTTGCATTGATTAAAGGCCTCTGCGACCCTAGGAACGTCATAACGGTTTAATGGAGGAAGCACAATGATTTCATCCGCTTCCAGAAAAGAATCGCTGTTGATTTTCTCATTGGTATGCGCTACGAGTAAAACCGGTCCAGGTGAAACATTTTGCTCGATATATTGCCCCATCCCCCCCCGCATAAAAAAGAGGTCGACGACAAAGGCATCGAAACCCTCTTCGTCCGGAGATTCCGACACTTCAAATCCTTGATCTTCCAGGTAGCGTCTTGTGCTGAAAAACGACGCAGGATCCGCCATTAAAAGAAGAATTTTTCGATTTGCAGTGGTATCAAGATCCATAGCACCCTCCGTTCGGTTGTAAAATGCGTCTGATTTTTTGGGAAAGAAGAGAGAAGACTATCGCTTTTATACAAACGGATAAATCATGGGGACACGCAAAGTAGTGTCAGGGAAAGATTGGCAGCTTTGTCAGGCAGGGGACTTCTTACGCAGGCTTAACCGCAGGCTTATCCGCAGGCTTTTCGTTTTGAACCCAGTTCATGGCCATCCGGATCAATTCCATATTATTTTTCAAATTCAGTTTCACTTTGATCCGGGCGCGATATGTTTCGATCGTTTTAATGCTGCGATGCAGCTGTTTTGCAATTAAGGATGTCGAAGTGCCTTCGCCGATCATGCGAAAAACTTCTAATTCGCGATCGCTCAAGGCTTCCACCGGAGAAGCATCCGTAGAAATGCCGCCGTACTTTTTCTCCAGAATCCTCTCCATCATATAATCGCTGAGGTAAATCTGGCCTTTGAGGACGTGCCGGATTGCATCCATAATCTTTTCCGTGGCCTCTTGTTTCATGATATAGCCGCGGGCACCTTCACGCAGGACACGTTCGGCATAAAGCGTTTCATCGTGCATCGATAAAATGAGCGGTTTGATTTCGGGATGATGGATTTTTAACGCTTTCAAAAATTCCACGCCGCTCGAACCGTTCAAGGAAATGTCTACCAGAATAACTTCGGGCTTTAATTTATCCACGGCCCCCATGGCATCTTCATAATTATCCGCTTCGCCGCATACCATCATATCGGACTCGCCGTTGATCAATTCGCCGATCCCCTGGCGGACAATCGGATGGTCATCGAGAATGAAAACAGTGGTGCGTTTGGCAAACGTAGATGGCTTTTTTTCGTCCTTAAGAGGCGTCCCTACTGAGGGCTTATTTTCTTTTTTTGATGTCATAGTCGCCGTTACCATATTTGCTCCGTTCTCCGGAGTCATCCGGCCGTGCGTTATTCCGCAGGGTATTCTGGCTGGGGATGCTAATCTAATCCCTCTTTGTGTGCCTGTCAATTGATTCCTAAACTGTAGGCATTCTCTATGAAACGGCTACGGGGCGCTATCAGGCCGCTCCCCCTTTTCCTGTCAGGAACCGCCGTACACATCTCTCCGTGAAGGCTTGACGGCCGGGCCGGCCAGAGCCTTCAAAGAGGCTAGGTTCGCCAGTAATTGCTGCATAAAGGGGTGATCTTCCCCCATCGATTGCTGCGCTGCAGCAAGAGCCTCGCCGTAGAGAGCTTGCGCCTCCTCTAGCCGACCTTGTTCCTGATAAAGCAAAGCTAAATTGTTGCGGACTTGTGCGACATAAGGATGGTTTTCACCGAGCGCATGGGTCCAGAGGCTGTCCGCTTGCCGGTAAAATTTTTCGGCGCTTTCAAACTGCCCCTGATCTTTATAAAGATTCGCTAAATTATTCAAAAGGACTGCCACGGCAGGGTGATTTTCTCCGTAAATCTTTTTCTGAATCGCAAGGGATTTTCCGAAATAATCCATGGCTTCTTCATATCGCTTTTGGTCTTGATAAACAACCGCGAGATTGTTCATCGCTTTAGCGACCAGCAGATGCCCGGGGCCGTAATGTTCGGTCCAAATCTCAAGGACTTGGCCGTAAAATTGCTCGGCTTCTTGATATTTATTCTGGATGCGGTAAAGGCGGGCAATATTATTCAGAGAAATGGCCGTTTCAGGATGTCTTTCGCCCAAGGTTCTTTTCCGGATCGTCCAGGCCTTTTGATTCAATGCCATGGCGCGGCTGTCATCGCCCTGCGATTGATAAAGAAGCGCCATCGAACTCAAAACTTGCGCAACATCCGGATCGTTTTCACCCGTCCTAAGCTTTCGAATCTCCAAAACTTTCTTATAAAATATCCACGCTTGATCATACAGGCCCTTCACTTGATAAATTTTGGCGATATCTTCCAGTGTATCCGCCGCTAGCGCGAAATCAGAAATATCTTCTGCCATGGGCACCATGTTTTCCGCAACCATGATGGCTTCGTCATATTTACCTTCCTGGTAAAAACGCTGTAACTTTTGTCTTTCCAGGTAAACTTGAAGGACTTGAAGATCTTCCGGCAGGCCGCTTGGATTTTCAGGTAGGGTATTCGCGTGGGCTTGAAGAGACAAAGCAAAAAAACTTAAAAGAACCAAGACTGAAATTTTTAAATCGCGCATGTTGCCGCCTTATCGATCGGGAGGGGGTACTTTAGGCAAAGACTTCGTCTTTGCTCCCCCTTCAACCCGACGTTCTTTAGTTCAGCACTGTAAACGAGATCGTCTTTTCATGATCCCCGGTGCTGTCCGTATACACCATGGCAAGTGTATACGTACCGTTCGCTAACGTTCTTGTATCAAAACCGCCGGTACCATTCCCCGTCGGGCCTCCCCAAAAATAGGGAGATTGATACACCTTGCCGGACTGCGTGCCGTTCAGGTAATACGACACTTTCCGAATGCTGGGATACTTGGTCAGATTCGGACCGGCTTTGATCACACCCGAGACCGTTCCCGTCGGGATGCCGCAAATATCCTGCGTGGTGCAGGTCGGCGTCGGGTTGGTGTTATTGACCTTGAACGTGATGGGAATGGTATGATCCCCGGTCGCATCGGTATAAACCATTGCGAGGGTATACGTACCATCGGCGAGAGTTTTTGTGTCAAAACCCTGACTACCATTTCCATTCACGCCGCCCCACATAAAAGGCGACTGATACACCTTGCCGGACTTATTCCCATTCAAATAGTAAGCGACCTTCCGGACACCTGGTAGCGTATTCAGGTCCGGACGGATTTGCACCGTGCCGCTTACTTCTTGATTGAGACCTACTCCCAAAACTCCGGGAATCGGCGTGACAGTAGGAGTCGTCACATTGTTGACCGAAAAGTTGATCGTGAACGGAATCAGTTCTCCCGACACACGCTTCACGCGGCCGCTCAGGACATGCGTCCCATTGGCCAAAGCCACCGTATTGATGGCATGCGTAAATGGTGCCGTGGTCACTGTGGCACGAACAACACCATCAAGACTGTACTCCACGCTCACCGCATCCGGCACTGAAGTCGGATCCAGCGATACGTTGACGGTACCGCTCACGGTTGAATCGGCCGTAAGGCCTTGAAAAACAGGCACGGGCGTAGGCGCCGCACGGCGGCCGGATTCGACCGGGCCCATCCCCTGCGGCACGAAAGCAGCGTCCTTGGTGACGACAATCTTGTCGATCATCAGGCTGTCTTCGCGCATCCACAGGTTCAGCGTCTGTTCGCCAGGCTGCGTCACGGTGAAGCTGACGCGGGTTCCATCCATATTCTTAGACGCCCAGCTGGAAGCCGAACCGTCAAAGAGGAAACCACTCACGCGGTTGCCGCCGGTCACCATTTGACCGTTCAGACCCACATGCAGCGAATCACTGCCGCCATCCTGGGCGAAACCCCGCAGCCACACATAGTAGGTGCCGGGCGTGTTGAAATACATTTTATAATCCGCACGCGGACCGTCAGCCGTGTTGACCACTTTCCCTTGTTCAGGGCCGGCTTTCAGGACCTTGCCGTTCGAATTCCCGGTCGAATTGGCAACCTGCCAGCTCTGACCCGCGACGGTCGTGGAACCAAAATGGTTCTCACCTTCCATCGTAAGGCTGCCGGAAATTTCTTCGAACGCTGCGGTCGGATCCGGAGTCGGATCCGTGATGTTATCCACGGTAAAATTTATCGTGAAAGGTACTGTCACGCCGCCCGTACGCGTCACAATGCCGCTCAGAATATGGGCGCCTTGCGCATACTGCGTTGTATCAATCGACTGCATGAAAGGAGCAGTCGTCTTGGTTCCAAGGTCGGTACCGTCGAGCGAATATTTCACGCTCACGGCGTCCGTGACGGAAGTGCCGTCAAGCGACACATTAATGGTGCCGCTGGCCGTGCCGCCTTCCTGAACGCCGGTGAAAACAGGCGTTGCTGGCGGAACAACCGTGCCACCAAATTCATAGGCACCGGAGTCGACACTCTCACCCTCGATACGTTGGTTCCCATCCAAATCCGTCGAAGCAATATTGAATCCTGTATTGCCGAAATTAATCGCAGGACTGCTCGACGTCAGATGGAAATCCTTCCCGTCCCAGTTGGTAAACTGAGGGTTACCCCAGAAACTCGAACTATTAATCGTGAATCCAGGATTGCTGTGCCCTTGCCAGTACCACACATTGTTCTTGTCGGTAAAGGAGCCGCCAAGATTCGTGAACATCTGGCCACTCGAAGTTTTCCGGGCAATCACACTGTTCTGGAAGGTCACATTCGCAGGACCGCCGTCATTATCCACCTTAATGTCGAATGCTTCGTTGTCGACAAACGTGGAATTAATGAAAGTGACGGAACCCATGCGAGCATTGACGCCGTTACCTTCGCCAGCAACCGGATCACCCACGAAGATCTTGGCATTATGCGATAAGGCATTCTTCACCACAATGCCGGAGCCCCAGATCTTGAAGTTGTTCTTGTTACCGGTAGAAATCACGTTTTCGATCAACACATTGTTGGCCTTGATATCAAAGCCAGCATCCCAGTTATCCGCAGAAATTGCATTCCGGACCGTGATGTTGTTACCGGCTTCAAGGATGAAACCATCCCCGTTCCGGTACTTCGATTCATATCCCGGATAGATATCCTTCGAACCACGGGCTTCAATGTTCTCGAACAGAATGTTGCTCGGGACAATCCCGCCGTTATTTTCCGTGCGAAAGGCGTTGCGGCTATTGGTCGCCACGACATTTCTCACCGTTATGTTCGTTCCGCTGTTGATTTTGACCGCGAAGTGGTTGTTATTCGTCCTCAACCCGTCAATTTCGATAAAACTGCTGCCGGGGCTAACTTCCACGGCGGCACGGGCATTGTTGACAGTCAGGTTCTTGAACGTGTAATAATCGAACCCCTTCGTTTCAAAAATCGGCGCGAAATCATAGATATCGGTGCCGTCGATCACCACATTCCCAATACCTTGAATGGTAATGGGAGCAGCGGCAGTTCCGTTCGTCTTAAGATCGATCTCTTCCACATAAGTACCTTCCATGATGCTCAGCGTATCACCAGGCTGGAGCTGATTCACAGCAAACTGGATAGAACTCCACGGATTAGCAGAAGAACCGTCCCCTTGATCGGAACCGGTTTTAGAAACATAGAAGGTAGGCGTCGTCGTCAAAGCCTGCGTCTCCGGAGTTGGCGAGCTCAAGGGACTGGCATAAAGAAAGGCATCCCCGAATTCGTCAACTGTGGCCGGAGGCGCTGTTGGCGCCTGCGTGGATTGCTGCATTTGTTCCAGCGTCATGGTGGGCTGCTGGGCCTGAAGCTGCTCAGGCGTAAGCGAGGGATCGTAGGCATGAACCGGCGAAACCGGAACATTCATGACCAGGATCGCAGCCATGACGATCTTGACTGCCTTCTGGATGGCTTTTGTCCGGGGTAAATTCAAATGCTTAAGAGCCCAGCGGTAAGGACTCAGCTTGAACAACAAGCGGTCGCATTGGTCTAAAAAGGACTCCTGCCCACTGGGTGCTTTATTGCTACTTTCAATTGGTGTCTTCATTTTGCGTTTCTCCTTTTGTTTTAACAAGGAGAACGCTGCCGACTTTGTCGAACGTATTTTATGTAGGATTACGTGCTATGGAACCGCAAGCCTCAACCGTTTTACAGGACAAACGCAACGTCCTCATTTACGGGGCTTCGATGAACTTTATGCAGAAAGTTGAACTTTATGGCTTGCGAGTCCCGCCAAAGGCGGGATAAGGTAGGCAACGCACTCAAAACACTTTCAGACTCACCACTCAAAGATCCGTCGGGCTTTCATTTTCCGTACTGTAGGCAAAATGTAGCATGGTTGTCAGGCGAATGCAAGTCAGGACATAGAAAAAATCCTCGATTCGTTGTCGGTGTAAGCTTTTTCTTTGTGTAGGGGAAAACCGCAGAAACATTTAAGAAAAGCTCTTCTAATCTTTTGGTAAAAGAGCGTGGATTCCCCTCATATATAGAAGGCTGGGGGGCGGGCGTTAGGCTGCCCCAGGGAGGACAAAAACTCTTAGGACGCAGGGTGGGGCGCAAAACAGGACGAAAAAGCGGACTAAAAAATAATTCAAAAAAAGTGATTCAATTGGGCTGAAAAAGGACATCGGGGAAAATCACGCGTCAAATAACGGCGTCAAAAACGGAGGGGAACAATCGTCTCTTTAGACCCTGACATGGCGTCCGGCGGTGACTTCTTTGAAAAAAGCACGCAGCCAAGGGCGTATTTGCCACATAAAGAAACAGGCAAAGGACTTGGGCGTGAAGGTTAAAAAATAATAATGTATGTTTTTAAGGGTTATTTTCTTTTGAAAATCCCACAGACTTAAGATTTCTTCGCGGGCTCTCTTCAGCAGCTTTTGTTTTAAAAAAAGTGAGATGCGCCATTCAAGATATTGGCGCATCGCTTTAAACTCTCTGGCACCATCTTTCTCAAGAAACAATTTGGCGTCATTTTCGGAAGTGATGTTCGCATGATGCACCCGGTAATTCACCATACAGCGAGGAATCATGACAAGCCGTATGCCGGCTCGAATAAATTTGAGCCACATGGCTCTATCTTCGGCCATCACGGAATCCCGAATGGGGTAACCGCCTACTTTTGCCCAAGCTTTTTTCGAAAAGCAAGTCGCAGGGTGATAAATAAAATTCTCGATCGGCATCATGCGCTGGATTGTTTGAGCATCCGGCAAACGCACGTCCAAGACCTTGCGGCCGTCCCCGTCTACCACGGTGACCCAGGATGAAAAAAAGCAATCGGGATTATGGTATTCATTTTCAATACAAAACCGCAAAATCTTCAAATGATCCGGATTAAAATAATCATCCGAATCCAGCCGCACCATCCATTGACCTTGCGCCATCAGAATACCGCGGTTAAGACTGCGGGCAATGTTCAGATTACGCGAATTTTTTAGTACTTTGACCTTTTCGAAAAGCTTGGCATAAAATTCCAGTATTTCCAGGGTACCGTCCTCGGAAGCATCGTCGACGAGAATCAATTCCCAATCCTGGTCGGTTTGCTGCAAAACGCTCTCGATGGCTTCCACGACATATTTCTCGCCGTTATAAATCGGGATAATGACGGAAAAAAACGGTGCGCTCATGCGGATATCCTTATCTCTTTACCTTCCGCGATCAACCAGGCGGCAAATTTCCCGATTCCCATGCGGAACGAAGTCGAGGGCGCGTACCCGATCAGCCTTTGCGCCTTCGAAATATCGGCGCACGTACGGACGACATCGCCGGGCTGCATGGGAAGCATCCGGATATGCGCTTTTTTATCCAGGGCTTCTTCCAGCGTACTTACCATTTCTGTGAGAGAGATGGTTTGATTACCACCAAGATTGATAACGTGATAACTTTTCTTTTCTTCCAGTAAATTGGCTTCCAAGGCCCCCATCACGCCGTCGACGATATCATCGATATAAGTGTAATCACGTTCCGTTGTGCCATCCCCCATAAATGGAATTTCACGGTCTTCCATAATACGCCGGGCGAATTGGTGAATAGCCAAATCCGGCCGCTGACGCGGTCCGTAAACAGTAAAAAATCTCAGGCAATAGATCGCCATTTGATGCAGATGCGCATAAGTATGGCAAAGAAGTTCGCCCGCTTTCTTGGTAACGGCATAGGGAGAAATCGGACAATCCGCCTGATCGGATTCAGCAAACGGCACTTTGGCATTATTGCCGTAAATCGACGAGGAAGAAGCAAAAAGCATATGACGAATGCCGAGTTCCGAGCATGTTTCCAGAATATTTTGAGTTCCACCGATATTCACTTCCGTATAAAGCCGCGGATCCAGGATAGAAGGTCTGACACCGGCCATGGCAGCCAAATGAATGACGGCATCGGGCTTTTCTTCTTCGAAAATTTGACGCATTTCGAATGAATTTCGGATATCGGCGGTCAAACTCATAAAATTTTCGCAGCCCGGCTCTGTCAGAATCGACTGAATGTTGGCGCGCTTTATCGATGGGCTGTAAAAATCGTTAAAATTGTCCACAGAAACGACCTGGCAACCTTCATGCAGCAAACGCTCACACACATGCGACCCGATAAAGCCCGCGCCGCCTGTCACCAAAACTTTTTTAAATTCGACTGTTTTCATACCATCCCATACCGGCTTAAGAATCGTTCTGCTCAGGTTAAACGCGAAGCTTGAACTTTGGATGCGCATGAATTTCTTGACAAACCCAACGGCTGCCAATTCACAGCGGATTCTTGAGAATTTTTCCATCCATGTTGCAGGCGCTTCCAAAAAGCCCCGGCCCAGCCTATTTCACTTTCCTTGCTGACTTCCATCCGGCTCATTTTGGATTCGAGCCAGGGACCGTAAACAGGATCTTCAACAAGGCGTATGCCCCATTTTTTATCTAAAATCTCCAGGGATTGATAGAAACGGTCGCGGTTCCACTGAACCCGGCTCAGCGGCAAATCCATCGCACGAGAACTGCCGAGGCTCCTCGTTTCTATTTTGGCTCCCTGATGTTCGTAAATTTCAAGATTTTTAGCCCGCATGGTATAGAGCAAATCGACCCCAAGCGTGTACGGGCTGGACGATTCATCGAATAATTTCCCATTACCCCGTATGGCCTCCTGGGACATCAGAAAGCAAAGCCGCAGGCCAAAAGTCTCCACCGTATGCATCCCCGCACCGTTCCCGTTGCCGATGATCTGACGCGGGACCATGCTCCCTTTCGGATAGATTGCCGCGGCATGGCTAGTCTGCGCTGCCGCAAGCAGGTCTTCCACAGTACCCGTGGGCAGCCGGATCTCGTTGTCGAGAAACAATGCGTAAGGAGTTTTTAAATGGGCCAGCGCGAGATTAAAGGCATTCGCCAGAGCCGGACAGTAATTCGTGTAAATAATGGTCATATTCTCATGCCGTCTTTGGCGCTTTTCCAATTGGACGCGGATTTCTTCAGGCGCGCCGCCTTCGATGATCACCAGATTAAACGGCGTGTTGACGCTGCGGTACAGATCATCCACAGCCTGAGGGAAAACCGAGTGGCGTTCGTAAGGGGCCATGATGATCGTGACGTCTTTTTGACTCAGAAAAAGATCGCGTCCTGATCTTCCAATTGAATGCTCTGCCAATTGAATTTCCTGTACGTATCCCATGGCCTTACTCCTTTTTGATATCATGGATTCAATTCTATAGATCCATGTACGGTTGTCTGTCAGGTTCCCAACATTTCTCTTTGCGTATTCTTCCTGATCCTAGCGTCAGGAATTGGCTGGCACTTTCTCCAAAGATCATTTGCCGCTCGCTGCGAAAATAGCATGAAAAGTTCGAAATAATATTTTGATATCCAGCCATATGGACCATTTATCGATGTATCTCAAATCGAGCCCGATCCATTCTTCAAAACCGATCGAATTACGGCCGGAAACTTGCCAAATACATGTAATACCCGGTTTCATCGAAAGCCTGCGTCTTTGCCACGGCTCATATTCCTCCACCTCCGCCGGAAGCGGCGGGCGCGGCCCGACAATACTCATATCTCCTTTAAAAACATTCCAAAACTGAGGAAATTCGTCCAAACTTGTTTTTCTTAAAAAACGGCCCAATTTTGTTATGCGCGGGTCATGGGTCATCTTAAAAACGGGTCCTGACATTTCATTCTGGGCTTTTAATTCTTTGAGTTTAGATTCCGCATCCACCACCATCGTGCGAAATTTGTATAAAGTGAAACGCTTGCCGTACCTGCCGCTGCGTATCTGTTTGAAAAATACAGGTCCCTCCGACGTACAGACGCTCGCCAGGGAAACCGCAATCAAAATAGGACTGCTCATGATCAACGCAATGGCTGAAACGATGATGTCAAAGAACCGCTTGGCAAAAAGCTCTCCTTCTTTGAGCAGGCGTGTTTCGAAAGTCAAATAGGTCATGCCTTCCAGTTTTTTTGGAACACGCGAGGCGATTTCAACATCAAAGAGATCCGTCGAGACCGTAGCCGGAACACCGACCGCTTCACAATAAGCGATGCACTTGCTGATCTGTTCGAGCCATTTGCGCGGTGTGATGAAATAAACTTCGTCTACGAGTTTTTTCTCAAGAAGATCCGGCAAATCCTCTAAAGTCCCGATGACTTTGTAGCCGGCCACATCTTCATTCACGAACATGGCTTCGCGATCCAGCAAACCGACCACGCGTAGTCCCCATTCTGTATGCTTGGCGATCAGGCTCATAAATTGCTGCGCTCGGCGCCCCGTTCCGACAATCAGAATATTCCTCAGAGAATATCCATGGCGCCGCATCTGCCGGGCAATGAGAATCGCAATCCCCCTTGTCAAAATCAGTAGGACTGTCGTACTGACGGTGTAAAAAATCAGAAAGAACCGGCTCAAAAATTCCAAATGCAGGAAAAATGAAAGACCGGCAAAAATCCCTAAAAAGATAAAGCCGTCGATCACAAGATGATAGGAAGCGAAACCTACCGTTTGCGTGCGCAAACGGGAATAGCCGTTGCGTGTCCACAATAAAACAGCCCATACCAGGAAGGCGGGCCAAAAAGCTTGCAGATACATGGGCAAAGGCTCGAGGCCCTGAATAAATCGCTGATATTTTATAAGATTGAGCGAATAGTGCTCGAGGAGGTAGTAAGCGAAGAAAAAGTTCAGGGAAACGAGTATGAGCTCTGAAAGATATAGAATGCGTTTTAACATAGGCCCTAGGAAATCGTTAACTGTTTAAAAGCCGTTGGTAAACTCGTTCTAATTCGTCGCAATCCCGGTCCCAACTGTATTCTTTCTGGGCATGGCTTTTTGCGGCTTGCCCTAACCGTGCCGTTCGTTGGGGATCCGCAAGCAGTTCTTCGAGGGTATTGCGCAAATCTTCGACGTCCCCCGTTTTAAAAGTCGCGCCGGTATTTTCGATCACATCGAGATTTTCGGGGATGTCGCTGACCAAAGGGCAAACCCCAAAGCTCATGGATTCCAAAAGTGCCAGCGACAATCCTTCGATCTCGGAAGGCAGGCAAAAAAGATAGGCGTTGGAATAAAGCTCTTTCATCAACTCGCCATCCACCCATCCCGCGAAAATAATCCTGGAATCGGACCGGGCTTGTTCATACAGCGTTCTAACGTACTCGTCGGAATGCCAGCTTGAACCCGCAATGACGAGCTTGAACTGGCTTTTGATCTTAAGGAAGGCCTCAATCAAATGATGGCAGCCCTTTTCCTCGACCAGACGGCTCGCAAAAAGGACATAGCGCTTCGGCTCGATCGGCCATTTTTTCAAAATTTCGAAGGGAGGTCTCGGTTCCTCGATATTCACGCCATTGGGGATGTAACTCACCTCGCGCTGGTATTGCTCTTGATAATAACGTTTGAGATATTTTGAAACCGCGATGGTATGATCCGGAAAAAGAACCGAACATTTTTCTCCGAGCTGCAGTGCCTTTTTCGCTGCCCAGCCCCATTTAGCGCGCCGCCAATCCAAACCGTGGACCGTCACGACAGTCTTGCATTTAGCAGGCCGCGTCAACCAGGCTAACAAGGCGGGCCCGATAGAATGGAAATGGACGATATCATATTTTTGAAACAAAGCATCCCAGGCTGACAGCGTCACCCGCGAGAGGGTCTCCAAATGTTTGGTCGGAATGGCGGGCATGCGCTTCAGAATCGTCTGCTTATAAATGGGTTCTGCCGTCGACACATGCTCCGAGCAATAAAGAGTCACTTCATGGCCGCGAGCTGCCAGCCGCGGGCATATCTCTTCAAGACTTTTTTCAACGCCCGCTTGAAAACCCGGAAAACCGCGGCTGCCGATATGCGCTATCTTCATCAGAACACCTCTCATTCCTTCTTTGCGATATGGCACTATATTAAAAGGAAAGGAAGGGTCCCCCTATCAGGCGAAGCTTGTATTCCTTATCCGTCAGGTTATGAGCTTCTTGTCATCATTTGACGGCATTGATCTCGACGGCAAAACGGGATTGCACAGCTTGCCCTGACAGGGGGATTACGCGTGGAGCTCTTCGAGCGACGGAAGAGCCGTAGAGGATGGTTTTTTGATTGCAGGTTGAAGATTTCCAAAGATCTCAAGGATTTGATTCATATGGTGTTCCTCGGAGTATTCACGCAGCACCGTTTCGCGCGCCTGCCGGCCCATGCGCTCGCGTTCTTCCGGGTGTTCAATCATCCATTGCATTTTCTTCGCGAAATCATCGATATTGCCATAATCAAATAACAAACCCGTTTCGCCGTCATGAATGACATCGGGAATACTGCCCAGGCGCGTGGCAACCACCGGTCGGCCGCACGCAAAAGCTTCCAGAATGGCGTTCGGTAAGTTCTCGTAAAATTCCGATGGCACGATCGTGAAAAGAGCGTGATGAACGAGCTCATGCAACGGAGCCGCATCTCTTTCAAAAGGCCTGAAGAGTATGCGATCGACGCCAAGGCTTTTCGCCAGTTCTTTGAGGCGCACGGCCTCCGCGTCATTTTCATCGCCCACTAATTGCAGCGATACGTTGGATTGCGGCATTCTGGCAAAAGCCCGAATGGCCGTTTCAACGCCCTTGTAGGGTACAAAACGTCCGACAAACAAGATGTAAGGCGCAAGATGGCCGGGCACGGCTGCGTTCAGACAGGGCTTGGTAAATGTATTGACCTGATGAATACGCTCCGCAGGAAAGCCGAGTTCGATGAGTTCCCGCCGCATAAATTCCGTCGGCGCGATAAAGGCTTGGACCTTATGGTAAATTTTCATCCAACGGTGAAGTGTGTTGGCAAAAACTTGCACCAGGGACTTGGACAGCGATCCGTGTACGCAGCGATGCACCACCGCATTCAAGAGTCCCTGCTTACAATCGGTGCAAGGATGCCCGTCGCGATAATACATACTGGACGCGCAAACCAGATTAAAATCTGACATCCGCATAACGACCGGAATCCCAAGTTCGACGCAAGCATCAATGGCGCTCGGCGATATATGATTATTGAAATTAAGAAAGTAAGCGAGCGCGGGCCGGTGATCGCGGTGAATCCTGCGAATCGCCGCCTTGGCGGCCCGGCTATAGATCGCACGGCCCGCCAAATGGAGTTTTTCATACCACTGTACCCGCATATTTTTGATTTTAGCCTCATCGCTTTTGGTAATGGGTTCAATAAAATATTTCCGGTAAGGCGTCGGCATGGTACGGCTGTAATTGATCGAAAGCGGGATGGGCTCAAAATCCAGGCGCTGTAAGGCCTGCATCACACCCATAAAATAGCGTTCGGCCCCGCCGGAAATAAAGTGGTACTTATTGACCACAAGGATTTTGGATTTAATCATAACGCTGTATCTTGATTTTTAATTTTCCGGAGCTTGTCCGGTCCGCATACAAAAGCGTGATATTGCGGACCAGCGCAATAAAAATCCAGAAATAGATCATCACGACCGCATTGCGCAGCGTATTGTCGGCAAACTCGCGCACCAGGAAAGCAGCCATCATGGCGATCACGCCGATTTGAAAGCTCTGAACGATAGGCGCTTCACTTTGCCGGTAATCTTGCCAGGTCCGGAATAACGTCGACAAGGCCAGATACAAATAGGCCAATAAACCCACGACTCCAACTTCAGCCAAAAGCCGGAGGTAATCATTGTGCGTTAAAACGCCGAATTGAAATTCCACCATGGAAAGACCGTGTCCGAACCAGGGCTTTTGTTGAATCATAGGGCCGATTTGTTCCCACGTATCCAGCCGCCATTCCCAGGCTGAACGGCCGCCCGCGTAATGGCTCGGTGCAAAAATGTTTGCGATCCTGGCCAGCACCGCCGGTAAGGCTAAGACGCCGACCAGCACGAGCGGTAAAATCCCGAGTAATTTCCGGTAACGAAGAATTCCCATCAAAACCATGGCCAGGATAAATACGATCCAAGCGCCGCGCGAAAGCGTCAAAACGAAAATCACGAAGGTCAAAGCCATGAACATCCCCATAAAGTGCTTGGGGATGAAATGAACGCCCTCCAGCATTTGCGCCGTCGTAAAAATCAAAATGATTAAAAGATAAGATGCGAACGCATTGGGGTGAAGAAAAGAACCCACGATTCTTTCCTGCCCGCCGTCGTACACGGTCCCATCCCCTGTCAAAAGCTGATAGTAGGCGAGAAAAACCGGGATGAGTGCCGACATCATCACGGCTGTCAGAGCCATCCGGATCTTCGCTTCCGTCGCAAAAATCAAACGTGTCAAAACATACACGGCAAAGACACTTACCAGCCGCAGCCAATCGGATAAACTTTCAGTTAAATCGGCGCTAAAAAGCAGCGATAGCGCACAAATGCCGAGGAAAACAAGAAAAGGTTTCGAATCTTCAAACTGCAGGATATTGCAGCGGCGATAGAGAACATAAAAAATGCCCAAAACGATTAAAGCGAGACTGACCCAGGCCGCCAAATTCAATCCGCCATGCGCATCAAAATTCTTCATGTAATCCAGCGCACTGCGTATAAAAATGAGCCCCAAGAATCCGATTTCAAAATTAAGCACGAGCAGCACAAGGTAGACAAGCATGATGACAATGGCAATCAAAAAAGGACCGCTGGCCATGCCAAAACTGTAGAGAAAAACGGGCACGAAAAAAAGCCCGCCCAAAACTAAAATGCCGGGGCTGTTAAATCTGCCTTTAGACAAGTTCGCCCCTCCCTAAAATTTGTTTGAATTTATCCTGTAAGTATTGACGCTCATGGGACTTAGAACTGACCATAAACCACACGGCGCCAAACCCCACGAGAAAGACTTGAGTTGCGGGATGACGCAAAAAAGTCGTACCGATATAAGCCAGCGCCACCCATAAACCAGTCATGATAAACAGCCGCTTATTTTTTGGCAAAAGCCGCGTGCCAAAATAGTGCTGCGCAAAGAAAAAGTGCAAGAGACAACTGACTAAGCCGGCAAATGCGAAAGCCCCTGCTACCCCCATCAGCTGCCACTTTGGGAAAAAAAACCCCGTAATCGCCAGGCAAAGCAGCGGGTAAAGCGTAGCGATGAAATAGGTGCATTTTAATTTCCCCTTGGCTGTCAGGGCAGTCATATAGGAGTAACTCATTAAAATAAAAAGCGGGCTCAACAGCTGAAGCCGCAGCACCGGAACCGCCGGCGTAAATTCTGCGCTAAAAAACAAACGAATAAAAAGTTCCGGCATGACCATGATCACGACGATGATCGGGACAAGCACAAACATGAGGTAGCGCATCGACTCATTGATGGCCAGGTTTATTTCTTCATTGTTTTTCGATGCCGCAATCAAAGGGAAGACATAGCCGCTCATGGCCTGGATGGGAATGGCCATATAGATGCTGGTAAAAGTCATCACAACTTGATAAATCCCCATGGTAGAAAGACCCAAGGAACGGATAATGACCGTGGCGATCGCAATGCGGACGAAATGGGTCAACGATTCCTGGTAGATCTGAAGGAATCCGTACGAAAATTGTTCTTTAAGATTTTTTATGCTAAGTTTTTCAGAAAAGTGCAGGAAATGTTTCCGGGCATTCAAAATCAAATAAGCTATCAACGGGAAAAGGTAAAAAAGCCCCATCGTTACCACTCCGCCCCAAACGCCAAAAAAATAAATCACCGGCGGAATTAAAATGATAACGGCTGCGTAGGCCGCCAAAGTGTATTTACAGAAGGCCATATATTCCAAATTTCCCTTCACGATGGAAGCTGTCACCGTACAAAGCGAGGCAATCGGTAAAAGGGCCGCTAAAAAAATGATAAAAAAATAATGACTGGGCGTACCGTAAAGAAGGCGGGAAATGTGCGGTGAAAAAACGGCGACAAGAACCCCCACGACGGAGGATGCCGCAATCGCCAGGAAAAAGGAGGTTTTGACAACTTCCCCGTACTGGTAAGTTGCTTTTCCCTGGAACCTCTGTTCGGCAATTTGTTTAATGACGGCGCGGCGGGACCCCAGGTCTCCCCATACCCGGAGCATTTCAAAAAATAAAAGCAGCTGCGCCAGAAACCCCGTTCCGGAAGTTCCTAATAACAGCGCAATACATTTGGTCCGGATGAACCGGGTCAACATTTCGCCGATACTGACCGCGGTTAAAGCGCTGGATCCTTTGACAATTTTTTTCATGAGGCGCAATCATGTTTTTGAGCGGCACTAAGCTGTAAATTCCTAATCCCGGTAATAACGATGATAATATTTATTATTTTCTTCCTGTTGGTTGCTGTTTAAGACAACGCCGATCAATTTTGTGTTCGCATTGTGAATCATCCGGATTGCTTTGGGGATAATCCTCCCCTGTGTGACACCGGCGCGCGTCACCAGAATAGCCCCATACAGATAAGCCAGCAAAACCGAAGCGTCAGAAATGAGCATAATCGGCGGCGTATCATAGATAATGAGATCAAAATTCTTGCGTGTCTCCTGGATAAACTCCATCATCCTCACGGAACTAAAAAGTTCCGAACCCATAATGGGACTTTCCCCAGGCGTCACGAGCCACAAATTCGGAATTTTTGTGCTTTGAATGACGTCTTCAAATTGAATCCCGTCCGTTAAATACTGCCCTAATCCCATCCTGGCATTCGTTTCATAGCTACGCTGCAGCCGGCCCCGCCGGATGTCCGTATCCACCAAAAGAACCCTCTGATCCAGCTGCGAAAAGGAAATCGCAAGGTTGGAAGCAATCGTACTTTTACCTTCATCCGGGAGAGAACTCACGACGGCAATATCTTTGAAGCCATATTCCTTCTGCGACAGCCATTGGAGCTGAAGCC
>ORMF011341575.1_pt1 | contig 22806 bp, 24 predicted proteins | sample 1779871 | NCBI WGS metagenome assembly ORMF01 (sample SAMEA104232316, study PRJEB22302) | groundwater metagenome | biome: forest; feature: aquifer; material: groundwater | place: USA | collected 2011-08-07 | depth 5.4 m | reverse complement strand
TTCTTAAACTGCCCGCCGAATTCTATGCTGTAGCCCTCCGGAAGCTTGACCTGCTCGGCGATCTTTTTCTGCGCTTCAAGAACAAAACTTTCCACATCCCGGCCGCGCAAGTTAATCATGATGGCGCCCCGGCGCTGACTATACTCGCGCGCGATAGCGGCGACCTGCTCGGTAACACGAAAGTCGGCGACCTGGCCAAGCGTGAGCAGTCCGCCATCGTCTACCCGCACGGGCAGCCGCTTCAACTCGTCGATATTTTCACGAAGATTTTCACTCAACCGCACGACAATGTCGAAGCGCCGGTTGCCTTCAATGAGCTTGCCCACTTCCTCTCCGGCGAGCGCCGTATTCACGACACGGTTGAGTTCCGCGGCGTGAAGATTGTATTTACTCATCGCATCCCGTTTTGGGACAATTTCCAATAAGGGCGCCTTCCCTAGCGTGTCAAATTCCACATCGGCCGCACCCGGTATTTTCTCTAAAATTTTACGCGCCTCCCCTGCAATTTTTTCAATCACCGGAAAATCATCCCCAAAAACTTTTACCGCGATGTCCGCTCGAGTGCCTTCCAGAATCTCGTTAAAGCGCGTTTCGATGGGCTGGCTGAAAAGATGCGCCTCTCCGGGAACATGCACGCCAAGTTCCTGAGTCATAAGATTGGCCAGCTCATCTTTCGTGAGGCGCTTGCCTTTAATTTTTCTCCATTGTTCCTGGGGTTTAAACATGATGTAAGTATCCGCCACGTTAACGCCCATGGGATCCGTCGCAACTTCCGCCGTTCCCAGGCGGCTAAAGGTATAGTCCACTTCGGGGAATTTCTCTAAAAGCATTTTTTCACCGCGTTTTTGCATATCAATACTGGCATCAATCCCAATACTCGTAGTGCGAATCATGTGCGTGGCAAAGGAGCCTTCATCAAGCTGCGGCACAAATTCGGCGCCAAGATTATTAAAAACAATCACGGCCAAGACAAAAAGCCCCAGACCTGCGCCGATCACGGTTTTACGTGAACGCAATGCGAAATTCAAAACGGGGGTATATCCCTTCTTCGCCACACTCACAAGCCAGGAATCTTTTTCTTTAATGTCACCGCCCAGCAAGTAAGAGCAAAGCGCGGGCATCAGGGTCAGCGCGAGAATGAGCGCCCCCATGAGCGCGAAAATCACGGTGATCGCCATCGGCCTGAACATTTTTCCTTCAATCCCGGTCAGTGCAAGAATCGGGAAATAAACCACCATAATAATAAGGACTCCAAAAAACATCGGGCTGGCGACTTCTTTTGCGGAGCTCAGAATTTCGTCGGTACGTTCAGAAGGCGTAAGCCTTCGCTGAAGATGCTGCTGTTTTTCCGCAATGTGGCGTACCATATTTTCAACCATAACAACGGCACCATCCACAATCAAACCGAAATCGATGGCCCCCAGACTCATCAAATTCCCGGAAACGCGGCCCTGCACCATGCCTGTAATCGCAAACAGCATAGAAAGCGGAATGGCAAGTGCTACAATGATTGCGGCCCGCCAATTGCCCAGCATCACGAGGAGCACCACGACAACGAGAATCGCGCCTTCAAACAAACTTGATTCCACCGTATGAATGGTACGGTCCACGAGTTTCGTGCGGTCGTAAACCGGGATAATTTTTACGCCTTCCGGCAGCTTCGCTTCTAATTCCTTCAATTTCTCAGCAACCGCTTTTGCGACAAGACGGCTGTTCTCACCGGCCAGCATCAGGACCGAGCCTAAAACGCATTCCTCCCCGTTATAAGTGCTTGCGCCGTTTCGTATGGCCTTCCCAATCACAACATCCGCGACATCTTTCACTCGCAACGGCGTTGCCCGGGCGCCAAATTTGAGCGGCAGCTGCTCAATCTCCGCCAGAGTTTGCACCCGGCCCGCGGCCCGCACCGCCACTTGCTCGCCGCCAATCTGGATCACGCTGCCGCCGGCATTTTCCACGTTTTCACCGATGGCCGACGCAATTTCGCTAAAGGACATGCCCACGCTTTTAAGCTTGTCGGGGTCAGCCTGAATGACGATTTGCTTTTCATAACCTCCCGATGAATTAACTTCGGCAAGTCCGGGCGTTGAACGCAAACGGGGCTTGATAAGAAAGTCGTGAATGAGCTTAAGCTCCATGAGCTGCGCCTCTCGTGTGACGGGCTTATTCGGCGCATCGGGGGCATAATCCACAACGTAGTAAAAAATCTCGCCAAGACCTGTGCTGATGGGTGCGAGTTTAGGTGTAAGACCCGGAGGAAGTTCATCCATCACGGTTTGCAGCCGCTCGCTCACCAATTGCCGCGAACGGTAAATATCCGTGCCTTCTTTAAAGACAAGCGTGATTTGAGAAAGGCCAAACTTGGAAAGAGAACGCAGCTCTGTCAGCCCGGGAATTCCTGCCATTTCATTTTCAATGGGAAAGGTAACAAGTTTTTCGATTTCTTCCGGAGCCAGGGCAGGCACCACGGTATTCACCTGGACTTGAATATTGGTAATGTCCGGCACCGCATCAATGGGCAATCGCATGGCCGACCAAATGCCAACAGCAATCAGTCCAAGCGTTGCCATCACGACGCTTAAGCGTTGTCGAACTGCAAATTCCAGGATGCGGTTTAACATAAATTAGTGGGAGTGTCCCCCTCCTTTAGTCGCGCGGAGTTCGATAAGCCAGAGAGTTTCTACCGGCTTTGCCACCACTTGATCCCCCGCATACAATCCATCTAAAATTTCAATTTTCCCTTCCGCACTGCCGCCTACCGTCACGGCAGTTCGATAGTAAGCGTCGCCATTCACCGCGTAGACATAGGTACCTTGCACGGTCCGTAAAAGCGCGGAACTTGGAATCACGGTTACAGGATTATGGCTCGGCACAGCGATTGTGGCACTCACAAACTCGCCATCTTTGAGATCACTTCCCGCCGTCGTGACACCAACGATGATTTCAATTTCTCCATGAGTGAGCGGTTCTTGAACCGCCACAACAAATCCGTCCAGCATTTCACCGCGGGTCGTTTTAAATTGAACCGGTTGCTTCGGCTTTACTAAAACGGCCTTGTCAGGAGGCGAAACACCGGAGCCGTGAAATTGACAACCGGTATGATCCATATTGAGATCCGTAAAACGATGGGTTTCGCCAAAAATTTGAATGTTCAATGCGACTATTTGAGGCAACAGTTCCTCTGTCACATCCACGACCTCAAGCCCGAGGATTTTACTCGTCTCATCTGTGAAAAGGATTCCTTTCCCCGGCTTGAAGGATGCTCCTGAAGGTGACTCTTCTTCGCTGTGACCGCCACTCGCCGCTTTTTCTTTTCCATGATCCCCTTCTTTACGGCCGCAACTCAGCGGAAGCGCTGTGGCGCCGATTACGATTGAAATCCACAGAATAAAAAGGACTCGTTTCATTGCATTTCGCCTGAACTTACTTTAGCGAGTGACAAATCAGCACCCGTCATAAGTTCCAGTTGAGCGGCTGTTTCAAGCGCTTCCTTCTTGGTATCTTGCAATCCTTCAATCGTGTCCAGGTATTGAGATTGAAGCTCGATGTAAGTGGAAACAGGCACCGCTCCCAGCCGGTAATGACGGTCGGCCAATTCGGCGGCCTCTTTAAAATGCTTGATCGAGTCAGGTCTCCAATTCGCCATTTCCTTCAGCTTGGTTTCATAAGTCGTAATGGCTTCGACCGCGCGGCGCTCAGCATCGCGTTGTGCTAGATCAAAAGAAGTTTCCGCTTGAGTTTGCTGTGCCTTAGCGGTCGCAATATTGCCCTGATTGCGATCCCATAACGGCAATGGCAGGGATATGGCCGCGCCGATAATGCGCTCGCGTTCACCGGCCCGTTCTATCGCGATCGCTGGGCCCGCCGTAATGTCAGGAAACCTTTCATTTTTCGCAAGCCTTACCTCATAGCCTTGCCGTTCCAGCTCAATCGTACGTAAGCGAACCTGGAAATCGTACGAGCCTGCAAGCCTTACAAGTTCATTTTTGTCCATTTCGATGGGATGAAATGTCAGGTTCATGCGAGTAAGCGTCAGCGCATCGCCAGGCGCTGCTCCGCGCAGTTGGTTCAAATCAAACAAAGCCGCTTTGGCATCCAGAGAGGCTTGACTGGCTTTTCGCTGCATGTTGAGCTCGATCGCTTCAATCACACGCGCCTCTAACAAGGGCGTCAATCCTGCCTGGTCACGCTCGATAAGAACTTCCCGCAAAGCACGAAAATGTTCGGCGACTTCCTGGGTTGCCGCCGCTTTTTCCTGCGCGGCACTCAACACATAAGCCGCTATTTTGACACGCGCCTCGAGTAAAGCTCGAAACTGCTCCAAGCCAAGCTCCGCCAGCTCAATATCACGATCCGCGATCGCTTTGCGCAAGCGGATCCGCCCCGGCCATTCGATGGACTGCGTTACCACAATCTCACTCGCCGCGCCATGGGCCCTTGAAGTTCCCCCCTCCTCCGAACTGCTCATGACTCTCTTGTGGCCAATGGACCCGTCAACCTGAGGATTGTTCCAAAGACCGGCAGTCTGGCGCAATCCTTTTGCCGCCAAGATTTCCGCTTCATAAAATTTAAGCTCGGGATTATTTTCAAGCACTTCATCCAGCAAAGCCTCAAACGAACTCATAACATTTTTTGATTCGGTAACTTTTTCACCGGCAGAATGAGCGGTCTCCACAGAGAGCGACTCTCCCGCCTGGACAACCAGGAGGAATAGGACAACCGCGATTGTCATCAACAAACCTGCTGTGAAACGGTTTTTCATAGAAACTCTTTTTTATTTGATCAATGTTTAAAATCAATAGACGAATCGTATTGAAATTACGGAAAGACAGACGCCGGGCGTCTGGGATTAAAAAACGAGGGGCGGATGAAAGATGGAAAAGGTGGGCGACTCTAGAAGCATGGTGCTGCTTGAATCCACATAACTGGATAGGGTGTTGAGCGGTTCAAACGGAATAACCGCCGGCGGAATCGTCTGATGGCTTAATGAGCAGCACACAAAACAATCATCACAGCCATCATTCATGAGACAAGTTGTTTCTTCATGAGCGGCCAAAGCGGGCTCAAGGATAAAACAATTCATGATCCCAAGAAGCACAAATAGCGCCAATATGCTACGGAAGCCTTTTTTCATAACTGCTTGGAGTTTACCATTGAAATCTCAAAACAGCAATTCCCGTCTATGCAGCCTTTCGAATTATTTCTGCACCTTTCGGGAGGTCAATCGTAAAAACACAGCCCTTTTGGATAATATTATGCGCCGTAAGCGTGCCCTGATTTAATTCGACTGCCCGGCGGCTGAGCGAGAGGCCTAGGCCCATCCCGGTTTTATCGGCCCCTTTTTGAACGAAGGATTTAAAGAGTTCTTCACTTTTTCCCTCCGGGAGGCCTCCACATTCGTCTTCCACCTCAATCAGAACGCGTCCGCCTGATTCTTTGCCCCGCACCGTCACGTTTCCATGTTCTTTTGTAAATTTTACGGCATTGTTCACGAGATTCGATAGCGCAGAGAAAACCATATGGCGGTCGGCGGTCAACTGAATGGAGGGATCGACAGTGAAATTTAAATGAACCTCGTTTGATTTTTTCATGACCAACGCAGTAGCCTCGACTTCGCTGATGATATCAATCAAACGAATTTGAACCGGTTCCAGCGGAGCATTCCTTTGCAAACGAATTTCCGTCAGTGAAGTGCTAATCAGGTGCCGCATGCGTTCGAGGGCCCTGCTTAATACGGCACTGGTGGTGCCGGCAATGCCCACGGATCCTGTTTGTATCATGTTATGGGCGATGAAGGCTGCCGCAAGGGAGTTTCCCAGCTCATGAATGAGAAAACCCAATCGCTCAGCTTCATGAAGTCTGACATTCTCGCTTTGTGATTTTTCAAATTCCGTCACGGCTTCCGCGATGGCGTAATCCAGGCAAAGATTGAGATCGTGAAATTCCTGAGGAGTGATTTTGTACGATTGGGTTTGGACAAATTCTGTAATCGATTGACAAACAGCACCGTAGGCATGCACGACTTGCGATATCGTGTAGCCAAGCCGTAACGATTCTCTTCCGTGCGCGGCCGCGTCACCATCTTCTCGGATGAAATCAGTAGCAGTAGTAGTAGTAGTAGTAGTAGTAGCTGTCCGTCGCAATATCCTGATCAGCTCATTGTAGAAAGTCGGCAGCCCCCGGTCTAATAACTCTGAGGTCGGCTTCGATTCACCGGCGGCAAGCACTTTGTCCCTGCATAATTGAATAATTTCTTCTTTATGTTCGGTTAGAAATTCGAATAACATAGGGAACCTCCTGTACACTTCATTTGAGTTGTCGCTGACTCATAGGATATAAAATCTTGCCATGGAATCAAATGGGGCATTACCCTACTTTCAACGCAACGAGTACCGGGAACGGCAAGCTGGAATGCGAGGTAAGTGGGGAAGATTAGAAAAGGCAGCCGAAAATTACTGCCTCATGGCCACGCACATACATAGACCCGCGAACAAAACCCCTCAACTGTTTGAGAGTTCTGAACCTGGCGTAAACAAGCGGCTACTTCAGAACTGCACCGCTGATGACGTAACGATATTAATTAGTCGCATCCTTGACATCATCCACAGCGTTGTCGACGCCTCTTTCAAGTTCGCTCCTATTGTCACATCCCAGTGAGCCGCCACTCAAAAGAACCGCGACGATCAATGAAAACACCAATTTATATTTTCGCATTTTAATCTCCTTTCAGTTATTAGACAGGGAAAATTGCTGCTGCAGCCGAAAAACTTTTGAGGGATTTAGAATGCGCCTCAACGAAGGCTGTGCTTTAACATGCTTGCTATCCAAAGGTTTCGCCGTTAAGTTTTTACACACCGTAAGCTCGCCCGACCTAGACAGCTCATAACTAAACGCGGAAAGCGCTTTGAAAAAAATTTCTTTACATTCCTCATCATGCAATTCGATAACAATATTTTTTACGTTCTCAAGCCACTCAAGATTTTTCGAAAAAACTACCTTTTCCGATTTTTCTATATCGATTTTAAGAATGTCGATTTTCTCAAAGCCTGATTTTTCCAAAAGATCGTTTATGGAGATTCCGTAAAAATCCGGCTGTTCTGAATTTTGACATTCCCGAACTTCCCAGGACCAATCGCGCCCATCCGATCCTTTAATGATCGTCAAACCGCTTTGATTTGGCCAAATGGCGGCCCGAACTAACGAGACCCTGTCTTGGTAAGGCTCGGTATTTTTTTGGCACAGCTTAAAATTAGCTCGATTAGGTTCAATGGCAATGATTTTGGCGTCAGGATATTGGTTTAGAAACCAAACCGTTGAATAACCGACATTGGCACCGCAATCCAAAATCAATTTTGGCGTTTCAACATCTTTTAAGCATGAATACTCCTGCTCGGTAAAAATTTGATTAAATACGGCCACGTCGCTTGTGGCAAAACGTGCCCATAGAGGATGCAGACAATTACGTGTCTTGATCTGAAACAGCCGATTTTTTGATTTAAAGCCGAGCTTCATCAAAACCATGACCAATACGTCTATAATTCTGACCTGAGACCACCAAGGAAGTTTTGGCATAAAATAGAAATAGCATGCAGGAAGAGAAACGGATGTCGGACAATGTATGGTTTGGATGTCAGGGAATTACGATTACGCAGCCGAAAACTAGGGCAACAAATAAAAAAGGCGTGCCATAGGATGCGTTACAATGCCTTTTTATGCAGATGCTCCCCCGCCCGCACCAATCTTTGATCAAATATCGGAAGATTGGCATGGCTTCCTACGTTCGCACAGGCTCTCAGGTTCGAGCCATGGCGGCGAGTGTCTTTGAAAGAAAATAAGTTAAACGCCGATATCCTCATTCCAGAGTTCGGGTCGCGTACGGATAAAATCACGCATGAGCCGTTTGCAATCCTCAGACTCGAGGTTGATCAGCTTCACACCCCGGCTTTGGGAATAGTCTTCGGGGCCTCTAAAAGTTTTATTTTCTCCGATGACAACCGTAGGAATTTTGTAAAGAAGGATCGTGCCCGTGCACATATCGCAGGGTGAAAGGGTGGAATAAATTACGCACGTTTGATAATCAGCGGCTTTGAGCCGGCCCGCGTTTTCCAAACAATCCATTTCCGCGTGCAACACCGCCGATTTTTTCTGTACGCGCCGGTTATGACCGCGCCCAATGATTTTACCGTCCTTAACCAGCACGGAGCCGATCGGAATACCGCCTTCGGCGAGCCCTTTGCGCGCTTCTTCGATCGCGGCGTTCATATATTTTTCGTGTTCACTCATAAAAATGCCTCCCGCCGGGTTGTTTTGGAATTATAGTTGCTTTTCTTATTTCAATCCCGCATTATTTGGAGCGTTTTAGAAAATGACTCAATGGTCACAATTCATAAAGGGGTTTGAGATGAAAAAACAAATGGCTTGGCTATTGATACTTATGTTAGCGGGAACAGGTCTTGCTCAGGCAGCAACAGAGGATAAGGAAGTGCTCGTAGCGGCGGAAAATTTTTATTCCGCTCTGAATGCCATGTTTACGGGGGATCCGGAACCGATGAAAAATGTTTGGTCGCACGCGGATGATGTGACCTACATGGGGCCCGCAGGCGGATTGCAAACCGGCTGGCCGGCCGTTGAGACGGTATGGGACACCCATGCGGCTATGAAATTGGGCGGCAAGGTAACACCTGATCGCATGCAAATTTTCGCCGGTGAAGATATCTCCCTAACTCTTAATTATGAAATCGGAGAAAATTTTGATGAAAACGGTGTTCGCCAAGAAGTTTCGATCCGGGCGACGAATGTCTTCCGCAAAGAAGACGGACAGTGGAAAATGATCGGGCATCATACGGATTTACTGCCCTATCTTGAGAAACAAACCGCACAATAGCCTCACGTTTTCTGTTCCATCTGCTTCATGAGAAAAATTCAAAAGAAAAAGGACGCACCCTCACAGGTTGCGTCCTTTTTGTGAATGGTTCCCTTCGGTCGCACAGGCTCTTTCGCACCGATTAGATGACAGGCACTTTAAATGGGAACAGATAATGCGTCAATAAAAAGGCAGCGCCGGAAAATGGCTTCGTCCGTTCAATTCGGCATTTCTTTATCTTAATGGAGTGAGCTCAAATCAATGACAAAGCGATACCGGACGTCGCTTTTGAGCATGCGCTCGTAGGCTTCGTTCACTTTCTGAATGGGAATAATTTCGATATCCGAAGTGATATTGTGCCGGCCGCAAAAGTCGAGCATCTCCTGGGTCTCCTGAATGCCGCCGATCAAAGATCCCGCGAGACTGCCGCGTTTGAAGATGAGCTTGCTTGGATTGACCGGCGGATGCGGATTTTCAGGCGCTCCCAGCAAGCACATGACGCCGTTGCGTTTGAGAAGATCGAGATAGGGATTCAGATCATGGGAGTGGGAAACAGTATCGAGGATAAAATCAAAACTGCCCTGATGTTTTCCCATTTCACCGGCATCTTTTGCCATAACAAACTCATCGGCGCCAAGCCGGTGCGCTTCCTGTTTTTTTGAAGCGGAAGTGCTGAAGACCACGACATGGGCTTGGAGACTGTGGGCTATTTTGACGGCCATATGCCCAAGCCCGCCCAGTCCCACAACACCGGCCTTTTGGCCCTTCGAAACTTTCCAGTGTTTCAGCGGCGAATACGTGGTGATGCCGGCGCACAGCAACGGGGCCGTTTTGGCGGGGTCTAGATTCTTCGGAATTTGCAGCACGAATTTTTCATTCGCAACGATTGTTTTCGAATAGCCGCCGTAGGTGATGCCGCCGCGCGGGTCTTGACTGTTATACGTGAACACAGGGCTCTTCGTGCAGAATTGCTCTTCATGGTCGCGGCAGCTTTCACATTGGCCGCAAGAGCCGACCATGCAGCCCACGCCCGCCATGTCACCGGTCTTGAATTTTTTTACTTTGCTGCCTGTCTTGACGACACGGCCGATAATCTCATGTCCGGGAACGGCCGGATAAACCGTGTGTTTCCATTCGTTGCGGACAGTATGAAGATCGGAGTGGCAGATCCCGCAGAAAAGGATATCGATTTGGATATCCTCATCCCCGGGTTCATGCCGTTCGAAGGTAAAGGGAGCGAGCGGGCTTTTTGCATTTTGGGCGGCATAACCGGAGGTTTTAATCATAGGGCACTTCCTTCTTTCATACTTTATAGGAATTTCTCCGTAAGGGCCTTGAAGATTATACACCTGCAATGTCTTTTGATAAAAATTCCCTGGGCGACCTACCGTAACGCCTTCGGTTTGTTTGCTCCTTGTCGCTATCGAAGAAAAAAAAGAGGCGTTACTGGCAGTGCCATGCTGAATGGCTTAACCAAGTAACGTCTCCATATTTGGCTCCCCCTGTTGGACGACTTTCGCAGCAACTGGCTACATTCGGAAGATGTTGGAATCCTTAGCTGGGGGCTATCCGCTTTTCATTCATCCGTTTTACAAGCCAACTATCCAGAATATCTTTTTTGAAACGCCACTGTCCGCCGATCTTAATGGCAGGAACCATCTGTTTCTTCAACAACCGGTAAATCGTCACCAGATGGAACCCAAGATATTTGGCAGCTTCCTTGGGCGTCATCATTTGCGTTCTTTCAGGCCGTTTGTCCTGCTTCGGGTCATTCGTCTGATCCATATTGCACCTCCCTTAAGCCTTAATTTATAAGGCGTGAAATGATTGCTTATGCTATGAATTATACATTGTTTATTAGTAAATAGATAGTTTTGCTATAAATTAATTTCTTCGGAAGGACTGGCTATTGAAGAAATACGTGACAGGCCCTTTAGATGGGGAAGGTGAGCAGTCAATTAAAAAGGCGAAGCCATTTTCTGGCTCCGCCTTTTTGAATGGCTCCCCGTATTGTGCGACTTTCGCAACTGGCTTTTATCGCCTGAGGAGCCGGAAGTTTTTAAAGCAATGCTCTTTTGCCAACTAAGCTGCGGTAGTTTTTGACGTCAGCCCAAAATAAAGACAAGCGGCTGTTATCCCCAAATGAAGGAAATTATCGGGAGTATTCAGGTTTAAAAGAGAGACAACCTGCGGCATATTGACAAATCCGGCAATAGTCACGAGACCGTATATAGCGCCAAAAGCCAGACAATAAATTTTAGCTGCCTTCAGGCTGATCAGAGCCGCTATCAATGCCAAAATGCCGGAAAGAATATGTACTGCATTATGGGTTGTATTGATTCCGAAAATAATTAAATTATGGTTGTGACCGCCTGTCACGACTCCCAGAATCCCAACAGCCAGGAGAATTGCTCCCAAGGTTAAGGTGAAAATTTTAAGCATGGACTACCTCCTTGTAGTTAACAAGTTATGGTTAACAACATTCTATTTAGGTTGCGGCGGAATCGTCAAGATCAGTTTTTTGAAATCCCGGATGGCAGGACCCGTGATGACTTCACCCTTGCCGTTGAATCGCGGGCCATGGCAGGGGCAATCAAAGGTTTTTTCGGCCGAGTTCCATCTTCTTGCCTAAGCGAAAAACAAATAAAAATAGCGAAGCCCATAAAGGACTTCGCTATTTTAATGGCTCCCTCTGTATGACGCGTTTCGGAACCTTGACTTGTTCATTGGCACCAAGCCATCGGCCAGGTGTCCGAAACCGGCCTACTCCTAACCACACTTGGGGTGGAAACCCCATAGAGTTTGCACCGCCTTTTGTCTATCCTAAAGCATGGAAAATACACGGCTCCTGAAAATCGAAAAAGAGATTACCCGTTTTTCAATCGTAACACCCATGGTCGGCGCAATCGATTTTGGTGCTTATTATCTTTTAATGCTCTTTTTGCCCATCCATGCCTCCAAGGGGCTTTCCTGTATGTTCGCAGGCATCGCCGGGTATCTGTCCAGTAAGTATTGGACATTCACCAAACGCAAATTATCTTATCTCGAAATGGGCCGCTATGGGGTTTCAGGACTCTTTTTATTAGGCTTTAATGTGAGTGCCAATGAAACCATTCTCCATTTTTGGCCTCGCGTTATTTTTTTAGCCCTAGCCATCGCAACGTTTTTTACAGCCATCCTGAGCTTTATTCTCAGAAAATGGTGGGTTTTTAAGTCCCGATGATCGACGCGAAATCCGAAATCGGTACCCCTTCCAAATGTGCGGGGTTCATTAACCCGTTACTTTAGAAAGAATGCTTTTTTACTTTGTTTTCTTTTCTACTCTAAAGCTTTCTCAAAAGAATCAATTTGCACTCCGGTACCATTCACCATTCCAAAAAAAGACTCGCTTGCTCACTCAGAGGAACTTGCGCTGAGCGGGCGAAGCGAGTCGAAGCGCTCCCCCGCCATCCCTGATTTCGTCAGGATGGCTCGCTGCGCTCGCGCAGGCTCTCAGGTTCGAGCTTCCCTGGTCCTCAAGATCCTACTGAAGGGACTACCGCTCGCGGCTGCTCAAGGCGGGGCACCTCAGCTCTACAATCCCGTGGCATGGTAAAAATAAAGCGGCTGCCTTTGCCCGGCTCACTTTCCACCCACACCCGACCTTTATGTAACTCCACAATCTCTTTAACGATGGGAAGGCCAAGACCGGTGCCTTCCTGCTTTTCAGTCATGAGCCGGGTGTATTTGTTGAAGATCATCTCGCGCTGACCTTCCGGGATACCCTGCCCTGAATCTACGATCTCAAAACGAATCTCTTTTTCGTTTCCTTCCAGCTTCACGACGATATTCCCGCCTTCGGGAGTATATTTTATGGCATTACTTAAAAGATTGATGAAAACCTGCGTTAATTTATCACGATCGCCAAAAAGGAATCCGCTGTTTGCTTGAATCTCTTTCTGAAAATTGAGCCTTTTTTTAAAGAGCTCTATTTCAAAGTTTTGTATAACTTCCCAAACTAAAGCGTCCATGGCGATCTTCTCTTTTCTCAAGTCCATCATTCCGGCTTCTATTTTCTGGAGATCCAGAAGATCGCTCGCCAAGCGTATGAGCCGCTCCGTGCTACGCTTTCCCATTTCAAGGATCTCTTTTTGCTCTGGGTTTACCTTTCCGACTAAATTATCAAGGAGCAGTTTCATGGATTCCCTGATCACAGTCAATGGGTTCTTAATTTCATGAGAAACGTTGGAAACAAAATAAGATTTGCGTTTATCCAGTTCCTCTAATTTTTTGTTCGCTTCGGCTAATTCTTTAAAAAGCCGCTTATTATCCAAGGACAAGCGTTGCTTTTCAAGGCCCTTCGTTATCACAACAAGAGCCGCATCGATATTGATAGGTTTTGTGAAATAGGAGAAGGCGCCCTTGTTCATCGCTTCAAGGGAAGAATCTAACGAGGCGTAGCTGGTTATCATGATGAGAACGGATTCTTCATCATGAAGAGCACGCACTGCTTGAAGCACTTCGAGCCCGCTTATATCCGGGAGCCGCACATCGATCAGGACAAGATTAAAGAACTTGGCCTCGCAGGAACGGACTCCTTCCGAACCGGTGGCGGCCTCTTCAACCTCAAATCCGTTAGCCTTCAGGATATCGCCAAGCGTCTTGCGGGCATTGGCGTCGTCATCCACAATAAGGATATTCATTTTTGCTCCTTTTTAAATATTTTTTCGATGATCTCGATTGCCTCATCCATATCGAACGGCTTATATAGGCAGGCATAGGCGCCGTCTTCCAGTGCCTGGCCTACCGACTCATCCATCTCCGTCTTATGAGCCGCCATCATCACCATGACGGCCTCAGGATTTACTTTTTTCAGTTCCAGATAGGTCTCAAGACCGTTTAAAGCAGGAAGCTTCATATCAATAAAGAAGATATCGCGCGCCTTGTCCTTAGCTAAGGCGATCGCCTCCTCGCCGCTCTGGCAAAGGGCGATGCTGTAGCCTTTTTTTCCCAAGACCTCCTTCATCGTCTTTCCCATATTCGGATCGTCGGCCACCACGGCCAATAAACCGCCGGCCCCTGATTTTCCGATCATATTCACCAAGCTATCAATATCGAGAGGCTTCTTCATCATCGCGTAAGCCCCATCTTTGATCGCGTCTTTTACAAGCTCCTCCATCGAAAACGCGGTCATAAAAATTACAGCCGCGGCCGGACGAATCTTCTTAATGTTTTTATAAGCCTCGAAGCCGTTCATGACCGGCATCTTGACATCCATCAGGATTACATCGAAGGCCCGTTCTTGAACCAGGTCGATAGCGCGTTGGCCATTTTCCGCGGTCGTGATAGTGTAACCTTTTTTTTCAAGGATCTTGGACAGGGTATTACAAAAGTTAGCATCATCGTCCACAATGAGTACGCTTGTCTGGTTCGGCATACATGCCTTCCTTTTAGCTATGGGATCGGTAATTTCACTGTAAAAACACTCCCCTTATTCGCATCGCTCTCGATCTCGATCTTTCCGCCATGGCTTTCCACGAGCGAAGCGACCACCGAAAGGCCCAACCCTGTGCCTTTTGACTTGGTAGAAAAAAGCGGGTCGAAGATCTTCTGAAGATTTTCCTTTGAAATGCCGCACCCGGTGTCTTTGAAAGCGATGGCAATTGTTCCGTCGGGCGCCACGCTGGATGAGACCGTCAGCGCCCCTCCTTTTTCCATGGCTTGTATGGCGTTGGAGGCTAAGTTGTAAAAAACCTGCTGTATCTGCAACGCGTCCACCTGGATCCGCGGCAGATCTTCGCCCAGCTCCGCGACTACTTTTACATTGGCGGGCGCTGTTACCTTGTCTAAGGTCTCTTTGATGATTAAATTAATCTCCGCCGGCGCTAACGTCGGGAGCTTGAGGCGGCTAAATTCCAAAAGGTCACCGATGACTTTGTCCGAATTTGTAATTTCAACGGCAATGATCTCCAGGTTCTCTCGAATATCCGAGTTATCCTTTCCTATTTCCAGCATGTTCAGGTAATAGAGGGCGTTTTTGATGACCCCCAAAGGATTCCTGAGTTCGTGCGCTACGGTGGAGGCAAGCTGTCCGACCACGGCTAATTTCTCGGAGCGAATCACCCGGCTCTGGGCCTCCCTTAGTTCCTTCGTTCTTTCTCTAATCTTATCTTCCAATCCGGCGTAGGCATCGGCCAACTCGGCTTCGACCCTTTTACGCTCGGTGATATCTTCAATGGCCAGGAGGATGATCCGCTCTTTTCCCCAAGCTCTCTGGATCTGCCGGGCATTCAAAAGCATGATGCGCCTGCCGATGCCCGAGAAATCGTGCTCTACTTCATAGTTATCAAAAGTCGACTTTTCAGGAAGGATAGTCTCCAACAGTTCCCGCAGTTTGGGGATATCCCAATGTTTATTGCCCAGATCATAAATAAGCTGGCCCACGGTCTCTTTGGGATTGACCTTAAAAACCTCATAAAAGGAGCGGCTGGCGGAGACCACCCTTAGATCTTGATCCAGAGCGATCAGGGGTTCACGCACAGTATTGATGATGCTCTCGGCATATTCCGCATCCCGAACGCTCTGATCCCCTTGAATGCCAGCTTCACCTTCCATGGCCCCCTCCTCTTTTGCCCTTAAAGTATGGCCTTGGCTGCGTCAGGCAACTATGGGGTATTGGCCCCATGAGGGGCAAGGGATGGATGAAGAAAAAAACTTTCCGCATCTTGTAGAGGCTGATACCTTGCTGAGCGAGGAGGGAAGCGAAAGTATGACGCTTCGCACTCCCTGATAGAGCAGGAGAAATGCAGGCTCGAATCAGGATGAATGCAGGATTCATTAACCCGCAGAACGTCCCTACTGAAAAACAAAAAACCCGAACCCTTGTTTAACCCCATGGAATTAATCTGGTTAAAAGAGTTCGGGTTTTATGAATTGGTAGGATTCGGGCGGACAGCGTTAGCCTTCCATAGCAAAAACGGAGGGGTTTTGCCCCTCCGCTTTCATTTCCTGCTTCAGCTCCCATTCAACTTTTCGGGTGCTGAACTTGATTCTATGGGCCCCGAACCGGCACATTTTCACCTCTATTGGAACCGATATCCAGAGATAGAACGCCGTTCTAGACCCGCGTATGGCTCCCCATCCTGGCCGACTTTCGCAACTGGCTGCACTTTGGGGAAAAGGGGTTACTACAGGCAATGATCAACGGAGCCATTTAAATTGAACCCGGCACTTTTGGAAGGGGTACCTGTTTTCCTTTTGAGCTCGCTCGGACTGAGTCCGGCAAAGTGCCTATTCATTTAGCCTAGGAAATGACTCCACAGCCGATTCGACCCCCTGCATTGCCCGTGGGCTGTCCAAAATCATCTTCATTTTCATGGAGAATGACGGCCTTTCCGACAACGTTGTATTCTCCCTCGGATAGATTTAGATCCGGCAATATAACTTCGAGCTCGCCAGTGCCGTCCGAATCAATATTCATATTTCCAAGGTCCCCGGCATGAGCATAATCGAGCCCATCCATATACAGGAACCCATGAGGAGCACCACTCGGATTGAAATGTCCCCCGGCCGCATTGCCCGCATCCGCGCAAGAGTCTCCCTCATGAATATGAAACCCGTGCAGTCCGGGTGAAATGCCTTTCATTTTCACGTTCACTTTTAGTCCTTCCGGCACTTCCTCCAGACGCATCGTGCCGCTGACCGAAGACCCATCCTGGGTAGGTCTGATCTCCGCCGTGGCGGTCTTCGCGAATGAGCTTCCGGCAAAGAACCCAAACGACAAAACCGTAAATAAAGCTACGTAAACTGATTTCACTTTACTTTCTCCTTGCACGTTTAAGTGCGTGTTCCGTTTGTACCTCGTTCGTTAGTGTCCCTTTTTGGACTATCTGGACCTGATCCGACATAGTCACTGGGAGCAACACCCCTCATTTTCATTTTGCCATTACCTTTCTGAAATTAAGGGGACAGTCCCCAGACGAGGGACAGGTTAAACCTGTGTCAGAATACCGTCAAATAAAATAGCCCCACTGGTATTTGACCAATAGGGCTATTTTTTATGAGTGGCTCCCTTTATTGGACGACTTTCGCAACTGGGCATTATCTATCACAGAGACGGAAATTCTTAAAACCCAATTAGGACCAGTCGGCTTTAAGCTCTCTTGAAAAGACAATAAACGAAATCTTGGACTGTATTAAAGGGCGTATGGTGACGCTCTTGATCACTTCTAACCAACATAAAGCCGGAACCAATCTCCTTGCTCATAGTTTCAGCGCTATAACACTGGACGTCAAGCCCGCTGCATTTTTGCGGCCCTTCAAGACTGAATGAAGCCATAATCACAAAACCGCCTGATTTTAAGGAGCGCCCCAGTTTTTCGAGATAAACCTTTCTGTCCTCCGGCTTTGTCAGAAAGTGGAAAACAGCGCGGTCATGCCATAAATCAAAAGCGTTTTCTGGCAAGTCAGCTTTAAGAATGTCGGCTTCCAGCCATTTGATTTTTTTAGCTTTTTCGCCCAGCCGTTTTTTTGAAATCTCAAGAGAGTCCGAGGCAATATCTAAAGCAGTCAATTGAGTAAAGCCCTCGTCCAATAAATCATCTACTAGCGTTGAAGCACCAGCTCCCAAATCAATAACCGAGCCGTTTTTCTGGATGCCGGTTTTTTTTATTAACTCAAGAGATTTGGCAAGACGAGGCACAAACCAACTCACCTCTTTGGAGCTTTTAGTCTGATATATATTTTGCCAAAACTTATTTTTATTCATAAAGAAGAAGGCTTTGGACGAGTTTCCTAATAGGCTATTTCATATTTCAAGCGAAAGAGAATATACCACAAAAGTTAGCCTCTATAGGCATTCGGGAAAATCCTTGGTTTGCTCGGCCAACTTATCGGTGGACAAAAACGCGTTTAAAAGAAAACTGGCCAGTTACTTTGATCAACTTGCCTTCTGTTTCAAAAACAGGATGGGCGAGAAAGTTGATTGGGCCGAATTTAGGCCCGGGTTCGAAGACGAGGTCCCGGCCCCGGCTCATTTCAACGCGGTTCGCGGGATGGTGGCCGAAGTAATACGTGGAGAGGCTTGAATATTTGTCCGCTTCGGAAATATCGACCGGCCACCATTTTCCCTCGGCGTGAAATTCGACCCAGCAATGGTATCCGTCGATGCCGCCTTCATTCCGCTCGGACGGGATGGCGGCACCCACGGCAAATCTCGCGGGGATGCCCACGGAGCGCGCCAAGGCTATAAAATAAGCGTGGAAATCCGTGCAATTACCCGTCTTCAAATTGCACGCATAAACGGCGTCGCCCTTGCCCCAGCCGGTTCCGTATTTCATGTAGCGCATGCGTTCAATGACATGATCATAAAGAGCCCGGGCGCGGACCAGGTCTCCGGTTTTGTTTTTGACTGTTTTCTCAGCTATTTTTTTGAAATTAGAATCCAGGGGAACCAGGCGTTCCGGCCTAAGGAAAAGAGTTAAATTTTTTTCAGCCGCGTCATAGGCCGCTTTTTCACGTCGCTTGACGCGGTAGAGGATATCCACGGTTTTCCCACTGTCTTCCGGAAGCAAATTAAAAAACAAAGCATGATTTTGATATTGTTTGTCTTTTACTATGCGGTAATCCCTCGGTGCATCGATCTGTAGCACTTTGACGTCTTGATAAGAATCCGATAACGCATAAGGAATCCACAGACGCGCCGAGGTTTTGATATCCGGAATGTTGGCCAGGTACCGGAATTCAAACTCATCCGTCTCCCGGACCACGCCCAACAGCCGGGGAGAAGCATCTTGGGTCGGGACCCGTTTCCACTTTCCTTTTTCTTGTTCCCAGGTATAGAAAGGAATGCCGTTGAGTTTGTGAAGGCTGGTTTCGGTCACTGTCATATTTCCGGCGGTACCGGCCAGAAAAAAATCGATATCGTAAACATCTCCGGAAAGATCCACCATGTCCACACAGGCAAAGTGGCGCTTCGGCCCCAGCCGAGCCAAATATTCCGTGTGGACGCGCACTAATTTAAACAAAAATTCTTTTCCGCCAGATGAAAATTTAAAATAGCCGCCGTTTCGGGCAGCTTGATCCTCAATATATTTTTCGATACCAGCTTGAATTTCAGCCGTCACTAAATGAGGGGCCGGGGGAGTCTGTGCTACGGGAGCAAGCCCTTTGAGCACGGCATACAGAGCCATTCCTCCTGCGATGAGAACAATCCCGCGCAGGACGTTTTTGCTCTGCATGCCGTGTACTCGAAAGAACATTTTTAACGCGGGTGTTCGGTTGACTCTTCGGTGGGATGCTCCGAACCTTCGAAATCCGCCTCTTCCGCTTCTTCCAATTCATCCACTTCTTCCGATTCATCCACTTCTTCCGATTCATCCATAGCGTCGGCATCTTCCGTTGCCTTTGGATGCTCGTGCGGATGTTCGCCTGCCAATACGGAACCGGACAAGCCAAAAGTGATCATCATTGCCAAGACAAACATGACAAACAAATTTTTCATGATTTTCCTCTCTGTTGAATGTTGACCATTTCACTGAAGGAGAATGTAAAAGCATACCCCCGTAATGTTTTTTCTGCAAGTAAATCAACATAAGTTGGGGCGGCCGGGACGATCATTAAGTGTCCGTCCTATAGAAACAAAAATGCCGCAGCCGTCTAAATGACGACTAAGGCATTTTAATGGCTCCCCCGCCAGCACCAATCTTTTAATAAACATCGGGAAGATTGGTATGGCTCCCTTCGGTCGCGCAGGCTCTTCCGCACCTGGCGGAGAGAAGTCCTCAAAAAAAATAGCCCCACCGGTATTTTTACCAATGGGGCTATTTTTTATGAATGGCTCCCCGAATCATACTCTGCCGCGACCGTTTTTTGAAGTGGAATTTCCAATCTCCCTCTATAGAGTTATCAAAGGAGCATGGAAAATCGGCGATCCAGACCCAAATCGGGTAACAATTTGGCCCTTGTCGAAAAGGGACTTTGTCCCTCCCGATCTTGAAAATTGCAACGCTTGACAGCAAGTGTAGAGGCCTAATCCTCTACACCAAAAAGGGTCTTCTGGACTGGCAGTATAATAAACCTTAAAATACTTTCACTATGAGCGAGGATCTGAAAAATTTAATCTACGGACTTGGTTCGGATCGAGCCTGCAACCTTGATACTGATAAGCTCAAAATTTTTTTTGGGCCGCGATTTGCGGATAATCCTAGCTATAATGCGAAAGATCTTGAGAATGACGTTTTGTCTTCCCTTGGCTGCTATCTCCCTCACGACACAATAGCCCTTATACGGCAATGGAATAATGTCGCGCCTACAAATCAGCAAATTGATCCTGAGCCGCTGTTAACTCCGATGAGACAAGACTTGAACAAGAAAGTCGATGAGTTTTTACAAGCTGTTAAATCAACGCGCTATCTTAACAATCTTTTCGATAAAGAATGGGAAGATGGTATCCGGAAAGCCATCAAAGCGCATGATGGCCTTACTGGTTTTAGAACGGATACGCATACAATCATTATTGGTTTCGTTCAAGAAGAACGGCGGGGACAAGCATTCCTTACAACTATTGACAGTTATTTCGATGCACTTCTACAGGTTTCGCAGAAGAAAAAATCAATCAAGGATAAAATTGGCCGCCTAAGCACCCATCTATCGAATTATGCCGGCGGCATATTCGAACTATTTGTGCTCGGACCTTTGGCCCAAAATCAATGCATCGAAGAATATGAACCGCCTGTTGGGGCTGGTGGGAATAAAGCAGAAGCCTTGGTATCCTTAGGATCATTTCGTTGTCTGATTGAAGCAACAGTTTCGCTGAACAGCAGACCATTGGATGGTGCTGGTGGATTTGATCCAAAGGACTTGGCTCATAAAATGGAGCTAAAGCTCAACAGTAAAATGGCCCAAATGGGTAAAGGGAATGGCCTGCCGATTTTATTGTTTTATAATCCGCACGTAGGCGTATTCGATTATGAAATCGAAATAGCGGTTGAGAACTTTTTTAACTTGAAATCCGCGTCTAATGTCCTGGGCATTATCGTCGCAAGGGACTATCGGATGCGTAATCTGCATTTCTACAAGAACCCAAACACATGTTGCACTTTACCTGATGAAGCATGGGAGAAATTATCTGAAATTTTTCCAGAGTTGAAGCAAATCCCAGCGCATCCAACCGCTTCATAAAGAAATAATTTCTGAGGCAATGTTTCGAATTTCCGATGCTCTTTCCCTACGGATTTCCTTTTCTAAAGAATCCAGAATAAAACTGAGCCCGGAGGACACCACGATGGCGAAAAGAAAACCTTATATTTGGCTTCAGGAAAACGAGGAAGTGTAACCTTGAACAACACATAACAGACCGGACTTGACCTGATTGATTTCCCCATCCTCATCTTTTACCAGATCGAGTATTCCGTTTATTCTGTGGCGTCCACTATTTTCTTTACAAGAACACGCACCAGGAAAAAGCCCTCACCCTGATCGCCAAGAAAACCAAATCGGCGCTTGCGGTCGAGGGGGAGCTTGTGGAATCGGGGCTTAGCTCCTATGCCGGCGAGGAGGATATTTTCACGGAGCTCGCAAAATCCTTCGTCAGGGGGAATGTGGTCGATGATACGGCCGAGGCGCTTTTCTGCGCATCACGAAAAACGCAACTGGATCAGGAGCGATTTTTTCAGGAGGCGGAGATAAAACAGGACGACATCAAAGTTTCTTTGAAGTGCCGGAGTGAGGATGAGCACAAGGGCAATGAATCTGATGTGAGTCTGCCTTTATCTGGAATTCAAAAAACCTTTGATTTCTTTCAGGTTCCGTCTTTGAGCGGCCAAGAAATTTTGCGAAAGGGAATAAAACCCTTGCGCTAGAGTTTCCGCGGATCTTTTAAACATTTCTCGCAGGCGACTCCTCCCAAATTCAGCCTGAATTGTGGGAAATCCACCTTTTAACCCTCCGATTACCAGGAACTTACAGAAATATCCTTGTAAACTGTAAATTATACAGTTTTATACTTGACAATTTGCGGTTTAAACCGTATAATTTCCAGCATTGAGGTCACGAAAATTGAAATGACACAGTTTAAACAGGGAAACTTCAAGGTAAGAGTAGCCGGACTTCTATTGGCCTTGTGGGTCTGGTTACAAACCGAGGACGCTCTTTTCGCACAAGTGGTCGGCGGGAGCGCGAGGACGCTGGCGAATCCTTTGAAGGTCGAGCAGTTCTTCGACTCGGCCGCTTTTTTTCTGGTCAAAACCGTCGGGATGGTCGTGGGGATCATCGCACTCGCCATTTCGATCTTTGCCGCGAAATTCGGCCGGGGGAGTTTCGGGAACATTGCGAGCGTGTGTTTTTATATCGCGCTCCTTTTCCTGGCGCCCTCGATCGTGCAGCTCTTGTCGCTTTTCGCAGGCATCGGGTTTTTCTAAACAGGAGGAGGGGAGAATGAAACGGGACTGTTACCGGAGAATTTCTGGGAAGGAAAAACTTTTCCTCGCACTCGAGCTCGCGGATCTCATCCTCCTCATGCTTGCCCTCATGACGCTTTTGGTTTCCACAGGAAGTCTCCTCGTGACACTTCCCGTTGTTGTCGGGGTTTATTTTCTGATCCGGATCTTCAAAAAAAACAAGCCCCACGGTTACACCGAACGCCTTGCGCTTTTTCTCACAAGGCCTCGTTACTTCACCCTTCCCGGTGAAGACCGAGGAGAGGTGAAGGGCACGTGATCCAGGACCTTGTAAGCCCGATCCGTATCCGAAACCTGATTCAGGGAAAGCGGGAAGATTCCCTCCTTTCCTATATTGACCTCTGGGCCATTCAGGAAAACGTGGCTTTCGGGGTCTCTGGTTCGGCCACGGTGGGCTTCGCCTTAAAAGGGAGGAATATCCTTCTGAAGACCCCCTCCGAAATCGACTCTTTTTACCAGGGGATCGGTCATTTGTTGGATTCCCTCCCTCACCGGGGCCGGCTCGAC
>ORMF010699649.1_pt1 | contig 22814 bp, 26 predicted proteins | sample 1779871 | NCBI WGS metagenome assembly ORMF01 (sample SAMEA104232316, study PRJEB22302) | groundwater metagenome | biome: forest; feature: aquifer; material: groundwater | place: USA | collected 2011-08-07 | depth 5.4 m | reverse complement strand
CCCTTTACTACGTACTACGCGCTCTCCGAAACCGCGCGCCGTCTTTCCTTCCCTGCGGCGCCGTGCTTCCTGATGAAACTGCGCACCCGCGGGTAGATCAGGTCGCGCCAGCGGCGGCCGCTGAATATTCCATAGTGGCCCACGCCGGGCGCGAGGAAATGCTCGCGTGCCGCCGCCGGAATGTTGAGGCACAGCTGGTGCGCCGCCTCCGTCTGCCCGTTTCCGGAGATGTCGTCGTTCTCGCCCTCGATCGTGAGCAGCGCGGTCTCGCGTATCGACTGCGGGCGCACGAGTTCCTCACGCACGAACATTCTTCCCTTGGGCAGGGCGAAGTCCTGGAACACGGTTCGGATGGTGTCCAGGTAATACTCGGCAGGCAGATCCAGCACCGCGTTGTACTCGTCGTAGAAGCGCCGATGCGCATCCGCCGACTCGCCGTCGCCCCGGATGAGCTGGTGGTAGTACTCCCAGTGCGCGCCGACGTGGCGGTCAGGATTCATGGCGACGAATCCGAGGTGCTGCAGAAAACCCGGGTAGACCCGCCGCGTGAAACCCGGATAGCGCTGCGGCACCCGCGCGATCACATTGCGCTCGAACCAGGAATAGGGCTTGCGTGTAGCCAGATTGTTGACCGAGGTCGGGCTGCGGCGCGCATCGATCGGCCCCCCCATCAGGGTCATGGTGCGCGGCACGTCGGGATCTCCGCGCGAGGCCATCAGCGACACCGCGGCAAGCACCGGAACGGTCGGCTGGCATACGGACACCACGTTCAGATCCGGCGCGAGATGCCGCGCGAACCCCACCATGTAGTCGACGTAGTCATCCAGCCCAAAGGTCCCCGCGGACGCAGGCACCATGCGCGCATCCACCCAGTCGGTTACCCAGACCTCGTGATCGACAAGCAATGTGCGCACCGTATCGCGCAACAGCGTCGCGTGGTGGCCGGAGAGCGGCGCCACCACCAGAACCTTCGGGTCGTGGCGCGGAGTCGCCGAGTGACGCCGGAAACGGATCAGGTTGCAGAACGGCCTGGCGAACGCAGTCTCGATCGAGATCGGAACTCTGGTGCCTTCGATCTGCACGTCCGCAATGCCCCAGGCGGGCTTTTCGTAGCGCTGCGTGACGCGCAGGAAAAGATCGTTGCCGGCGGCCAGCCTGCGCGAGTGCGGCGTCCACGCCCAGGGGCTGAATGGATGACTGAACCAGGCATGCGACAACTCGGCGGCATAGCGAAGCGGCGTGAGCACCGCATGCTGAGCTTCAAACAGCTTATAGAGCAATATGCATTCTTCCCAGACCACCCCCTGTGGAACTTATACCTCAATTGGAGCGCGAGCGCCGGAACCGGGGCGGCGGCCTCGCGCTGGAATATTTCGTACCTCTTGAATTTCTCAGGCTGCCTTCACCTCGTCGCGGAGCGCCCGCCGCAAAATTTTCCCGACATTGGTCTTCGGCAGCTCGGCGCGGAATTCGATGTGCTTCGGGCGCTTGTAGCCGGTGAGTTCCTTCTTGCAGAACTCGGTGACGTCCGCTTCGGAGAGATTCGGGTCTTTCTTCACGATGAAGAGCTTCACCGCCTCGCCAGAATGACCGTCCGGCACGCCGACCGCCGCCACCTCCAGAACCCCAGGATGCATCGCCACAACCTGCTCGACCTCGTTCGGATAGACGTTGAACCCCGAGACGAGAATCATGTCCTTTTTTCGATCGACGATGCGTATGAAGCCCTTTTCGTCCATGACGCCGATATCGCCCGTCTTCAGAAATCCGTCCTGGGTCATGACCTGCGCAGTCTCTTCGGGACGCTGCCAGTAGCCCGCCATGACCTGCGGCCCGCTGATGCAGATCTCGCCGGGATCGCCGCGCTTCACTTCTTTGCCGTCGTCATCGCGGATCGAGATGACGGTCGAGGGCATGGGCACGCCGATGCTGCCGCTGTACTCCTTCAGGTCGAGCGGATTGGCCGTGGCCGAGGGCGCGGTTTCGGTAAGGCCGTAGCCCTCGATCAGCGTCAGCCCGGTCACCTGCTTCCAGCGCTCGGCGACCGCCTTTTGCACCGCCATGCCGCCCCCCACCACCAGCTTGACGCGCGAGAAATCCAGCTTTGCGAACTCCGCGTTGTTCAGCAGCGCATTGAACAGCGTATTGACGCCGGTCATCATGGTGTACTTGTGCTTGCGCAGTTCCTTGACGAATGCCGGGATGTCGCGCGGATTGGTGATCAGGATGTTGCAACCGCCGACCGTACACATCACCAGGCAATTCACGGTCAGCGAGAAGATGTGATAGAGCGGCAGCGCGGTGACGATGATCGGCGCCTCGCTGCCGAACGCGGGCGCGAGCCATGCCTTGTACTGGAGCATCGCCGCGACCACGTTGCGATGCAGCAGCATGGCGCCCTTGGCCACTCCCGTGGTACCGCCCGTGTACTGCAGGTAGGCGATGTCATTACCGTTCAGCTCGGGCGCCACGAACGGCTTGTCCTCGCCCTCTTCGATCACCTGGCTGAAGCTGTATGCCTTCGGCAGGTGGTAGGCGGGCACCATCTTCTTCACCCGGCGCAGCAAAAAATTGACGATCAGGCCCTTCAGTCCGAGCAGCTCGCCCAGCGAAGTCACGATGACGTGCTTTACCACGGTCCGCGCCGCGACTTCCTGCAGCACCGAAGCGTAGTTCTCCAGCACCACGATCACCTCGGCGCCCGAATCCTTCAACTGGTGCTCGAGCTCGCGCGCCGTATAGAGCGGGTTGACATTGACCACGGTGCAGCCGGCGCGCAGGGCGCCGAACATGGCGATCGGGAATTGCAGGCAGTTCGGCGTCATGATGGCGACGCGCTTGCCCTTGCCGATGCTCTTCGTCTGCAGCCAGGCGCCGAAGGCGCGCGAAGCGCGTTCCAGCTCGCTGAAATAGATGGTCGTGCCCAGGTTATGAAACGCGGGCAGATCGGCGTACTTTCTGGCGCTCGCCTCGAACAGAGCGACCAGCGACGTGTACTCGTCCGGATTGATTTCGGCCGGGACGCCCTTGGGGTAGCTCTGCAGCCAGATCTTTTCCATCGCGCCTCCCGCCTTGTCGGATTTCCCGAAACTAGTCTATCAGTCGCGCCTGGACAAACCGGGCGGCGCGGCCCGAGCAAGATTCGGATGGAATTCGAACTCGCCGGGCGCTACTCTCGCGGCATGCCAGAACAACGCCCGGAACAAACCCCGACGGCAGTTTCCCGCGATCTCGTTGACCAGGCGCGCCGCTACCTGGACGAGCGCCGCGGCGAGCGCGTCACCCTGCGGGAGCTCGCGCGCGCGCTCGGCTCGAGTCCGTCCCACCTACAGCGCCGCTTCAAACACCAGTTCGGGCTGTCGCCGCTCGATTATCAGCGCGAGCACCGCCTGACGCGCACCAAGCAGCTCCTTGCCGGCGGCAGCGACGTGACGCAGGCGGTGTTCGATGCCGGGTATGGGTCGCTTTCGCGCTTTTATGAAAAGGGTACGCAGCGCCTGGGCATGCGCGCGCGCGACTATCGCGCCAGAGGCCGCGGCCTGGAGATCGCCTATGCGGTGTTTCCCTCCCCGATCGGACAGGTATTGATTGCCGCCACAGGTCTCGGCCTGTGCTCGGTGAAACTCGGCGACGAGGCGCGCGCGCTGAAGCGTTCTCTTGGCGAGGAGTTCAGCGCGGCCCGGCTAAGCGAAGCCGCGGCGCAGCTCGCGCCCTTTCGACGTGCGATTCTGAATTTCCTGAAGGGAGATACCAGCCTTGCGCGCATTCCGCTCGATTTACGGGGCACGGTATTTCAGCGCCGGGTGTGGCAGGCATTGCGCGCCATACCGCGCGGTGCAACCCGCAGCTACCGGGAGATTGCGGCGTCGATCGGGGCGCCCAGGGCCGCGCGCGCAGTGGGCAGCGCCTGCGGCGCGAATCCGGTGGCGCTTGCCGTGCCCTGCCATCGCGCGCTGCGCTCGGACGGCGCTCTGGGGGGCTACGCCTGGGGGCTCGAACGCAAGCGGCGACTCCTGGAAATCGAAACTCAGGGCGCGGCACAACGCAGGCCCGGCCACAAGGCCGGCGTGGGGTCCGGTGGCAAAGTACGCTAGCATTCCTGCTCGCCGTCCGCGAACAGCCGGCGGCGCAGACAGGCAAAATCTCATCGGGAGAGCTTTTGGGCACAGTGGTAGCGCTGGCAGGACAGGTAGGCGGCGCGAAGCTCGCCGACGGGCTATATCGCCTGCGCGGCAAGGACCTCGCGGTCATCGCCAACACCGGGGATGACTTCGAGCATCTCGGGCTGTCGTTCTCGCCGGACATCGACACCCTGCTCTATACGCTGTCCGGTATCGCTGCGGACGCCAGCGGCTGGGAGCCGGCGGGCGAGTCCCATGTCGTCACCGCGATGCTGCGCCGGATGGGCGGTCCGGACCATCCGATCATCGGAGACAAGTCGCTCGCCGCACCGCTCCTGCGTACCGAAGGACTGCGCGGCGACCGGCGCCTGACGGAGGTAACCCTCAGCCTGGGCAGGCATCTCGGCATCGAAGCCCGCATCCTGCCGATGAGCGATGACCAGGTGCGCACCTATGTGTCGACCGAGGAAGGCTCGGTGACGTTCCAGGACTATTTCACGGAACTCGGCTGCGAACCCATCGTGTCGGGGTTCCAGTACGCCGGCGCGAGCGAGGCGCGAATTTCCGACGAAGTACTGGACTCGCTGCATGCGCATGACCTGGAGGCGGTCGTCGTCTGTCCCGCCAATCCCTATCACGTGATCCGTCCGATCCTGGAGATCGACGGCATGCATGCCCTGCTGCGCAAGCGCGGCGCTCCGGTGATCGCGGTGTCGCCGATTGTCGGCGGCCGGGCGCTCAAGGGTTCGGCCGGCAAGATCATGCGCGAGCTCGGACGCGAAGTATCCGCGCGCTCCGTTGCGATGGAATATCTGCGCCTGATCGATGGTTTCGTCATAGACAACGAGGACGCGGCGATGGCGGAAGGAATCGCCGCCAGCGGCATGGGGGTACTCGTCACGAACACCATCATGCGCAGCATCGAAGACCGCGTCACGCTCGCGCGCAGCGTGCTCGAATTCGCGGCAACACTGCACGCAAAGAAGCTGGCGGAGGCTGACGGCTGACGGCATGAGCGTTCGCGGCAGGGAACCGCGCTGCGGCGAAAAGCGACAATTCCCAGATATCCGCGCAAGATTCCCCCTGAAGTGCTATCATCCGTTCCGCAGGATATTCAAGCAGTGAATTCGTAGTCTGTTCACCGTCGTCTTAGCGTCATTCTCCTGGTCGGATCCTTCCGCTGGTGTTCCCGCTAGATGTATCAATCGTGGCAGTACAGTTTCCTTTCTTGATCGTCGTGCCCGGACGCCGCAGCCCGGATAAAGCCTCGGCATTCAATCTAAAGGAAACAGCATGGCTACCGGTACGGTAAAGTGGTTCAACGACGCAAAAGGTTTTGGCTTCATCACCCCCGCTGACGGCGGAGAGGATCTGTTCGCGCATCACACGGCGATCCAGATGAGCGGCTTCAAATCCCTCAAGGAAGGCCAACAGGTCGAGTTCGAAGTGAAGAAGGGCCCGAAGGGTCTGCAGGCCGCGGACATCAAGCCGGCCTGAGCTTCACGCAGCAATGGAAAAAGCCCGGCTAGCCGGGCTTTTTTTCGCCTTGCGATATCGCATCGCTGTGGTGCCGGATACCTGACTCGAACAGGTGACCTACCGCTTACAAGGCGGTTGCTCTACCAACTGAGCTAATCCGGCATGAGGGAAGGCGAATTCTAGCCCCGGCAGAATCGTCATCGCGGCGGCCGGGATGAAACCGTGCTACTTCACCCGCCGCAAGGTCGGCTTGCCTCCGGAATGCGGCCCGCCGCCCTTGAACGGCTTGGGCGGTTCCGGATTGCCGGCCGGCGCCGGCAGCGGGAGCACGCTGCCCGGTTTGTACTCCGCTCCCGATTCGACGTTTGCCGGGAGCGGCGGCTTCGGCGCTTCGATCTCGAACGTCATGCCGTGCCCTGTCTCCCTGGCGTAGATCGCGAACACGTTCTGCACCGGGACGGAAATCTGCCGCGCCACGCCGCCAAAGCGCGCCGAGAACTCGATCAGCTCGTTGCCCATCTGCAGCTTGTGCACGGCGCTCGGCGCGATGTTCAGCGTAATCTCGCCGTTCTTGGCGTACTCCTGCGGCACTTGCGTGCGCGCATCGACTTTCGCGGCAAGGTGCGGCGTGTACCCGTTGTCGACGCACCAGTCGAACAGCGCGCGCAGCACATAGGGTTTGGTCGGGATCTCGTCCATGTCAAGAACAGCCGGTTTCGGTTGTCTCCTTGTCCCCTCGTCTCCCTGGGGCACACATCGGGGGCGCGAGCCCGCAGGCCTGCTATTTGCGCATCACCTTTTCCGAGGGCGTGAGCGCCTCGATAAAGGCGGGGCGGGAAAATATCCGCTCGGCGTATTTCATGAGCGGCGCGGCCTGCTTGCCGAGTCTAATTCCATACAAGTCGAGGCGCCACAGGAGCGGCGCGATCGCCACATCGAGCATGGTGAGCTCCTCGCCCAGCATGTACTTCGACTTGCTGAACAGCGGCACCACCTGGGTCAGCTGGTCGGTCACGTGCTGGCGCGCGCGCTCGACGATCTTGTCCTTGCCGGACTCCATGGACTCGATCTGGGAGAACAGCTCGACCTCCATGTTGAACAGCATCAGGCGCGCCCGCGCCCGCATCACCGGGTCGGCCGGCATCAGCTGCGGGTGAGGAAAGCGCTCATCGATATATTCATTGATGATGTTCGATTCGTACAGAATGAGATCGCGCTCCACCAGCACCGGAAGCCTGTTGTAGGGATTGAGCACCGAGATGTCTTCCGGCTTGTTGAACATGTCGACGTCTATGACCTGAAAGTCCATGCCCTTTTCGTAGAGCACGAAACGGCAGCGGTGGCTGAATGGGCAGGTGGTCCCGGAATACAGTTGCATCATGGCAGGCGGCCTTCGAAGAGAGCGGTTGATGCTGTTAGCGTTGCTGGTACGGTAGTGCGGCGCCAGTGCGGCTGCGACCCGCTGGCAAGCCGCACCGGACGCCCGGAAATACAGCGGATCGGGCTACATAACAGGCCTCGGGCGCGCCGGGAACGGCGGCAACGCTTGTGGCAAATTCTCTGGGTATCGTGACTCTCAGTGAACGTCCTTCCAGTACTCGCGCTTCAGCAGGTAGGCAAGGACGAACAGGATGCCGAGCACGAACAGGACGACGATGCCGATCTGTTTGCGCGATTGCGCGGCGGGCTCGGCGACAAACGTCAGGAAGTTCACCAGATCGCGCACCGTGCGGTCATATTCGATGGCGGATTGCGAGCCCGGCGCGAGCTGCACCCATTTGTATTCCGGCGCGCCATGCTCGCCTTCGCCCGCCTTCCCGACTTTCAGGGAACGCTCCCCTTGCAGGGTCCACAGCGCATGCGGCATGGCGACGTTCGGGAATACGGCGTTGTTCCAGCCGCTCGCCGTGCCGGGGTCGCGATAGAAGGTGCGCAGATAGGTGTAGAGCCAGTCCGCGCCGCGCGAGCGCGCAACAACGCTAAGATCGGGCGGCGGCACGCCGAACCAGTTCTTCGCATCCTTCGAGGACATCGCGACGCGCATGGTGTCGCCGATCTTGTCGCCGGTCAGGATCAGGTTGTCCTTCACCTGCTGGTCGGTAAGGCCAAGCTCCTGCAGCCGGTTGTAGCGCATGTACTGGGCGCCGTGACAGTTCAGGCAGTAGTTGACGAAGGTGCGCGCCCCGGCCTGCCGGCTGACGAGGTCGTTGGGATCGACAGGCGCGCGATCCAGGCGGTAAGCGCCCTCGGATGCAACAGCCGGTGCGGCAATTGCGAGCACCCATGCGAGCGTGAGGCCGGACAGTAGTTTTTTCATTTTGCTCGCCTCCACGCTCAGGCCGGAATCCGGTCCGGAACCGGCTTCGTCAGGTCGCGCGCCGTGTACCATGGCATCAGGATGAAGAACAGGAAATAGACCAGGGTGCCGATGCGCGAGACGACCGTGGCGACTTCGGCTTTCCCGAGCCACTCGCCGAACTGGCCCCAGACGTTCGTCGTCTCCGTCCCGAGGTAGCCGAGGATCAGGAAAGAAATGACAAACAGGGTCAGCGCCCACTTGTAGTACGGCCCGCGGTAACGGATCGAGAGCACGCGGCTGCGATCCAGCCATGGCAGAAGGAACAGGATCATGCTCGCCAGCCCCATCACCATCACGCCGGGGAACTGCGAGTTGAAAAGAGGCGGCACCGCGCGCAGCATCGAGTAATAGGGTGTGAAGTACCAGACCGGCGCGATATGCGCCGGCGTCTTCAGCGGGTCTGCCGGAATGAAGTTGTTGTATTCGAGAAAATACCCGCCCATCTCAGGCACGAAGAACAGCACCACGGCAAAAATGGCCATGAAGACCACCGCCCCGACCGCATCCTTCACCGTGTAATAGGGATGAAAGGGAATGCCGTCCAGCGGATGGCCATCCGGGTCCTTGTGCTGCTTGATGTCGATGCCCTCAGGGTTGTTCGAGCCCACGTCGTGCAGCGCCAGCAGGTGCACCGACACCAGCGCGATCAGCACCAGCGGCAGCGCGATCACGTGGAAGGCGAAGAAGCGGTTCAGGGTCGCGTCGCCAACCACATAATCGCCGCGTATCCACAGCGCCAGATCCGGTCCGATCAAAGGGACGGTGCTGAACAGGTTGACGATCACCTGCGCGCCCCAGTAGGACATCTGGCCCCAGGGCAGCAGATAGCCGAAGAACGCCTCGGCCATCAGGCTGAGATAGATCAGCACGCCGAAGATCCATACCAGCTCGCGCGGCTCGCGGTGCGAACCGTAGAGCAGCGCGCGGAACATGTGCAGGTACACCACGATGAAAAAAGCCGACGCGCCCGTGGAATGGATATAGCGGATCAGCCAGCCCCCCGGCACGTCGCGCATGATGTACTCGACCGAGCCGAAGGCGAGCGCCGCATCGGGCTTGTAGTTCATGGTGAGGAAAATGCCGGAGACGATCTGTATCACCAGCACCAGCAGCGCGAGCGACCCGAAGTAGTACCAGAAGTTGAAATTCTTCGGCGCGTAATAGCCGGCAGCGTGCCGCTGCCACTCGATGAACGGGGTCGGGAAGCGGCGCTCGACCCAGCCGACGATGCCCGTGTACCGGGGAGTGTAATTGGGCGTGTAATCGGCGGCCATGGCTCAGCCTCCCTTCCGGTCTTCGCCGATCAGCACGCTGCTCTCGGTAAGGAAGGTGTGCGGCGGCACCTCCAGGTTGATCGGCGCCGGCACGCCTTTGAAAACGCGCCCCGCGAAGTCGAACTTTGACCCGTGGCAGGGGCAGTAAAAACCTCCCGCCCAGTCAGCTCCCATCTCGGCCTTTTCCTCGCTCTTTTTCTCCTGTGGTGAACAGCCCAGGTGTGTGCAGATGCCGACCATCACCAGGACTTCGGGCTTGATGGAGCGGAATTCGTTCTTTGCGTAGTCCGGCTGCTGCTGGACCTGGGATTCCGGATCGGCCACCTTGGCATCGCTCTGCTTGATCGCCTCCAGCATTTCGCCGGTGCGCTTCAGGATCCACACCGGTTTGCCGCGCCATTCGAAAATGCCCAGTTGTCCGGGTTGCAGGCTGGAGATGTCCACCTCGACCGGCGCACCCGCCGCCCTGGCCCTTTCCGAGGGCAGCATGCTGGCGAGAAAGGGAATCGCTGCGCCGATCGTGGCCGCGCCGCCCGCAGCCGAAGTGGCAACGAGCAGGCGACGGCGTGCGGGACTGGTGGTTGGTTTTTTCTCTTGTGTCATAGCAGGGAGAATCGCTTGATGGATGCCGTTAGTGGGTGCCGTGCCGGGGAAAAGCAAAGAAACGCGGCATTATAGCGACCAGGCCTCGATTTTTTCAAAAATTCGTCGATAAGTCGCTAAAAAATCTGCGTTTTTTGACCTGGACGGGCCAGGCCGATCATCTTGAGCGTGCGTCATGGAGATCGGAGCGCGGATCGGGAGAGCGCTACGCACCCGCATGGTAGATTACGCCCCCCTGCGGTGAATCCCTATGTACCGGCTCTGGCTCGTTTTTTCCCAAGCAGTGACCGTGGCTGCGGCAGTATTGTTCGTGGTCACGACGTTCCGGCCCGAGTGGCTGCCCCCGGAGAGCCCGGCCGCGGCCGCGCCCGTATCCATCCTGCAGCAGGCCGCTCCACAGGCGGCGGCACCGGGCGCACGCCGAGCCGAGTCCTACAGCGAGGCAGTCGAGCGAGCGATGCCGTCGGTGGTGAACATTTTCACTTCCAAGGAGGCGCGCGGACGGCGCAGTCCCCTGCTGGAGGATCCGTTATTCCGGCGTTTTTTCGGGGATCAGTTGCCGGACGAAGCGCAGCGCGCCTCCAGCCTGGGATCCGGCGTCATCGTCACCCCGACCGGATACATTCTGACCAACCATCATGTGGTGGACGCGGCAAACGAGATAGAAGTCGCGTTCCCGGACGGAAAAAAGCTGATCGCCAGGCTGGTCGGCAACGACCCCGAATCGGATCTCGCGGTCTTGAAAGTGGAGGCAGACAAGCTGCGCGCCATCACCTTCGGCGCTTCCGAGGCGCTGCGCGTGGGCGATGTCGTGCTGGCGATCGGCAATCCATTCGGTGTCGGCCAGGCAGTGACCTCCGGCATCGTCTCCGCGCTGGGCCGCAGCGGATTGCATATCAACACCTTCGAAAACTTCATACAGACCGACGCCGCGATCAATCCCGGTAATTCGGGCGGCGCGCTGGTGGATGCGCGCGGCAACCTGGTCGGGATCAATACCGCGATTTACTCCCGCTCCGGCGGCTCCATGGGCATCGGCTTTGCGATTCCGGTGTCCACCGCCAGGCTCGTGCTGGACCAGATCGTGCGCAATGGCGCCGTCACGCGGGGCTGGATCGGCGTCGAGATCCAGGAAATAACCCCGGCGCTCGCGGAATCGTTCAAGTTGGCGGACGCGCGCGGCGCCATCATCGCCGGCGTGCTGAATGGCGGTCCGGCCGACAAGGCCGGCATCAAACCGGGCGATGTGCTGGTCGAGATCCAGGGCAAACCCGTGACAGACCCTGCGGGAATGTTGAATCTGGTGGCCGCACTGCTCCCCGGCACTCAGGCGCAGTTGCGCCTGCGCCGCCAGGGTTCCGTCGTCAATGCCGAAGTCACCATCGGCCGGCGCCCGAAACCGCGCCCGCGCGGGGAGTAAAATAGTAACATATAGGTTACTATTAGGTTGCCATTTATCCGCGAAAGCGCCCTGGGGCCTCGCGCGCTCCCGTCGCCGCATCCGCCGCGCGCGGCTGGCGCCGGCCGAGAAAGCGCGCGCAGATCAGCCCGGCCTCGTACAGCACACACATCGGCAGCGCCAGCATGAACTGCGAAAGCACATCCGGCGGCGTGACCACGGCGGCGACCACGAACGAGCCGACGATCACGTAGGGGCGCGCCTCTCTGAGCTTCTCCAGGCTGACCATGCCCATCCACACCAGCACGATGACCACGATCGGGATCTCGAAGGTGACGCCGAAGGCGAGGAACATGGTGCTGACGAACGTGAAATAGGCCTCGATGTCCGGCGCGGGGGTAATGCTTTTCGGCGCGAATTCGTTGATGAAGGCAAACACTTTCCCAAACACGAAGAAATAGCAGAAGGCGACGCCGAGAAAGAACAGCACCGTGCTGCCCACGATGACCGGCAAGGCGAATTTCTTCTCGTGCTCGTAGAGGCCCGGTGCAACGAAGGCCCAGCTTTGGTAGAGCACGTAGGGCAGGGCAATCATGAAGGCGGACAGCGCGGTGACCTTCATCGGCACCATGAAGGGCGCCACGACGCCGGTCGCGATCATGCGGGCGCCCTCGGGCAGCGCGTGCATCAGCGGCGCCGCGAGCACATCGTAGATGGTGGCGGCGCCGGGCCAGATGACCAGCAGCATGAATGCCGCCAGCACCGCCAGAAGCGCGCGCACCAGTCGCTGGCGCAGCTCGACCAGGTGGGATACGAAGCTTTCCGGGTCGCTCATTTCGGCACGGTGTCGGGCTGGGCGCCCGGCTCGGCAGAATGAATGCCGCGCGCGCCGGCCACAGCCGGGGCGGCCTCGGCTCGCTCTGCCTCCGGTTCTGGATTGCCCGGTGACGCGAGCGCCGCGTTGATGGTCTGTTCGGTGTCGCGAAATTCTGTTTCGACCGATCGTTGCATGTCGCCCGCCGCCTGCTGCACCGAATCGCGCATCTTGCGCAGTTCGTCCAGCTCGATCTCGCGGCTGATGTCCGCCTTCACATCCGAAACGTAGCGCTGCATCCGTCCCATCAGAATGCCGATGGTGCGCGCGACCCGCGGCAGGCGTTCCGGGCCGAGCACGACCAGCGCGACGACGCCGATCAGCAGCAGTTCTGAAAAGCCGATATCGAACATCTCAGGAGTTCCGGCGGCGGTTCACAATAAGCGTTCGATCACGGCGGCTGAAAAACAAAAGCGCCCGAGTTGGGACGCTTTTGCGGGGTGCTTTCCGGCGGCGGGTCAGCGGACCCGCGCGGCTCACCGGGCCCTGCGGCTCAGGCCTTGCTCTCCGTCTTGCCCCGGACCTCTGCGTCGATGGTCTTGCCGGACAACTGCGGCGAAGGGCCATCGGCGGCCTTCTCGCCGCCTTCTCGCATGCCGTCCTTGAACCCGCGCACGGCGCCGCCGAGATCGGTTCCCATGTTGCGCAGCTTCTTGGTGCCGAAGATCAGCATCACGATCACAAGGACAATCAGCCAGTGCCAAATGCTGAACGAGCCCATAAACGTCACCTCCTGAAGAGCATCGGCCCCAATCTATCCGGACCGCCGAGCACATGCATGTGGACATGATACACCTCCTGGTTCCCGACCCTGCCGGTGTTTATGATGCTGCGGAAACCATCAAGAGCGCCTGCCTGACGCGCCAGCTCGCCCGCCATGGCAAGCATTTTGCCGAGCGCCCGGTGCTGCGCCATTCCCGCCTCGTAGAGGGTCGCGACATGCTGCTTCGGGATCACCAGGAAATGCACCGGCGCCTGGGGCCTGATATCGTGAAATGCGTAGATATCCTCGTCCTCGTACAGCTTTTTCGATGGGATTTCGCCGCGCACGATCTTGCAGAATATGCACGCCGCGTCGCTGCCGGGATGTTCAGCCATGCTTGCCTCCGCCCTCGCCATCATCCTTGCCGCGCGCATTCAGCTTGCGCGCGGCCTTTTCGTCCAGCCCGGAAATACCCTCGCGGCGATGCAGCTCGGCGAGCACATCCTGCGGCCCGAGGCCGTAGCGGGCGAGCATGATCAGGCAGTGGAACCACAGGTCCGCGGTCTCGCGCACCAGGTGCAGCCGATCGCCGCCCTTCGCGGCCAGCACGGTTTCCGTCGCTTCCTCGCCGATCTTTTTCAGGATTGCGTCCTCATCTCCGGCCAGCAGCTTTGCAACATAGGATTTTTCCGGATCGCCCGCCTTGCGCGACTCAACCAACCGCGCGAGCCGGGCCAGAATCATGTCCGTCTTTGCTTCCGGCATCTCAGCGGTCCCCTGTTTTGTGCTCGGGTTGCTTGGCGTAGATCAGCGCAGGATCCTTGAGCACCGGGTCGGTCTCGATCCAGCGACCGTCATCCAGGCGCCGATAGAAACAGCTTTCCCTTCCGGTATGGCAGGCGATGCCGCCCTGCTGTTCAACCCTGAGGACGATCGCATCGGCATCGCAATCCAGGCGCAACTCGCGCACCTTTTGTACGTGGCCGGATTCCTCGCCCTTGCGCCAGAGCTTTGCGCGGCTGCGCGACCAGTACACCGCCTCGCCGCGCGCCGCGGTCTCGCTTAGCGCCTGCCGATTCATCCACGCCACGGTAAGCACGCGGCCTGTCGCGGCGTCCTGGGTGACCACGGGTACCAGGCCGTCTGCATTCCAGCGCACCTGGTTCGCCCAGGCCGCGCCGGCTTCGTTCGCGGGGGCGGGCGCGTCGCTCACAGCCGCACCTCGATGCCGCGCGCGCGCAGGTGCTCCTTCGCCTGACGCACCTGGTATTCGCCAAAATGAAAGATGCTCGCCGCAAGCACCGCATCCGCACCGCCGAGCAGCACGCCTTCGGCGAGGTGCTCGAGATTGCCGACCCCGCCCGAGGCGATTACCGGAACGTTTACCGCGTCGCTCACCGCGCGGGTCAGGGGAAGATCGAAGCCCTCGCGCGTGCCGTCGCGGTCCATGCTGGTCAGCAGAATCTCGCCCGCGCCGGCCGCCTCCATGCGCCGCGCCCAGTCGATCACGTCCAGGCCGGTGGCCCGGCGGCCGCCGTGGGTGAATACCTCCCAGCGTCTGCTTCCATCAGCGCCGCCGCCTGCCGCGCGCTTCGCGTCGATGGCCACGACGATGCACTGATTTCCCACCTTGTCGGAGGCGGCGCGCACCAGATCCGGATCCTGCACCGCGGCGGTGTTGATCGAGACCTTGTCCGCACCCGCGTTCAGCAGCCGGCGCACATCCTCGACGCGCCGCACGCCGCCGCCCACGGTGAGCGGAATAAAAACGCGCTCGGCCACCGATTCGATGACGTGCACGATGAGGTCGCGCGCGTCCGAGCTGGCAGTGATGTCGAGAAAACACAACTCGTCGGCGCCCTCGGCATCGTAGCGGGCGGCGATCTCAACCGGATCGCCCGCATCGCGCAGCTGCAGGAAATTGACGCCCTTCACCACCCGTCCCGCTGTCACGTCGAGGCAGGGAATGATGCGCTTGGCGAGGCTCACTTTGCCTCTTTCGCCTCTTTGGCCGCCTTGTCCGCCGCGGCCTGGGCTTTTTTCAGATCGAGCTGGCCTTCGTAGATGGCGCGGCCGGTGATCGCACCGACCACGCCTTCAGGCATGAGCTGCGTGCACACGGCCTGCACATCTTTCAGGCTGTTCAGGCCGCCGGAGGCGATGACCGGCACCTTGATGGCCTTCGCGAGCTTCAGGGTGGCCTCGATATTGATGCCCGTCATCATACCGTCGCGCCCGATGTCGGTGTAGATCAGCGCCTCGACCCCATAGTCCTCAAATTTTTTCGCCAGGTCCGCAACATCGTGCCCGGTCATTTTGGACCAGCCCTCGACGGCCACCTTGCCGTCCTTCGCATCCAGCCCCGCGATGATCTTGCCCGGAAAGGCGTAGCAGGCATCGGACAGAAATCCGGGGTTTTTCACCGCCGCTGTGCCGATCACGACATAGGCCACACCCGCATCGATATAGCTCTCGATGGTATCGAGGTCGCGGATGCCGCCGCCGAGCTCGATCGGAACCTGCTCGCCGACCGCCTTGATGATGTCGCGGATCACGCGCTCGTTCTTGGGCCGCCCGGCCGCCGCCCCGTTCAGGTCGACCAGGTGCAGCCGGCGCGCGCCCTCTCCCGCCCAGTGGCGCGCCATGGCTACCGGGTCTTCGGAAAATACCGTGACGGCGTCCATGTCGCCCTGCTTCAAGCGGACGCAATGCCCGTCCTTGATGTCGATGGCCGGAATAATCAGCATGGTGGGGTCAGTGTACTCAGGAACAAGGGGTAAGGGGCTGGTGCTGGCGTCGGAGCGCCGGAACGTATGCCGCATGCCGAGCATCAACTCCCTTGCCGGATCGCACGGCCGGCATTCACGGAGGCGCGGGTGCTCAGGGTCGCCAGTTCACAAAGTTGCGCAGGATCTGCAAGCCCGCCGATTGGCTTTTCTCGGGGTGAAACTGTACGGCAAAAATGTTGCCACGCGCAACCGCGGAGGTGAAAAGCACGCCGTAGTGCGTCGCGCCGCTGCGCACGCCGGGTACGGCCTCATCCGCGTAGTAGCTGTGCACAAAATAAAAGCGCGCGCCGTTCTCGATGTCCCGCCACAATGCGTGCGGTGCGCTTTGCTCGACTTCATTCCAGCCCATGTGCGGCACCTTGAGTCGCGCCTTTCCGGACGAATCGGATATTCTGGCCGGAAACCGGCGCACCTTTCCCAAAATCAGCCCGAGACCCGGCGTATCGCCCTCTTCGCTTCGCTCAAAGAGCATCTGCAAGCCGATGCAGATGCCAAGGAAAGGCTTCGCGCGTGCGGCATCCATGACCGGCTGTACCAGGCCGCGCGCGCGCAGTTCGTGCATGCAGTCGGGCATCGCGCCCTGGCCTGGAAACACCACGCGCGCGGCGGACGCAATTTGCGCCGGATCCGCGCTTACGACGATTTCGGCCTCGGGCGCCACGCGCTCAAGCGCCTTCGCCACGGAGCGCAGGTTCCCCATGCCGTAATCCACCACTGCGATACGTTGCTTCATGCGAGTTACGATTCCGAACCCGATCTGGCCGGCGCCGTCCCGCGCGACCGTCATGCCGCGCCGAACGATCAGATCAAAGCGTGCCTTTCGTGGAGGGCACCACGCCTGCGGCCCGAGCATCGGCTTCGAGAGCCATGCGCAAGGCACGCGCGAACGCCTTGAAAACGGTTTCGCACTGGTGGTGCGCGTTGTCGCCGCGCAGATTGTCGATATGCACCGTAGCCAGGGCGTGATTGACAAATCCCTGGAAGAACTCGCGCACCAGGTCGATATCGAACTCCCCGACCAGGCCGCGCACATAGGGTACCTGGTATTGCAGCCCCGGTCGCCCCGAAAAATCCACCACGGCGCGCGACAGCGCCTCATCCAGCGGCACATAAGCATGGCCGAAGCGGCGTATGCCGCTCTTGTCGCCGAGCGCCTTGGCGACCGCCTGGCCGAGCGTGATGCCGATGTCCTCCACCGTGTGATGGGCGTCGATTTGCAGGTCGCCGGTCGCATGAATTTCCAGGTCGAGCATGCCGTGGCGCGCTATCTGGTCGAGCATGTGCTCGAGGAAGGGCACTCCCGTCTTCAGGTCGGCGCGGCCGGTCCCGTCCAGGTTCACCCTGACGCGAATCTGGGTCTCCTTGGTGTTTCTCGTTACCTCGGCAGTTCGCATAAAGAACCTAGCTGCATTGCATCGCAACACTGCGTGTTGCGATGCAATGCCTCACTGTCAGAAAAGACAAGTTTGTCAAAGGGTGTCCCGCAATGCGGCCAGCAGTATACGGTTTTCCTCGGCGGTGCCGACAGTGACGCGGATGCAGTTGCGGGTAATGCCGGTATTAACCGAACGCACCAGCACCCCCTGCCGCCTGAGTCCGCCGAAGGCGCGCTCGGCATCGGGCACGCGCACGAGCAGGAAGTTCGCTTCGCTTGGGAACACGATCACGCCCGGCAGCGCGGCCAGCGCGGCAGCCAGCGTCGCGCGCTCCTTGCGCAGCCGGGCCGCCTGCGCCTCCAGCACGTCGAGATGATCCAGCAGGAACAGCGCCGCGGCCTGGGTCAGCGAATTGACGTTGTAGGCCTGCCTTACCTTGTTGAATTGCTCGATCCATTCCGGCCTGGCCGCCAGATAGCCCAGCCGTATACCCGCCAGGCCGAGCTTCGACACAGTGCGCAGCACGGCCAGATTCGCGAACTCCGGCAATCTGGACATGAAGCTCTTCTGCGCAAAGACGTGATAGGCCTCGTCCAGCACCACCAGACCTTCGGCCGCGTTCACTATGGCAATGACGTCCTCTTCGCGATACAGCGCGCCTGTCGGATTGTTCGGATAGGCGATGAAGACCAGCGCTGGCCGGTGCTCCTGCATGGCCGCGATAAAGCGCCCGGTATTCAGCGAAAAATCCTCCCGTACCGGCACCGGCACCGCCTGCATGCCGGAAAATATCGCATCCATGCTGTACATGATGAAGTTCGGCGATGGATACATCAGCACCGCGCCGGGCCGCGCGAGGGCCACCATCATGATCTGGATCAGATCGTCGGAACCGTTGCCGAGCAGCAAATCCACTCCCTCGGGAACCCGCATTTTTTCGCGCAGCTTCGCATGCAGCAGCGAGGCTGCGGGATCCGGATAGCGGTTCAGGTCCACGCGGGAAAGTACTTGCCCGAGCTGAGCACGCAGGGCCTCGGGCAGCGAAAATGGGTTCTCCATTGCGTCCAGCTTCACCATGCCGGCGGACTCGCCCACATGGTAGGCCTGGATGCCGAGGATCTCGGGACGCACGAGCTGCTCCGGCCTCATTGCCCGGCTCCCGCCGGCGCGCGCGGTGGACCCTTCCTTGTTTTCGCTCATGGTTCTTCCCGCGCTCTGTATTCCGCGGACCGGGCGTGCGCCTCCAGCCCCTCGCCGCGCGCGAGCGCCGCAGCCATGGTCCCGAGTTGCCTCGCTGAGGCAGGCGTGAGGCCGATCAGGCTGGTGCGCTTCTGGAAATCGTACACGCCGAGCGGCGAGGAAAAGCGCGCCGTGCCGCCCGTCGGCAGGACGTGGTTCGGGCCCGCGCAGTAGTCGCCCACCGCTTCGGAACTCCAGCGGCCCAGGAAAATGGCGCCGGCGTTGCGCAGCTTCGGCAACCATGCCTCGGGCTGCTCGAGGGCAAGCTCCAGGTGCTCGGGGGCGATGCGGTTCGCGAGCGCGCAGGCCTCATCGAGATCGCGCGTCTGAATCAGCGCGCCGCGCGCACCGAGAGAGGATTCGATGACTTCGCGCCGCGGCATTCCTGGAAGCAGGCGCGTAACGCTCGCCTGCACCAGATCCAAATGGACCGCATTGGGCGAAAGCAGCAGCACCTGCGCCAGCTCATCGTGCTCGGCCTGGGAGAGCAGATCCATCGCCACCCAGTCCGGCGGCACGCTGCCGTCGGCGATGATAAGCAGCTCGGAGGGGCCCGCGATCATGTCGATGCCGACCTGCCCGTAGACCTGGCGCTTCGCGGCCGCGACATAGGCATTGCCCGGACCGACGATCTTGTCGACCCGGGGAATGCTTTCGGTCCCGTAGGCGAGCGCGGCAACGGCCTGAGCGCCGCCGATCGTGAATACCCTGTCTACCCCCGCGAGCGAGGCCGCCGCCAGCACCAGGAGATTGCGTTCCCCCTGCGGCACCGGCGTCACCATCACCAGATCCGAGACGCCCGCGATGCGCGCCGGTATCGCGTTCATCAGCACCGACGAGGGGTAGGCTGCTTTCCCGCCCGGAACATAGAGGCCGACCCGCTCGAGCGGCGTGACGCGTTGTCCGAGCAGAGCGCCGTCGGATTCGTTGTACTGCCAGGACTTCGCAAGCTGGTGCTCGTGAAAGCGGCGGATACGCTCACCGGCGGCGCGCAGCGTATCGGCCTGCGCCGCCGGCAGCGCTGCCAGCGCGCGGGCGAGTTCCGCGCGATCGATGGCAAGTTCTTTGACCGACTGCGCCGCGAATCCGTCGAACTGCCGCGTGTATTCGAGCAGCGCCGCATCGCCGCGCGCGCGCACTGCGGCGACGATGGCGCGCGCGGAATCCTGCACGCGTTCGTCCTGGATCGACTCATAGCGCGTGAGCGTCTCGAGCGCGGCCGCGAAGTCCCTGCCTGCGGAGTCCAAGCGCCGCATCTTCATCGCAAGACCTTGGCCTGCGCGAATGCATCCACCAGCGGCTGCAGCTGCCTGCGCTTCAGCTTGAGCGCGGCCTGGTTAACCACCAGACGCGCGGACACCCGCATGATTTCCTCGACAGCGACCAGGTTGTTCGCGCGCAGCGTGTTGCCGGAGGAGACCAGATCCACGATCGCATCGGACATGCCCACCAGCGGGGCCAGTTCCATCGATCCGTACAGCTTGATCAGATCGACATGCACCCCCTTGGCGGCGAAATGCTCGTGCGTCGTGGATAGGTACTTGGTCGCCACGCGCAGGCGCGAACCCTGGCGCACGGCACCCTCGTAATCGAATCCCTTGCGCACCGCGACCATCATGCGGCACTTCGCGATCCCGAGGTCTACCGGCTGATACAGCCCTTCACCGCCATACTCGATCAGCACGTCCAGCCCCGCGATGCCGAGATCGGCGCCGCCATGCCGCACGTAGGTCGGGGTGTCGGAGGCGCGCACCACGATCAGCCGGATGTCCGGCCGGTTGGTTTCGATGATCAGCTTGCGCGAAGTCTCCAGGTTATCCTTCGGCCGGATTCCCATGCGCGCGAGCAGCGGCGCGGTCTCCTCGAAGATCCGTCCTTTCGACAGCGCGATACTGATTGCCCCGTTCGGGCCGGCCATGACCATAAATGAAAAAGGCCCAAGGAGCCCCCGGGGCCTGTCTTTACGCAGCTTGATGGGGGAGGGATTTTACCTGAAGGGAGGATTCTCCCGTGGCGGGGCTACGACTGCGGTCGTCCTCAAATTCTTCGCAGACCCCCGTGAATAGGCGAGGCGCATATCAGGAACCAGGCGCTTGAAGCGAGAATGATGGATATCACGGCTCGCAACGTCATACATTCTTGCAGCGAAACGGCCAGCCGGCCCCGGTTCGCCGCGCCCGCTAGAATGGCACCCCTATGATGTCGCCCATGCGCCGCAGCGGTATCGTTCTTCCGACCCGATCGGGCGTCAGCCCATGCCCGTGAATTTCGCGGGCAAGCTGGTGGTCGCGATTTCCTCGCGCGCCCTGTTCGGCTTCGAGGAAGAGAACGAAGTTTTCGAAGTGCAGGGCGAGCAGGCCTATATCGATCTGCAATTCTCGCGCCTCGATGTGCCGGCCCGCGAAGGCGTCGCCTTCCCGCTGGTGAAGAAGCTGCTTGCCTTCAACACATCCGAGGCGCAGCGCGTCGAAGTGGTGATCCTCTCCAAGAACGATCCGGTAAGCGGCCTGCGCGTGTTCCGCTCCGCGCAGAAGGCGGGTTTGAAGCTGGAGCGCGGGGTGTTCACGCGCGGCCGCCCGCCCTACCGCTACCTGGATGCGCTGAAGGCGAACCTGTTTCTGTCCGCCAACGAAGCGGATGTACTGAACGCGCTGGAGGCCGGGGTCCCGGCCGCCCGTGTCTATCCGGAATCCGCACAGGCCGCCGGGCGCCATACCGACGAGGTGCGCATCGCCTTTGACGGCGATGCGGTGCTCTTTTCGGATGAGGCCGAGCGCGTGTTCCAGCGCGATGGCCTGGACGCGTTCACCGAGCATGAAACCGTGCATGCGCTGCGGCCGCTTCCGCCCGGCCCGTTCAAGCCCCTGCTGGATGCGCTGCGCGGTCTGCAGGCGGCGGGCGCCGGCGCGCCGATAAAGCTGCGCACCGCGCTGGTGACGGCGCGCAGCGCGCCGGCGAACGAGCGCGCGGTGCGCACCCTGATGGCCTGGAATATCGCCGTCGATGAAGCCATGTTCCTCGGCGGCCTGGCGAAGAGCGAATTCCTGCGGGCTTTCGAACCCGACTTTTATTTCGACGATCAGCATGGCCACGTCGAATCCGCGCGCCGCTTCGTCGCCTCCGGGCATGTCCCGTTCGGGGTGACGAACGCAGGACGCAAGCGGCCCTGAATCAAGCCCGATGACGGCGCGGGCGGGCGGGCCGGGGACCTCGGATCGGCATTGCCTCCTCGACCAGCGCGGCGAGGAAGCCCGCGCCGAGCGGCAGAATCGCATCGTTGAAATCGTAGCTCGAATTGTGCAGATGGCAGCCCGACGCGGCGCCGCCCTGGCCGAGCCAGACGTAGGCGCCTGGGCGCGCCTGCAGCATGTAGGAGAAATCCTCGCCGCCCATGGTGGGATCGGCATCGGTGATGACGTTTTCAGGACCGAACAGGCGCGCGCCGACGCGCGCCGCAAACGCGGCCTGCTTGGGGCTGTTCACGGTCGCCGGATACCCGGGGCGTATCGTGAGTTCCGCGCGCGCGCCAAGTCCGGCTGCGATGCCGCGCGAGATCTCCTCGACGCGCCGCAGCGCGAGCGCTCTGGTCTCGGGGCGGAACGTGCGCACGGTGCCGCCGAGCATGACGCGATCCGGGATGACGTTGTTGGCGGCAAGCTGGCTGGTCTGCATCGAACACACGCTGACCACCACCGCGTCCACCGGGTTGACGCCGCGGCTCGCGATGGTCTGCAGGGCGCTGATGAGATGCGCCGCCGCAACGACCGGATCGGCGGCCAGATGCGGCATCGCCGCATGCCCGCCGCGGCCCACGATGCTGAGTTGAAATTCATCCGTTGCGGCCATCACCGGGCCGGCGCGCACCGCAAGCTGGCCCGCGGGCAGGCCCGGCCAGTTGTGCAGGGCATAGATCTCGTTCGCGGGAAAGCGCTCGAACAGTCCCTGCTCGACCATCACGCGGCCGCCGCCGCCCGCTTCCTCGGCAGGCTGAAAGATCAGGTAAGCCGTGCCGTTGAAGCGCCGGGTTGCGGCCAGGTAGCGCGCGCAGCCAAGCAGCATGCTGGTGTGGCCGTCGTGTCCGCAGGCGTGCATCCGGCCCGCATGCTGCGAACGCCAGGCGGCGGCGCCCGTTTCCTGGACCGGCAGGCAATCCATGTCGGCGCGCAAGCCGATGGCCCTGCTGCTGTTCGCCCGCCGGCCGGCGATCACGCCGACGACGCCGGTCTTGGCGAGCCCGCGATGCGCCTCGATGCCCCAGGAGGCCAGCTTCGCCGCAACCAGATCGGAGGTTCGGGTTTCTTCGAACGCGAGCTCAGGGTGCGCGTGCAGATCGTGCCGCAGGCTCTCCAGTTCGGTCCGGTAGTGCCGGATCGCATCAACCGGGGTCTCAGCGCTCGTGGCAGGCGTGGTGTGTGGGATCTGCGCCATGGCGAATCCATGGTGCCGCGTTCCCTATCGAACGAGTCTGTAGAAAAACGCTTTTCACGAAGCAATCCTACTGCCATCAATTCAGGATTGCGAATTTTTCTCGAGGGGCGAGGCGCGATCATGTGGGAGGACGCGTGCGGCTCTGTTTTTCCTCTCTATCGCCCGGTTTG
>ORMF010008392.1_pt1 | contig 22817 bp, 21 predicted proteins | sample 1779871 | NCBI WGS metagenome assembly ORMF01 (sample SAMEA104232316, study PRJEB22302) | groundwater metagenome | biome: forest; feature: aquifer; material: groundwater | place: USA | collected 2011-08-07 | depth 5.4 m | reverse complement strand
TCTCCGACAGTGGACACCACCCTGCTTCGCCATTTCCAGAAACTGGAGGATCTCCTTGATCAACGCATCGCAACCGCCAAACTCGTTGCCTGAAAACTTGACTCATTCACACACGGTTCCGCATATCAAGCCGAGCTAGTGGGTAAGGAATTCGTACCAGCGCATCGAGTGCCTCCTGGCCGTTGGCTACAACGTCGGCCTGGTAGCCCAGCTTTGCCAACATGTGCACCGCAACGCGCTGATTCACCGCATTGTCCTCGGCTATAAGAACGCGTGGTCCGGCGACGGTGATCTCTCGCGACTGCTCAACCGGGGGGGCGAGCACTTCCGCCGACGCGCTGGACGTGTCCATCGCCGCTACCAGCGCGTCGTAGAGCTGGGAACTACCCACCGGCTTCGTGAGGCTGGCCAGGATGCCAGCCTCCAGTATGTCCGAGCTCCGAGCAGCGATACGAATCCCACAACGCCTGAAATGCACTGGGACAGAACAATGAATCGATCGCGAATCGATCGCATAAGAGTAAGACTATCGAGGAATAGACAAGCAAGAAACTAACGGCGGTAATCGGGGACACTCGCCCGGGATACGCTACGGACCGGTCCGGATCGTGAATGCTGCCACCGTGGGTCGACCTCTGCCATGTGGTGAATGTTCGCTCGCTCCATTGCGGGCCTGAGACATAGAAGTTTAGTGAGCTGGAGGGGGGGTGACATGACGATTTGCTCATGCATCGCCTGTTACGAGCCTCGTAGCTGGATCGACAGATGGAACGCACCCGTCCTGTCATCGCCCCACGGGCGCTCCTCAGCTTTACGGGCCAGCTTTGGCAGAGTAAAGTCCCACGTCGGCCCACTTTCGCCGGGCAACACGCGCGGGGCCCGCATTTCTTGAAGAGGAGGGATCGGATGCGCACTGCCATTCTGAGGTTGTTGGTTGTCCTGCTGACCTGCGGTCTCGTGAGCGCTGACCCGACCGCGACCAGCGCGCAGGGCGCGCAGGCGCGCTGCGGCGACCTACCGACGAGCGCGGAGCTGCGTGGTTGGCTGAACAACGCGGCCACGGGTACGGGAATCAATGGGGCCCTTGGCCCAGGCACGACCGCGGGCGGGATCTTCGGTGGCGCGCGGATGTGGGGCGCGGTCGTCAACCGACAGGGTGAAGTGTGCGTAGCCGTGACCTCGACCGAGGATCCAACCCAGGTGTGGCCGATCAGCCAGGCGATCGCGAAGGCCAAGGCCTACACCGCCAACTCCGTGAGCCTGGACGACTTCGTGCTTTCGACCGCTCGGCTCTACACCCTGGTCCAACCCGGCCACTCGCTCTATGGGCTGAACAACTCGAACCCCTTCAACCCCGACTTCCTGGCGGCGCCCGGGCAGTCGGGAGGCGGGCAGATCGCCGGCGGCATCATCACCTTTGGCGGCGGCGTGCCCCTCTACCGAAACGGCCGGATCATCGGGGCCCTCGGTGTAAGTGGAGACACCTCGTGCGCCGATCATGAGATCGCGAAGCGGGTTCGTGACCTGGCGGGGCTGAACCCGGCCGGCGGCCCGCTCGTCGACGACATCATCTACGCCGCGGTGGATGGACCGAGCGTCTTTGCCCATCAGCTCTGCCCCGATACGCTGCGGAATGGCGTGAGCGTCGGTCAGGAGCCTGCGATGCTCGCGCCTCAGCCCTTCGGCCCGGTTTCCTTCCCGGCGGGCCCCGGTGGGGGGCCCGGTGGCTTCACTCGATCGTTCCCACTTCCCCCCGGTGTGGATGCGGAGGATATGGCGCGCTGCCTCGCCGACACGGGCGACCCGCGGGGATGCTTCGAGCAACTCGTCCCACCGCCATCCAATCGCTAGGGGAACGGCTCGGCAGCAGGTTCGGGCTAAACTGCTGGCGGAATCGGTGTGAGCTCCAGGCCTGAGCCCGGGCGATCACGCACCGGGCGCAGCTGGCACTCGCTCTGAGCAAAACCGGCGCCCTTGCCCGCTGCTTCACTCTTTACCGCGCTACGTCCGCCTATACTCATTCCTACCTGAGCTGAGCCCAAAATGACGTAAGGAGCACCGATGCCGACGTTTCGCCGACTGAGCGCCGAGGAGATCGCCAAGCTACAGCCGCCGCGGCGCAATTCCGTGGACTTGAGCGAATATCGCGAGTTCGTCCAGGGGCTCGCGCCGGGTGAAGGCGGGGAGATCCAGCTTGCGCCGGGCGACGAGCGCCGGACGATCAAGCGCCGGCTGACCGCGGCCGCGAAGCAAATGAAGATGCAGGTCCGGTATCGGCGAAGTCCGGAAGGAGTGCTGCGCTTCGAGGTCCAGAGCGGGCTCGGACGCTAAGCCCCACAAGGTTCGCGTTGCACGCAGAGGCCCTTCCTACGAAGCGACGGCGAAGCGACGGGGAATTCCACGCGAACCTCGGTGCCTTCGCCCGGGCCGCGTCGTCCCAGAGCTTTGGCTTCTCGCTCGTCGCCCTTGCTGTGACTGGGTGCTCGCTCGTCGTCTGCCTCGCGATGGGTCAGACGCTGCTGACGGTCATGGCGCCCGATCAATATCGGGGCCGGCTTCTGAGTGTCTGGTCGATGATCTGGAACCTCGAGGCCGTGACGGTGCTACCAGCGGGTTGGTTGGCCGATCATGCGGGCGCGCCCGTCACGGTGTTCATCTGCGGGCTCGTCGTGCTGGTGTATTTCCTCGTGGTGGGCTCGCGCAGGGGCCAGGTGCGTGATTACCAGGACCAACCCGCCAGCGCAGGGTAATCCTCGGGGCTGAGCATTGCCATCATTTTGGGGAGAACGGGTCACGGCCGCAGCTCCCACTGGTGGATGTTCCAGAAGACGTTCGTCTCGGGGGGGGCCTCCTGAGGCCCGGTCAGCGGCGCCGCGGCTGCGAAGACCACGGGTTGGAAGTGCAGCGAGATCACCGCCAGGTCCTCGCTGAAGACGCGGACCATTTGCGTCATTTGTTCGCCCCGCTCCGCGCGGCCCAGGGTCGATCCGAACTGCTCGACCAACCGGGTGTAGGCCGGGTTCGTCCAGCTAATCTGCGATCCGCCGCGCCAGCCATTCTCGGGCGTCGGTATGTTGCCCGGAATCGGAGAGACCGCGACGCGCTCGGTTGCCGGGGTCGTCGTCAGGCGCAACCCCGGGTAGCCGGCTGTGGTCTCGCGGTCCTGGGCCTGAGCTGACGGAATGATGCGCTGGTTGATCTTGAATCCGGCTTTCTCCCAGTCGTTTGCGAGCGCGGCGAGCTCCGCGGCGCCCGCCCCAGCCGCGGTCCGCACCTCGGCGTTGAATGGGCCCTCCACTGGGCTTGAATAAATGCCTTCGGCGCCCTTCTCGAAACCCGCGTCGCGCATGAGCTGCTCGGAGAGCCGCAGATCGTGGCCGTGCTTGACGGCGCCCCGTTGCACCTCCTGGCCCCACTGTCCGGTGGACGGGAGATAGTAGTCCGCCTCCAGGCCGATTCCGGCGTTGATGGCGTCGTTGATCGCGGCCCGGTCGATCGCATGGGCGACCGCTCTTCGGACGCGGACGTCCAGCAGGGCCCGTGGCGATGTGCGCTCGGGCAGGAACTGAACGCCGAGCCCGTGCCAGAAGCCGCCGACCTGGTAGAAGACCGACCCGCCCTGGTTGGTCGCCCATTCCTGCTTGAGCGTCAACGCATTGGGAATCGCCATCGTGAAGGGAGCGGCGAAATGCAACTCGCCACTGAGCAGGTTGGCGAGGTTGGTGTTCGGATCGGAGATGAACAGGATCTTGATCCGATCGATCTTCGCCCGCCCGCTGGCGTGGCCGTCGAACGCTGCCGCCTCGATGAAGGTACCGGGTTCCCAGTTGACCACGCGGTACGGGCCCAGACCCAGGAACTCACGAGACCAGTATGGGTGGGTCAGGAAGGTTTCGACGGATTCATTCGCGAAGGTGGCTTCAAGGAGCTGTCGGGGCAGGGCCGGGAAGTTCTGGTCCCTTCCCGTCATGTGCCCCGCGTCGGGATAGGGGCGCTTCCAGTGGATGACGAGCGTCCGCGTATCGGGGGCCTCGACCTCGTCGATCGCGCTGAAGGGCGGCTGGAGGGACAGGCCAACGTCCGGCGTCGCATACACGCGGTACCCGAATACGAAGTCCTCGGCGGAAAGTGGCGCCCCATCGTGCCAGGTGAGGTTGGGCCGCAGGTGATACGTCGTCTTCATGCGGCCGTCGGGAAGCACCTGCCAGCTATCGGAGTTGAGCTGGGGGAGAGCCTCGACCAGGTAGGGGACGGGAACTCCCCGACCGTCCGCGATTGCGATGTCGGCGTTGAACATGGCCGTGTGTTGCACGTCGGCGAACGTTTCACGCGGGGGGCGCAGCGAAAGCGACGTCGGCTCCAGGCGGATGGCCATTACGAGCGGGCGTTGGGGGGGCGGCGCCGGTTTGGGCGACTCCGCGGGCGATGGTCCCTGGGACGCAGGCGTGCATGCCAGCAGAAGCGCCGATAGACCGAGGACGGTCACCCATGTTGCTCTGTTCATGCGAATCACCCCCGCAGTCCACGCTTTCTTAGCAAAGGCATCACGAGGTCGTTGAATCGCTCCAAACCATCGATAAAGTCTGGGAAGGAGCAGAGGATGCCGTCGAACTCCCCGTTGACCACCATGTCTTCGATGAAGTCCGCGACGCGCTCTGGCCCGCCGATGAGCGGGAACGTGCGGTAGACGAGCGTCTGGGGGAACCCCTCGGCCAGAAGCTCCCGGCCTCTCGCCCGGCGGTCGCCCTGGTAACCGCGATCGTACACGTTGGTGATCGCTTCCGTGTCGGCGCCCTCACGAATGTGTTCCGCGATTCGCTGCGCGTCCGCGTCAGTTTCCCCCAGGATGAGCGCGACGTCCCCCTGGGTCTTGATGCTCCGGCCGCGGTCCGCGGCCATCTGCTTCAAGACCTTGCTGTTGGCGTTCCGTTCGTCGCTGCCACACAGGATGAAGGCCTCATCGCACTGCTCAGCCACAAAGCGGAAGCCCCCCTCGGACGACGTGGCGTACACGATTGGCGGCCAGGGTTGCTGTATGGGCCGCGGGTTCGAGGCATAGCCGGTGAGTTTGAAATACTCGCCGTCGAAATCGACTGGCTCGCCCGTCCACAGCCGCTTCACCACGGTTAGCCATTCGTCGATGTATTTGTGCCGGTACGACATGAAGTCCTTCGGATAGAGGCCCATGCGGTGGTATTCGACGTCCGAGCTCACAATGTTCAGGCCGATCCGCCCACCGGAGATATCGTCGAGCGTCGCCATCATCTTGGCCACGATGGTCGGGTGGATGAGAATGGGGGAGATGGAGGCGACGAGCCGCAGCCGGCTCGTCGCGGCCGCGAGGGCGGACATCAGCGTAAACGACTCGATGGAGTATTCCCAGAAACGCGTTTCGCCGCCGTATCCGCTCCACTTCGCCATCGAGAAAAGGTAATCGAACCCGATCTTCTCGGCGAGCTGCGAAACGTCCTTGTTCAATTGGTACGTCGGCAGGTATTGGGGAGAGGTCTTGGACAAGATCCAGCCGTTGTTGCCGACCGGCATGAACACGCCAAGACGAATTTTCCTTCGCTGATCGATCAACGCTACCTCCTGTGCTGCGCTTCCTCTCCCGGTGGTCCGTTGCCTGCCTGGTCTGGCTGACATGCTGAACGCGACCAGCAACCTCTGGTCTATCTGGCGTCATCCTGACGCCAGGCGCCACGAGAGTCAAGCGCCGGACCCGCTGGATGCCCGGGGCGCAATCGCGATGGCCAGCACCTGATAGACTGACCGCGCGATGGGGCGATCATTCGAGTAACGCGCCAGGGCCGGCGGGTATCCCGGCGGCCCACCTTGAGGAGCTGCAACGATGGCTGGCAACGGGATGGCTGGCGACAGCCTCGATCCGCGCCGAACCTGCCTCCTGTTTTTTGACACGTCAACGTTCTTCGTCAACGGCCCGACGCTGAAGCCCGAAGGGCGCTCGCCAGCCGCATCGGCGGCGGTGCAGAATTGGCAACGGCAGCTCGCCACCGCTCGAGACCTCGGCATGATGGTCGCCCACGCGCAAACGGAAAACCGGCCGGACGGTGCCGACTACTACCGACGATGGACCGATACGGATCTGCGCGGCAATCCGTTCAGCCAGCCGGGCACGCGGCTCTCGATCGGCCGCCATATCATGGGCACGCCCGATGTCGCGGTTATTGATGAGCTTGCCCTTCGCGAAGATGACTACGTCTTCGCGAAGCCTCGCTGGGATCCGTTCTTCCAGACGACCTTCGAGCTTGCGCTCCGGCTGCGGGGCATCGATATGATCGTAGTGAACGGTGGCTCAACCGAGGTTGGAATCACGGCGACGGTTTACGGCGCCCAAGCCCGCGACTTCGACCTCGTCGTGGTCTCCGACGGCTGCACGTCACGCCATCCGGATTGCCATGACCTCCTGATGAAACACATTTTCCCTCGCATCGGACGCGTCCGAACGACCGACCAGGTCATCTCCATGCTCAAAGCCGCCCAACAATAGCCGCCCCCGCCGGCTGAGCGGCAGGGTCACCCGCTGCGCACGTCCGTCTTATGCGTCGTACAATGGCAACTCGAAAAGCGGTGAGACTCTGGAGATGGCGACTTGCACATGAGAACTGAGTTCCTCTGGAACCGCGACTAAATGAGTGGAGTTTCGACCAGGCTGCGGCTGGGGGTCATTGGAGCCGGTCGGCGCGGCAGCGAGCACATCCCATCGGTGCTGGCCCTTCCCGACCTTTTCGATCTGGTGGCGGTCTCTGACGTGAGCGCAGGCGTGGCCGAAAAGGCCGCGGCCCGGGCCGAAGCCCACGCCTACACGAGCCCAAGAGAAATGCTGGCCCAAGAGAAGCTCGACGCTGTCGTCATCACGACGCCGCGCGAGACGCACCATCTCCTGGTGACGCTGGCTGCCCAGTTTGGCGTACACATGTTCGTGGAGGCTCCACTCGCCGGCACCCGGGCCATGATGGGTGTGATTGCCGAGGTTGAAGCCGCGAGCAAGCTGAAGATCGTGGTCGGCGAGCAGATGTGGAGGCGACCGGCTGAGCCCCTCAACCGCCAGGCCATCGCCGCCGGGCTGATCGGCGACGTAATTCGCGTGACCAGCTTCTACGGGCCGTCCGGCAGCGATAGCTGCCATCATTCGATGGCCTTGATGCGTCACTACGCGGGTGCAGACGTCCTGGAGATTCAGGGCATGAGGCAGCAGTTCCCGGCCGAAACCTGGACGCACGGGCTTCTCAAATATGCCAACGGGGTCATTGGGTCGATCACCTACACCTCCAACTGGCTGGCGCCCATCCGCCGGGGACACCCGCGGTTCCTCTCGATCGAGGGAACGAGCGGGTTCATCATTACGGGCGATGGACCCGGCCACATGCTCCGGCGAGTCGAAGGTGGGGCTCCGCGCGATTACCCCAAACAGATGGAGCTTGCCCGCGATCGCAACGGCAATGAGTACCTGGTCCGCTGCTACTATGAAACCGATCCGCCGATCGAGTATCGGAGTCCGTTCGGACCCCACATCGCTCACGATCGAGACGCCCGCAGCGAGGGCCGAATCTTTGACGAGCTGGCGAGGGCCTCCGAGCTGACCAGTCTTCACCACGCAGTCATGAATGACACCGCTGTGGACTACGGCGTCGCTCAGGCGCGGCGGGACGTTGAGCTCAACCTGTTGCTCCTGGAGTCCGCCCGACGCGGGACTCCTTTGCCGGCCTCCGCCGACCTCTTGGGCCCGGAGACGCAGCGGGAGCGCGAGCTGCACGAGGAATTCCGCGAGACGTATGGCGCGGATCCGATCCAGGATATGGAGAGCCTAATCGCTCGTCTCTGACATGGATCTCACCCAGCGGCCGCCAGTCTCCGCCAGAATCGCCTCCCGCGCCTCGGGAGTGGGCGCGATGTTGCGCTTCAAAAAGATGGGGTCGCTCTCGTTGACCCGCGGATCGCGGATCACGCCGGGGGGCTCGTGCCCTTCCTGCACGGCCCGGATTGCCTTGAGCAGCAGCTTCCGCCCGGCCACGATCGACACGTCGTTCGTCCCCAGTCGCTCCTTGGTGCGGTCCTGGACGGGCCCCTGCGTCTCGTTGGCCAACGCGTCCTGGACGATGAACACGGAGCCCAACCCCGTGAAGGTTGCAGTGCGCTGCTCTTCGCGGTCTTGAAGATAGCGGTTGGCCTGGTTTCGGATGAAATGGTAGTCCGGCGTCATGATCCCCCAACTTCGATCGTGGCGGTGCTGCTGGGAAATCGGCCCGGAGATCTTGAAGGAAAGGACGAAGAGCCAGTGGTGGGTGTCGTCGATGGGCATTCGCCAGTAGAGCTGGTAGCCGTCACCAGTGCCCTGCGAGCCTCCCCCAGTCATGGCAAGGCTCGGGAGAACGAGGTCCGGGCCGCCCCAGCCACTGCTGTCATACGTCCACACACTGAAGTCAGTTTCTTCCAGCCGCGCGTATCTGGTGTAGATAGCGCCGTCGTCGGAAGGCCCAAAGATACTGGCAGAGGGCCCTTCAGCGGGATGCTCGGCGAGGATCCTGCTGCCTGCCTCGCTACGCTGAAACCGGTGGAGGAAGGGAACGTGGGTGTTGTCCATGTTGCCTTCCAGGCCTTGCAGGTAGCTGCAGGAATGGAAGTGCTTCGTGACAAACCGCTTCTCGTCCGGGGCGGATAGCACGTCGTAGTTGGGGAGAAGCGGCGGTTGCCCCGACCCCATGTAGGTAAAGATGACTCCGCCTTTTTCGACGCACGGATACGCCTTGTGGCGGACAAATTCATGGAGGTGGCTGCCGGGTGGCTCGGCCGGGGGTTCGAGGCATCTGCCATGCACGTCGTAGAGCCACCCATGATAGACGCAGCGCAGCCCGCCGTCTTCGAGACGGCCATAGCTGAGATCGGTGCCCCGATGCGAACAGTGGAGCTCGAGGAGCCCGATCTCCCCATGCTCGTCGCGGAACATGACGAGGTCTTCGCCCATCAGCCGCAACGGAATCGGTGGCCCCCCGGGCGGCAACTCTGCGCTCAACGCCGCTGGCTGCCAGTAGCTCCGCAGGAACTGGCCACATGGAGTTCCGGGGCCTACCTGGGTGAGGAGCTCATTCTCTTCTTGGCTCAGCACATGACCTCCAGTGAGCGGCCGTCATCGGGCTTCCGTCGAAAACCCTCCGCGCGACCGGTGCGAAGTCCAGGGCCGATCGGTTGGCCGTCAAGAACCGGTTACCGAGACGACGATCTGAGGTCTTAGCTTATTCTGGGGCGGCCATTCTGTGCCAGTCCGGTCTCGCCGCATGCCCACCGGGCGCCCATTCCTGCCAGCCCAGATCCACGTCGATCGGGGCACGCACCTTCACGATTTCGGCGCTGGCGCTATCATGGCAAGGGCCGGTGGCGTGAGATTGGGCCGGCGGGGGGGTTGGACATGGCGAATGCCGGCGAGTTGTTGGAGCAGTGGGTCCGCACGTTCAACGAATCGCAGTGGGACGCGGGCGAGCAGCTCTTTGCCGAGAACGGGGTTGGCGAGGAGATCGGCACGGGCCGCACGATGAGTCCGAAGGAGGGCACTCAGGTCAGCAAGGATTGGCGGACGGCGTTTCCCGATGCGCGTGGCGCGATCGAGAATCGGGTTGTGGCGGGCAACCAGGCGGTGGGGGAGCTGGTCTGGACCGGGACGAATACCGGGAGCCTGAACGGCATGCCGCCGACGAACAAGGCCGTGCGGGTCCAGGCGGTGGTCGTCGTGACGGAAGCCGGCGGCAAGATTGCGAAGGTGCGCCACTACATTGACGTGGCGGGCATGCTCACCCAGCTTGGGGTGCTGCCGCCGCCGCCAGGCCGCTAGCCGGGCTGGGGCGTCGCTCAGATGCGCCGCCGCCACGTTCGCGGCGCCTAAATCTCGCGAGAGACGTCCTTGCGATCACCGATCACCGATCACGGTGACCAAGACGATCTGCTCCGCGTCATCAATCCATTACACAGTCCGGTAATCGCCGACGCGGATCCGGTGGGTATTGCTCTGGGCGACAATGCGACGGGCGCCGTGCGGGCGAGGGGTTCGTTTGCAGGGCTTCGAGATGGATGATCAAGCGGCGTTGAGCATCCGGGCGAGTTTCCGCATACCGCGCCGGGCGGTGGGCATATAGCGAACAGATTCGCCCACGCCGGAGGCGAGCTACAGCCCGAGCTCAGCCTTGAGTTCCTCAAGCGAACACGTGGCTCCGCCGGCCCGGGCTTCTTCAAGCGAAGCCACCGACTCCTGCAGGAGATCCTCAAGAAGATCCTCGACGCCTTTAAGAAGCACCTGATTCTCAACGGTGGGGGAGATCCCGTAGGCGCATCGGCCCCCAGGGAGCGGCGAACTGCGCGGCTGGCGTGGCGGGCGCGTTCACGACCCCGGCGGGCACATTTCTTACTCCGGGGCGCTACCTCATGGTGTGCACGTTCCGCCCCCACTTCCGCGACGCCAATACGTACGAGTGGATCGAAGTGCAATAGTCCTGCCATCGACAAGACGCGCCAGCCGCGCACCTCCCGGGGCGGGGTTCTTGACGCTGACCGAGACCCGCGGCCCCTACTGGACCCGCCATGGGCACGACCACTCGGTGATCGTCATGAGCTGCTTCAGGCGAGGAGACGAATAGATGGCCAAGCAACATGAAAATCCGATCGACGTAAGGATCGTCGCCGACCAGGTCGAGGAAGACGCGGAAGTCTCGGAGCTGGTGACTCGCCTGGAGGCGGAAGCAGATCGGGAGGTCGCTTCAGGCCATGTCTCCCTGCGGTGGGCCCCAGAGCAGATCGCCGTCGTCAAGCGCGCTGCTGCGCTCATGGGCGTACCTTATCAGACCTACCTCAAGCAGGTGGTCTTCAGGCAGGCCCTCGCGGACATCGGGCGAGCCGAATCGGTGCTGGGTCCCATGCGCTAGACTGGCAGGGCGGGCGCAGTCCGGCGTGGCGGTCCAGATCCACGCCGCGGTTGGAGGGGAGCTTCCGCATTCGCGCAGCTTCGACGCCTTGTTCGAGAACGCCTCGAATCGTGCGCGCGAGCCCGCATGTGTTTTCGGCCTCTGTACCTGCTCCAAAGCTCCGTGCCATCGGGCGCGCAGGCGGACGGCTCCACCAATCACCTTGAATCCCCACTCCTGACTCTGAAGTGGGCGCCATGCGCTGCCGGATACACTTGCGCGGAACGCGGTCCCGCGCGATCTGCCGGGACCGCGATCATGGCAGGGGAGACGGTTGATGGCTGCGACGATATGGACGGAGCTGCTCGGGGCTGAGGTCAAGGTCATCCAGGGCGAGCAATACCGCTCCCGCATCCTCGAGGCGGGCCGCGAGCATCCCGAAACGGTCATCCTGACCCATGCTGGCGGCGGTCACGTCGAGGCGTATGCGCGCAACGTCGTCCCGCTCGGCCGGCACGTGCACGTTGTCGCCATCGAGATGCTCTGGCATGGTCTCTCCGAGGCGCCGCCGATCCGCGAGGACCGCATCGCCCAGGAGAGCGAGCAGGTGCTTGACGTCGTGGACGCGCTCGGCGTGGACCGGGCCTGGATCGTGGGTCACGGCTCCGGTGGCGTCGTCCTCACCTGGCTGGCGCTGAACCATCCAGAGCGGCTCAATGGGCTCGTGTACCAGACCACGATTGGCGGCATGAAACTGAACACGCCGGGCCCCGCCGCGCCGCCCCCTGGTCCGGGTGGTCGCTCCTTCGCCGAGCTGACGCTTGACACGCTGGCCAATCCGACGCTCGATGCTGTGCGGGCGCGGTTGCTCCCCGCCGTACACCCGCGCCACCCCGAGCGCATCACCGACGAAATGGTGGCGATTCGCCAGGCGCATTACCGCAACCCGACCACGAACGAGGGGATGGCCCGCTACTATCGCCACCATGCCGCCTATTCGACGACCGAGGAGCAGATGGCAGGCGTCCAGGTGCCCGTGCTCGCCCTCGCCAACGACAGTCGCGGCGACGCATCCATCGCGCCTGCTCGCCGTCTCGCCGAGGTCGCCCCCACCGGCCAGCTCAAGGTGGTGCCGGACACCGGCAACTGGATCCACTGGGAGGCGCCAGACGAATTCAACGAAGCGATCCGCCAGTTCGTCGCTGGCGAGCCGGTCAGCTAACACGGATCGCGGCGGTGGCTGGCGACCGCACTCGACCGCACACTATTGTTTTCTGGTGCTGGTGCCTCGATAGAATCTGGTGCTGGCCCACATGCTGACACCGGGCGCCGCGGAGATGACGCGTGGGGTCGATCGACAACTATGCACTGCCAGCGCCGAGGGACTGGGATAAGCTCGAAGATCTGATCTTTGATCTCTTCGTTCGGATCTGGCCAGATCCAAATGCCCAGCGCGTCGGTCGTCCCGGTCAGGCGCAGGACGGCGTGGACATCATAGGGCGGCCCAGTCAGGGTTCTCGGATTGCCGGCGTCCAGGTCCGACGCAAGACCGGGAGGCTCCGTAATTCTGAGCTGACTGGTGCGGTCGATGATGCGAAGCGGTTCCGCCCGGCCCTGTCGTACTTCACCCTAGCTACATCGGCACCCAACGACACCAAACTGCAGCAAGCGGCGCTCGATATCTCGCAACGGCATGCTGCCGAGGGCCTCTTCGACGTGACAGTTATGGGATGGCATGAGATCGAGCGCAGGATTCGCGACTACCCTGATCTCGTCGCAAAGTGGTACGGCGACCTGTTTCCGCAAGCGGGACAACCAATCATCCAGGCCCCTGAGCTGATCCTATGGTTCCGCGATGAAGGCAATCTGCAAGAGCCAAGCGGGCGAATCTGTCGCGTGGTATCCCTGCTCGCCGGTGCGGAAGGCGAGGGATCGATCTCTGACGTCTTCTTCCAGGTACAGCTGCCCTTCCTACCCGTGAAGCTCACGCAACCGATTGCACCGGACCGAGTGATCCGCCCGCTAATCGCGACCGCTCGTGACGGTAAGGAGTATCGGCACTGGAAGACCTGGAAAGAGGACAACACGGTTCTCGGCATCACCTTTCTCGGCATGGGCCAGGTCAGCGTGTTCGCCGGACTGGAGCTAATCCTGTGCCAGTTCTATCTCCCAGTCGGGTGGTTCGGCGACAATCCTAGGCCGACAACCTATCAGTGTCGGTATTCGCTCGCTCATCCTCCCGGCCAAAAGCGAGAGGGCGGTCTCCCACTCGACCTGTTGGAACTGGTTGAGGGCTGTTACTAACACGCCCTGTGGATATGCCGAGTCGCCCGGGACGATCGGCTCGTCGTGTGCGGTAGGTGTACTATGCAGCTTGGTCGCGGATTGGGTGTCAGAGCTCGCAATCGCGGCGGCGCCCCACGCGCGAGTCCGACGAGGAGGGTGTGATGGCCGTCGAGCAGATCCACACCTATTGCGCCATGTGCACTTCACGCTGTGGCGTCATCGCCACGGTTGAGAACGGCGTTTTCACGAAGGTCGTGCCGGACCCCATGCATCCCAATGGCTGCATCTGTGTCAAGGGCACAGCTGCACCCGAGATGGTGTACTCGCCGGACCGCCTGCAATATCCCATGCACCGAACTCGGCCCAAGGGCGACCCGGACCCCGGCTGGGTTCGCATCACCTGGGACGAGGCGCTGGCCGAGGTGGCATCGCGCCTCGCTGAGATCCGCGAGAAATCCGGCCCTGAGGCGGTGGTGTTCGGCTGCGCGACCGCGGCCGGCACGTCCGCCGTGGACTTCTTCCCCTGGGTCCAGCGCCTGGCCAATAGCTTTGGCAGCCCCAACATCATGTTTGCCGACCACATTTGTAGCTGGAACAAGAACGCCGCCGCGCAGCACACCTTCGGCGTCAGCCAACCCGCGCCCGATTACGATCAGGCCGGGTGCGTGCTGCAGTGGGGCGTCAACCCTCAGGCGTCCAAGCCCACCGACGCGATGCGGATCAGCCAAGCCAAACGGCGGGGGGCCAAGATCATCGTGATCGACCCGCGAAAGACGGACCTGGCCCAGAAGGCGGATGTTTGGCTCCAGGTGCGGCCGGGAAGCGACGGAATTCTGGCGCTGGCGATGATCCACGTGCTCCTCGAGGAGGGACTCTACGACGAGCGATTCGTGCAGGAGTGGACCAACGGGCCGTTCTTGGTTCGGAATGACACGCAGCAACTCCTCACCGCCCGGGATCTCGATGGCGTCGGGCGGCCAGATCACTATTTCGGGTGGGATTCGCGAGGTGGTCTCCCCGTGGCGTACCACCCTGATGCGGGATACGAAGGAGAGAACGTGAAGCCCGCCTTGACGGGGGAATACCCGGTGCAGCTGGCGGACGGGAGCACCATCGGCTGCCGACCTGTCTTTGCCGTGCTCAGGGCGTCGGCTGCGGAATATGCCCCGGAGCGGTCGGAGCCGGTGACCTGGGTGCCGGCCGAGGAGGTGCGCCGGGCCACGCGGCTGTTCGCGACGGCTCAGCCTTCATGCTATTTCACCTGGGTCGGCCTCGAGCAGCACACCAGCGCCACCCAGATCAACCGCGCGGTCTGCATTTTCTATGCGCTGACCGGCCAGTTCGATCGCCAGGGCAGCAACGTTCTCTTCGCCGGGACGCCAACCAATTCCATGGCCGGGCGCAATCTGTTGCCGAAGGATCAGGCAGCCCGGCGGCTCGGGATTGCCGAACACCCCATCGGTCCGCCCGGCACCGCCGGCTGGGTCACCGCCTCAGACGTGTACCGGGCCATTCTCGAGGGAAACCCATACCCGGTCCGGGCGCTGGTAACGTTTGGCACCGACGTGCTCATGGGCAATGGCGAGCCCCTGCGGGGGAAGGCGGCGCTGGAGGCGCTGGAGTTCTCGGTGCACATCGACCTGTTCGCCAACCCCAGTGCAGCCTTTGCCGACATCCTGCTGCCGGCAGCGAGCTGCTGGGAGCGGAGCGGGCTCCGCCCGTCCCTGGGGTCCGGGGAGGACACCGCGGCCTGGGCCCAATTTCGGGAGCCAGTCATCCCAGCCCGGCACGAGGCGCGCGCAGAGGTCGACGTGATTTGTGACCTGGCGACGCGGCTGGGGCTGCAAACCCACTACTTCGATGGAAGCGTGGAAGCGGCGATGGCTCATGAGCTTGCACCGTCGGGGGTGACGCTCGAGGAGCTGCGCGAGCACCCGATGGGCGTCCGCGTTGCGACCCGAACCCGCTACCAGAAGTACGCGGAAGTCGACGAACGAACTGGGCGCCATCGCGGTTTCGCGACCCCGACCCGGAAGGTCGAGCTCTACGCGACCGGGCTCGCCGCGGCCGGGCACGCTCCTCTGCCCGGGCTTGAGGTCTCGGCAGGAAGCTCGTTCGGCCCTGCGGAAGCGCCGGCGGATTATCCGCTCGCCCTGACGTTCTTCCGGCTCGTGCAGTTCCGCGACGTGCAGGATCGAAACATTCCGCGGCTGCGTCGCCAGGTCCCAGACCCGTTTCTGGAGATCCATCCGGCGACGGCCAATATGCTGGGCATCCAGGACAATGAGTGGGTGATCGTGGAGACGCAGACCGGTCGCATCAGGCTGAAAGCGAAGCTCACCGACGCGGTGCACCCGCGCGGCGTGGCCACCGCCCATGGCTGGTGGCAGAAATGCCAGGAGCTGGGGCTCGTCGGGTTCGATCCCTTTGGGCCTGAAAGCGCGAACGCCAACCTGCTCGTCTCGAATGAGTCGGTTGACCCGATTAGCGGATCGGTGCCACATCGATCCCTGATGTGCCGCGTGCGGAAGGCCGATCTCCGCTCGCTCGCCGCGGAATGACGAGCGCCGGGGCCGAGGCGGCGAAGAAAGCAGCACTGCGGCTCTTCACCTACGGGCTCTATGGGGTCACCGTGCGCTACGGCGAAGATCAGAACGCATTCACTGCGAACTGGTTGACCCAGGTGTCATTCGACCCGCCGCTGCTCGCCCTTTCGGTAGAGAACGGATCCCATTCGATCGATCTCATTCAGGCAAGTAACGTGTTTACGGTGAACGTCTTTGCCACGGGGGACACGGAGCTCGCCGGCCGACTTGGCAAGCGATGGGCGAAGGTTCCGGGCAAGCTCGCCGCCGTGCCCCACCGCCCCGGACCGAATGGATGTGCGCTGCTCGATCAAGCGCTGGCGTACCTCGAATGCCAGGTCGAGAGCAGCGCACCGGCCGGTGATTCCACTTTGTTCGTCGCACGCATCGTTGGCGCCGGCCTCCTCCGTGCAGGAACCGAACCACTGACCATGGCCGAGGCAGGATTTCGCCATGCTGGCTGAATCCTCCGCGAGCCGCCAAGGCCGCTAGCCTTCCCGTTTTTCAGTGGCGCTTGACCGCACGCTTAGTCGTGGCCGCAGTTGGACCATTTTAGAATTGCCAGGGCCACGGGTGTGGCGTAGATTGACCGCACGATGCTCTGGGATCTCAGGTACAGGGAGGCGACTTGACGCTGACCTTCCGGGAAGCCACCCCTGATGATGCGGAAACTTGCGGCCGGATCTGTCACGAAGCGTTTGCTGCCATCGCCAAGGCACATAATATGGGCGAAGGCATGCCCCTGCCGGTGGCGACCAGCCGCTTCAAGTCGGTGATTGCCCATCCGGGCTTCTATGTGGTCGTCGCGGAGCGCGATGGCCAGATCATCGGCAGCAACGTCCTTGATGAGCGCTCGGTCATCGCCGGCCTGGGACCCATCACCGTCGACCCCGCGGCGCAGGATGCCCGGGTGGGCCGGCAGCTCATGGAGCACGTCCTTGCTCGGGCAGCCACCACGCACCCTGCGGGAGTGCGGCTCGTGCAGGCGGCCTATCACAGCCGTTCGCTGGCTCTCTACACCCAGCTCGGATTCATCGCCCGCGAGCCGCTGTCTGGCGTACAAGGCCAACTCGACCCAATGGTGATTCCTGGTACTCGCGTGCGCCTGGCGACCGAGCGCGATCTCGCGGCGTGCAATGCGGTCTGCTTTGCTGTGCATGGACACACGCGCGAGGGTGAACTTGAGGACGCGATTGCGCAGAGCACAGCCCGCGTGGTCGAACAGGCGGACGAGATTACTGGGTACGCGACCGAGCTGAGTCGGACCGGGCACGCAGTGGGCCGGACCAACCGAGATATCAAGGCGTTGATCGGCTCGGTGCAAGGCTCCTTTGGGGGACCAGGCATCCTCGTTCCCACCCGCAACGCCGAGCTCCTCAGCTGGTGTCTGACGCACAAGCTCCGCATCGTGTCACCGTCCACCCTGATGACCATGGGCCTGTACAACGAGCCTAGCGGGGCCTACCTTGCCTCCATCCTCTATTAACCGACGCCTGGCCCCTCGTGATATCCAGAGGACTACCCATCGCGACCGGCTCCTCGCGTGGGGTCCGGGCTCGACCAGTGCGGCGTTGGGGAAGACACCCACAGCGAGCCAACAGGTCCAATCCGCGGGGCGTTCTGGGTTTCCGTCGGATCATGGCACGCCGACCATCGGTTTCCCACCCGGGCGTATCGTTAATCACCGTCACGCGGCAGATCTCCTTGTAAGACACCGAGAAGCCAAACGACGCCCCCGATCAGGGTCAGCGCCAGGACGGCGAGTCCGGCCACCACCAGCGGTCTGCCGAAAACCGATCCGTGGAGCAGCGCTCCCGAAAATAAGAGGCTCATCCCGAAGACGACCACCGCGCCAGCTACCCGCGCCGAGATCCAGCCCGTCGCCTCCCACGCAGGGGTGTTCGGGTCCGGTTGCGGCATGCCGAGCTCCCGAGTTCCGAGTAAGATCAGCAAAAATACATCGCCTGAGCGCTGCCAAACCATACCGGTTTGGCACGGATAGCAATAAGAAACCCAGCGCCGTCCTGATTCCCGACGATCCGTTCTTCGTGCCCGGTCGGGTGGACGCTCCCTGCACGTCGCCGTGCCTTATTTCTGAGCTCGGGCCCTTTTCTGGGTTCGGGTCAGTATGGCCCGGCGAACAGAACTGTACGCACCGCCTGCCGCACCGCGCGATGGATCGCCTCCGGCTTCTCGCCCTTCCTTGCCGCACGGACGGCTTCCTCCACCTGGTGCGGTAGTCGGTACATCGGATAGCTCGATTCAGGCGCATCCTTGAGGGCGGTCCAGCGGGTGCGGAGCAGCGCCGGTGCCGTGCCCTCTGCCACCAGTGGACCGCCTGAGTCATCGGCGTCTAGACTCCACGTCAACACGCCGATTCGATTGCTGGCTGCCGCCCGACCACCATTGAGGCCAGCAGCGTGACAACCGAGCGGGGCGGCGCATGACGCGATGCGGGGCACCTCGGCAATTCGGGCTGTGACGGCACCGGTTGGCCAGACCGCGCCGCACCCCACGGGTCCGGTCCGAGCCACGCAAACAGCGAGCCGCCTGCTTCGGCAGCTGATGGAGCAGGCCAGTATGGTGATCACAGGTGGAGTGATGATGCATTGGACGACACGACGCGAGGTGATGCGAGGGGTGCTGACCGGGGGGCGTTGCGTCTATCCGGCCTCGGTTTTCGATCCTGTGTCCGCCCGGATTGCCCAGGACGTTGGCTTCGAGATATCCCAGCTCGGTGGCTCGATCGCTTCGCTTGCGGTTCTCGGCGCACCGGACCTGGTTGTGCTCACACTGACGGAACTCGCCGACCAAGCTCTGCGAATCAACCGCGCGGCTTCCCTGCCCTTGCTGGTAGATGCGGACCACGGCTACGGCAATGCGCTCAGTGTGAGGCGTAGTGTTGAGGAGCTAGAGACGGCCGGGGTCGCGGGGTTAACTATCGAAGACACCTTGTTGCCGGCTGCGTATGGCGCCGTAGATAGGGTGCAGCTCATCTCTCTCGACGAGGGCGTGGGCAAAATGCGGGCTGCTCTGGCCGCACGGCAGGATCCAGCGCTGATCGTGGCAGCCCGTACCAGTGCCATGCAGGTCGGGGGCCTGGAAGAGACGATTCGCCGCGGCAGAGCCTACGCAGCGGTCGGCGTGGATGCCGTCCTTCTCATCGGAGTGAATACTCGGGCGCAACTCGATGCGGTTGCCGGCGAGATCGGCGCCCCGCTCTTTCTCGGTCAGGTCACGCCCGAGCTATCCGACGTCGACTATCTGTCTGATCGCGGGGTTCGCATTGCCCTGCAAGGTCATCTGCCTTTCTTAGCTATGATTCGCGCCGTTCACGAGGTGCTCCAATCCTTAAGACAGGGTAGGCCGCCATCAGAGATCAAGTCTGGCGCCGGAGATGCTCTGGTCAAGAGCGTGAGCCGCGATGCGGAGTACCGCGCCTGGCTGCGCGACTTCATGGGTGGCTCGTAATTGTCGAGAGAGAGAGAGTTTCTGATCGGTCGTCAGCGGCGTTTCTGCCCCTCAGCGACGTGGCAATGGATCCCCACGATCTTTCCATCTTGTGCGCTCGCACCATGTTCCGCTGACGGCAGGTTGGTGGCCGAGCGGCGCGAGCTCGCTACTCTAACGCAGAGCCTTCCGCCGGCGCTGGGAATACGTAGCCCCCGTATATTGGCGGGACCGCTACCTCGCGCGGCGCCTGGATACGGCTATTCCCGCGCCAGACGGTGGGCACGACCGTGACCGGATCCTGGCCGACCTCGCGGTCCAGGACGACGAGTAACAGTCCGGTAAGAAGCGCTATAACCAGGCTCTTGATGACCGCCTGGATGACCCGGATGAGCACGAAGGGATACCCGTGCTGACGTTCGGCCGGTCGCCCAGGCCAATTGATCACGTTACCGTAGCTCCAGGATTTCACTCAATATGCCCCTGTAGCGTGCAACGCCGGCATCGTCGGCACTGGCCCCGAACACGGCCAAGCCCGTGCTCGTCGTGAGTTGACCAGCGAAGTTCTGGAATGCGACCAGCACGTACTGCCCAGTCGGGTCGGCGTCAAGCACCCCGCAGCTCCCCCCACTGCCGGCCCAGAATATGGAGCCCGCTGGCATGGGGTAGGCGCTACGCTCGTCGACGAAGACGAAGGTCACGTCTGGCTCGCCGCGTAAGACTTCATGGACTCGCACCCGGACTTCAACCGGAACGTTTGGGGGCCGCGCGGGCTTCGCCCCGGCGAGCTCAGCCAGTAGCGCCTGCCCTTCGGGCTGGTATGCAATGCTCTCAACCCACCCGCCGAGGATGACCTCGCTCCGGTTGACGCGCTCGGCGAAGGATGCTGTCCCACTGCATGCGAGGACAGCGGTGGGACCGAGGAGCAGGGCGAGTGTGAGGGCGGCAGACGCGAGGAGCAAGCCAAGCCGGCGCGGCGCGTTGATTGGATGGCGCATCGATACAACCCAACTTTGAATGTCATTGCCAGCATACTGCCCGAAACGCCTGCGGTGCCCACGCACGATTCGGTAATAGTGTGCGGTATCGCCAGCGGGCGGAATGTTCCGCCGAGGATCGGGGAGCTTCCCCTTGACTGAATGCCGGCTGGCCTACGCTTCGATGATGTCGCTGTTCAACAGCGCGCCGCAGCCCGGGCAGCAGAGCTGCTCCAGCCGGTAGCGGTCGCCGAGCACCGCCATCAGCGGGCCGGCGTTCGTCGGCGGCACCAGCGATCGCATGGCGGCCGCTCGCCAATCCTCATCCGCCGGGCAGAGCTCATAGCCGCACTGGGTGCAGAGCACGCTCGCGCCGGTCTGGGTTGTGAGGGTTTCGAGGTTCTCGCGGAGCGGCTGGGCGCTGCCGCTGTCGTGCCCATTTGGACCCGGCCGCGCGCCGCGCCCGTTCGCTCCCGACGCACCGGCCGCGTGGCGCCGATCATCGCGCAGCCGCTTGCGCTCCGCTGCGGTGCCGGCCGCGTCTACACTTTCCCCATCCGTCACGATCCCATAGACGGTCCGCGCCGCTTCCGCGGAGACGAGGCCGGCGCTCACGTCGCGCGCCGTCGCCGCCGGGTCGCGCTCCAGCGGGTCGCCGTAGCCGCCCCCGCCCCCGCTGCTGAGCAGCATGACGTCGCCGTCCTTCAGGTCGAAGTCGCAGTATGGCAGGAGCCGCGACTCGCCGCCGAGCTCCTCCAGATCCGTCGGCTGCACGTTCGCGGCCAGCAGCTCGCGGAGCCGGGTGTGCTCGATGTGGCTGAGCATGCTCGGCGCGCCGGGATACCCCCCGAATACCCCCTGACCGGAGTTGCGCAGGCCGGCGACGCCGAGCGCCACGCCCTTGATCTGATGTTGGGGCGCGTCGTGCGGCGTGAGCGCCATCTCGGCTCCGATCCCCCCCCGGAACTTGCCGGCGCCCGCGCCATCCCGAATGTGGCGGCGGAACAGATGAAGCAGCGGGAAGTTGTGCTCCACCCACTCCACGTTGTGGCCGGTGATCGGGCCTCCGCCAGAGCTCAGGCCATCATGCTCGGACGTGGCGCCGGAGCCGCTGATCCCGAGCAGCGTGGACACGTAGTAGCGGCCGTACTGGTTCACGCCGGCGTGCCGCGCGAGCCGGCCGCCGAGGTTCTTCGCCATGACCTCGGTACGCCAACGCGGGCTCGCCGCGACCATCTGCATGATCACCGTGTCGGTGAGATACTTCGCCACCGCGCCGCCTGACGTGGTGTTGAGTGACACGGGCGCCGGCGGAATCGGGTTCATGATCGTGCCCGGCGGCGCGATCACCTCGAGGGGGGCGAAGGCGCCGTGATTCTTGGGAATGTCGTAGCCGAGATGGCTCATCACCGACGAGTACGCCGCGCCGAACGTCGCGTGGTACGGCAGGTTGATGCCGACCTTCGCCTGCGGGTCGGTGCCGGTGAAGTCGAACAGCAGGCGGTCGCCCGTCTTGCGCAGGCTCACCATGGCCTTCCATGAATCGGTCGTCTGGATGACGCCCGAGGCGGTCCAGTAGCCGTCCGGAATCTCGCGGAGGCGGCGCCGCAGGATCTCCTCGGAGTAGCGAATCATCTCGCTGGACACTGCGTCGACGAGATCTGCACCATACTGGTTGCAGATCTCCTCCATGCGGACGCGCGCGACGTTGTTGGCGGCGATCTCGCATTTCAGGTCGAGCCCGACCATGGCGGGCTGCCGGGTCATGTTGGTAATCGCGTCGAACACGTCCCGCCGGAGCTTGCCGCGCTCGACGAGCTTGATCCCCGGGATGCGAATCCCCTCCTGGCAGATCTCCGTGGCGCCCGGTGAGTTTCCGCCCGGGGACATCGCCCCGATGTCCATCACATGCACGAACGTGGCGCTCCAGGCCACGAGGCGATCCCCGGCATGGATCGGCGAGATCACGTACACGTCAGACTGGTGAATCGCCGCGACGTATGGATCGTTCAATAGAAAGACGTCGCCGGGGTCGATCCCCTCGTCGTCCGCGAAGCGCTGGATGATCCGCTTCACCGCGAAGCTGGCACAGGCGACGTGCCACCCGATCGTCTCGCCCGCGGAGAGGATGTCGCCGTTCGCTCGGTACAGCGATGCCATGTAATCGTGGAGCTGCGTCGTGTTGACCGTGCCGCCGACCCGCTCCAGGGTGATGCCCATCTCCTTCGTGATCTGGTACAGGCGGTGGGACAGAATCTCAAACGTCACCGGATCGATGGTTCGCGTCTGGACATCCTCAGTGGCAAGCACTGGTCTCTCCTTGCGCCGGGTGTCGTGTACTTGCATCCTAGCGACGCAGGCGACCGGGGTCAACGAGGCGCCGTGCCCAGTTTCATGGGCATTTCGCCCGGCCCGCGCTGGTTGCCGTCGTGATAAGATGGCCGCCAACGGCGGCCGACCGGCATGACGCCAACAGCGCAGGAATTCGAGGTGGGCAACTATGCCGCTTGCACGCATCAGCGCCCTCCTTCTTGCGCTCCTGCTCGCGGCCTGCACCCCGGGCGCGGCCCCTCCCGCCGCGCCGGCTCCCCCGGCCGGCGCGCCCCGGC